>RCNH01000318.1_pt1 | contig 21639 bp, 18 predicted proteins | sample 2041161 | NCBI WGS metagenome assembly RCNH01 (sample SAMN09708215, study PRJNA481090) | Feces metagenome, whole genome shotgun sequencing project. | biome: feces | host: Leptonychotes weddellii | place: Antarctica: Sion Island | collected 2010-03-01 | reverse complement strand
CTTTCCCCCTATTCCTTCCGAAGTTATCTTAACCTTCAGCGGCTTTATGACTACGTTTACCCAAATGAACTTACCCGGTGTAGTAGTCTCTGCCACAGTAGGCAGTCTTGCAGGTGCCATCCTCCTTTACGAACTGGGCAGCATCCTCTCCATAGAAAAAATAGAATCTCTGGTAAAAGGTCCTGTTGGAAAAGCTCTCCATCTGGATATCCATGACATAGAAAAAGCCATGAACTGGTTTGACAGCAAAGGCAACTATACCGTATTTCTATGCCGCTTTATCCCTATTGTGCGAAGTCTTATTTCCATTCCCGCCGGAATTGCGCAAATGAGTTTAGGACCTTTTTTCCTTATGACTACTCTGGGCAGCCTGATTTGGAATTTTATTCTGATTTTCCTGGGTGCTGCTGCCGGTTCTTCCTGGCAAAAAGCAGTACAGTATTTTCACAGTTATTCCCAAGCTGCCAAAATTGTCATCCTTTTATTTTCTATTGCAGGACTTCTCCTTTTCCTGCGCCGTCAGTTTAAAAAGAAGCCTTCAGCTTAGCAAGCTGTGCAATATAGTCAGGCGTTGTGCCACAGCACCCTCCTACAAGGTTTGCCCCAACATCAATCAGTCGTTTGATATGACAAACAAATTCTTCTGCCCCCATGGAATATACGGGATTTCCTGTTTCATCAATTACAGGATTTCCTGCATTTGGTTTTACGATTAAAGGAATTTCTATTCTTTTTCTTATATTTTCAACAACACTTAAAAGCTGATCCGGTCCTGTAGAACAGTTAATCCCCACTGCGTCTGCTCCCATTTCCTCTAAACTCTCTACTGAATCATAAATATTTCCTCCGAAAAACAGACTTCCATCTGACTCCACTGTTAAAGTACACATAACCGGCAAATTGCACAATTCTCTGGCAGCATCTAAAACTGCCATAGGCTCTGTTATGCCCAACATGGTTTCTGCCACAAGCAAATCCACCCCTGCTTCTAACTGTGCTGTAATCTGTTCTTTATAAGCATCCAGCAAAAGTTCATATTCTGCGTCCTGCTTGCCTGTAGTGGTTAAATCTCCTGCTACCATACAATCTGTCCCCACTGCGCTGCGGGAAATCTGAACAAGCTGTTTATTTAAGCTATGCACCTGATTTTCCAAGCCATGGTTAACAAGACTGATTTTATTGGCTGAAAAAGTAGGGGCATAGACAATCTGGCTTCCTGCCTGCTGATATGCTTTCTGAAGGTTTATAAGCGGTGCTGGATTTTCACAAATCCATTGCTCCGTACAAATTCCTCTTGGCATACCTGCCTTCATCAGATTTGAACCGGTTGCTCCGTCTAAAATAACAATTTCCTTACTGGTTAATTCTCTGAATTCTTCTCTTGTCATGATACACCCTCTCTTTCTTGCTGCTTTTTCTTTGCTTTTTCTTCCCGAAGCTCCTTGAAAAATCCACTGAGCATGCTGCTGCACTCTTCCTCAAGAACGCCTCTTGTCACTTCTGCTTTGTGATTAAATTCGTCCATCTCCAAAAGATTTAGAACAGAACCTGCACAACCCGCTTTGGGATTCATACTGCCAATTACAACTCTATCTACTCTTGCCTGTATAATGGCTCCGGCACACATCTGGCATGGCTCTAAGGTTACATATAGAGTACAACCCTCTAAACGCCAGTCTCCCAGCTTTTTACTGGCTTTTCTAATTGCATTTATCTCTGCATGAGATACTGTATTTTTGTCTGTATTGCGACGATTATATCCTCTAGCGATGATTTTTCCATTATACACAATTACGCATCCGATGGGAACTTCCCGCAAAGCATACGCTTTCATTGCCTGTTTCTTGGCTTCCCTCATGAATTTTTCGTCCTCTGTCATTCCTGTCTCCTTTTGTTTTCCTATGAAATGAAAAAAGCCGTCGTATTAAGCAATATGAACTTAATCCGACAGCCCATCCTGAAGCGGAGATAGTGGGATTCGAACCCACGTGCCCTTTCGGACAACCGCATTTCGAGTGCGGCTCGTTACAGCCACTTCGATATATCTCCAATAAGCTATATTATATAACTTTCCATTCTTTACGGTCAAGTAAATTTAATATTAAAAAAAGAAAACAGCTTGCCCAACAAAGAACCTTCCCTGTCGGACAAGCCTGTGTTTATTTTGTGTCCACCACACGATACCAATATCCCCGAAGTTTCCCATCCGACTGTCTTGCCCCTGTTTCTTTAAAATACGGAAATCCCAGCATTCCTGCCATCAAAGCCTCCTGTCTTTCGTAAACGCCCGGTACGCCCAAAATATGCTTATTATCTTCTTGTCTTATCCCCAACAATAAATGTCCATACTGAGAAAAACCATGACGTAAAAACTGATTATTTAAAAGTCCTCTGTCCTGATTTGCCAGAAGCTGATAATCCGCAGGAGTAATCCTCTTACATTCCAGCACACTGCCATCTGAAAACGGCATAAATTCCTCTGTTTCTGTTATTTCTGCATCAAAGGTCAATTCCGTTTCCTGACTTTTCTCACTATCCAATGTCTCCTGCGGTGTTATTTTAGGCTGCATATCCCCATCTTCATGAGGTATTGTCTGGGGTGTTATCTCCGGCTGCACATCCACGTCTTCCCGGGGTGTTATCTGGGGTGTTGTTTCCGGCTGTATATCTGTTTTTTCCTGTGGTCTTTCTTGGGTTGGCACATCTATGTCTGCTTTCTCAGGAAAACGAATGGTATCCAGCTGAATTGGCTGATCGTCCCAACCGCTGCCATAAGTCTCCCCTGACTGGCATAAAATTACCAATCCTTTAATATCACCTAATCCATAAGGACTGTTCCCTATATTAATCTGCGGCATTTCCAATGTAAACTGTACGGTGCTACCTGCCAAATCACATTCTCCCAGTAAAATTGCAATACAGTCCTCCTTTTCTCGCACATAGCCATAAATGCGGGCAGGTGCATATTCCTGACTGCAAATCCCTGTAAGTCTGTAATCCATTCTGCAAATTCCATCTTTGGCTTCTACACGGATAAACCCCTTTCCATTTCCCTTTTTCCCATATGTATATTCATACACGTATGCAATAAATCTGCGATATCCTGCCATATTGGCCCCTTTTCTTATCTTATCCCTAAAATATATGTATGTAGATTTTATTTAGAACATTGAAAATTTTATAGATATGTAAAATACCGCAGATTTTCGCTTTTTTCTGTTTTTTTCATTGACATACATACCTATTCCGTGTATAATATTTTTCGTTGACAACAACTGAACAACGAAGCGTGGCTCAGTTTGGTAGAGCGCTGCGTTCGGGACGCAGAGGTCGCGTGTTCGAATCACGTCGCTTCGATTACTTAATTTATAAAACACTGGATGTCTTAGGATTTCCAGTGTTTTTGCAATTTGCACAAATATACTATATTATTCAAGTTTTATCTGGATTTCATTTGCAATGCGCTATATAATAAAAGAGTTGTAAATATTTGCATTATTGCACATAGGAGAAAATAGCGTATGGAACAAGTAAGTCTTTTTAATAGAGATAATGTACTGGAACAAATTACTTTTTACAGCCTTTGCAGCACGGAGGATCGCAAAAAGATTTTAGGCGAGCTACCTATGACTTTTAGCGATTTCAGACGTTTTTCCTTAATTTCGGATTATCTTCAATTACACGCGTTTAATGAAATGCTCTGGGATTTATATTCCGACATTTATCTTTGTGATATTTTCGATTTGATGGAAAAATGTACTGCCAACCACGAAGATATCCCTTATCTTCTGTCCGAAGCAAGACAGTGGCTCGCAGACTTTCGTGCACAAGCACCCAATGAAACTGTAGCTTTTCTATTAAAAAAGGTCTTTTCCAGAAAACTTGAACCAAAGACTCTTTTTTAATAGAAAGGACTTCATCTATGAAACAACTTCCCGAAAAATTTTTATCCCGTATGGAAACTATGCTTGGTGAAGAATTTCCCGCTTTTTTAAAAAGCTATGATTTTCCCAGAAAATTTGGTCTGCGGGTAAATACCAATAAAATTTCTGTTGAAAAATTTTTGGAAATTTCCCCTTTTCATTTAGAACCCATTCCATGGATCGACAATGGTTTCTTCTACGATGAAAATGACAGACCATCCAGACACCCTTACTATTTTGCCGGGCTTTACTACCTTCAGGAACCAAGCGCTATGACACCGGCAAACCAATTTTCTGTAAATCCCGGAGAATACGTATTGGATTTATGTGCTGCTCCCGGAGGAAAGGCAACGGAATTAGGTGCCAGACTTCAGGGAAAGGGCTTTCTGGTAGCCAATGATATCAGCAATTCCAGAGCTAAAGCTCTTTTACGAAATCTGGAGCTATTTGGCATAAAAAACTCTATGGTAACAAATGAAACACCTGCAAAACTTACAAAATATTTTCCGGAATTCTTCGATAAAATTCTGGTAGATGCACCCTGCTCCGGCGAGGGAATGTTTCGCAAGGATCCTGATGTTGCCAAAACATGGGATGAAACCCGTCCGGAATTTTTCGGTAAACTGCAAAAAGAAATTGTCACACAGGCAATTTCCATGCTAAAACCGGGCGGAGAACTCCTTTACTCCACCTGTACTTTTTCACCAATAGAAAATGAAGGACTGATTTCTTTTATATTGGAAAATTTCCCTGAAATAGAACTTTTAAATTTTGCTGACTATAAAGGCTTTACAAAAGGTTGCCCTGATTGGGGAAACAAAGACAGTCGTCTGACAAAATGTGTCCGCATTTTCCCCCATCACATGGATGGAGAGGGTCATTTTCTTGCCCTCATGAAAAAAGCCGGAACTTCTGTTTCCAATCAGATTACCGTATCAACCAAACCTGATAAAGCATCCAAAAAGCTTTTAGATGAATTTTTCAAAAATATGTCAGAACCTTTGGATTTTAACAGAATTGATATCAGAGGCGAAAATGTTTATTATCTCCCTGAAGCTGATACTTCTTCCTTGAAAGGTATTAAATTTCTTCGTAACGGACTTTTCTTAGGAGAATTGAAAAAGAACAGATTTGAGCCCAGTCAGCCCTTTGCCATTGCTTTACAGAAGAAAGATTTCTACAATGTTGTAGATCTTTCCTCCTCTGACGAGAGAGTGATGCGCTATCTAAAAGGTGAAACTTTAATTCTAAATGAAAATGAAGCTTCCCAAAAAGGCTGGCACCTAGTTTGTACTGACGGTTTCCCTTTAGGCTGGGGAAAAGTAGTAGGTACAACTTTAAAAAACAAATATCCAGCAGGATGGAGACTACATTATTAAATAAAATAAAAAACTGCTGCATTAAGTGCATATCACATGTCACCTAATACAGCAGTTTCTTTTATTCTAAGCCTCTGTTTCCTCTGCAGGCTCCTCCGCCAATACCTGTTCGTATTTCTCCAGAATAATATTCTGTATTTTTTCTCTGGTTGTTGAGTTAATCGGATGTGCGATATCTCTATATTCTCCATCTGTTGCCTTGCGGCTTGGCATAGCAATAAACAGTCCTTTTTCTCCTTCAATAACCTTGATATCATGTACTACGAATTCTTCATCAATGGTAATGGAAACCACTGCTTTCATTTTACCTTCCTTTGCTACACGTCTTACTCTTACATCTGTGATGTTCATAACGTCCTTCCCCTTTCATTGCCGCCTTTTGCAGTCGTATTTTTCTGTCTTTTATTTTGGAGTTTTCTCCCGGCAGTCCTTCTGCCTAAAGAACATAACGTTCGTTCTTCTCAACCACAATTTTAATACCATCTTCTCCACTATAATAGGAATTTGCACGGATTGTACCCTTGCTTTCCACAATACAATTCTCGATATGTGTATTGTCCCCTAAATATACATCATTTAAAATAATGGAATTCTTAATCACACAATTATTGCCTACAAAAACTTTTTTAAACAATACAGAATTTTCTACTGTACCATTGATGATACATCCGCTGGAAATCAAACTGTTCTTTACAGATGAACCTGGATTGTATTTTGCCGGCGGTAAATCATCAATTTTAGACTGTATTCCCGGATACTGACGGAAAAAATATTCTCTGATTTCCGGTTTTAAGAAATCCATATTTGTTTTATAATAGGACTCTACTGTGGCAATATTGCTCCAATAAGAATTAATTTTATAACCATAAATTCGTTTCAGATTTTTATATCGGATTAAAATATCCTTTACAAAATCATAACGTCCTTCAATACCGCATCTTTCAATTAATTCAATGAGCTGTCTTCTTCGAATAACATAAATACCAGTAGAAACCGTATTGGACTGTACTACCATTGGTTTTTCATCAAATTCTTCAATTCTACAGTCCTCATTCATCTTAATACATCCAAATCGAGTAGCATCTTCGCCCTGTACATCTGTGCACACAACAGTAATATCTGCTCTTTTGGCAATGTGATATTCTAAAACTTTATTATAATCCAGCTTGTACACACAATCACCGGAAGCAATTACTACATAAGGCTCATGGCTATTTTTCAGGAACTCCAGATTTTGGTAAATGGCATCTGCTGTGCCGCGATACCAAAAGCTGTTATCCGGTGTAATGGTAGGGGTAAAGGTAAATAAACCTCCCTGTTTTCTCCCAAAATCCCACCATTTTGATGAACTTAAATGCTCATTTAAAGATCTCGCATTATACTGTGTCAATACTGCTACCTTTTGAATATGGGAGTTTGACATATTACTAAGAGCAAAATCAATGCTGCGGTAGCTTCCCGCTATAGGCATAGCTGCAATCGCTCTCTTATCTGACAATTCTTTCATCCTGTAATTATTGCCGCCGGCAAGAATAATACCTATCGCTCTCATTCTGTCTCACCTTCCTTATTCAATGTTTCTCCGCTAGCTAATACTCCATCCGGATAGTCCTCCGATGTGGTTATGCCTACGACTGCTGTATTTTTTCCGATACTTACATTTGACGGAATTACTGTATTTGCACCTACAGTTACCAAACCAAAAGAGTATACGTTTGGTTTAAATTTATTTGGCACTTCTTCACCGATACCCATTACTACGTTATCACCTACCGTTACGTTCTCCGCAATAATGGCTTTGTCAATAACGTCATATTCTCCAATGGTTGTCCCTTTCATGATAATGGAATCACGAATAACGACTCCCTTCTTAATAGTGACACCTGCACCAATTACCGAATTATGTACTTCGCCGTAAACCTCGGTTCCTTCTCCGATAATACTCTTTTCTACAACAGCATCTGCGGCAATATATTGTGGTGTAATAACATCACCCTTTGTATATATTTTCCAGAATTCTTCATACAAGTTAAATTCAGGAATAATATCAATGAGCTCCATGTTTGCTTCCCAATAAGAACCTAAAGTACCTACATCTTTCCAATAGCCATTGTATTCGTAAGCAAACAGTCTCTGTCCTTTATCTTTGCAATACGGAAGAATATGTTTACCAAAGTCACAGCCTGACTGATCCTTTAAAGCAACTAAAGCTTCTTTTAAAACCGGCCAGCTAAAAATATAAATTCCCATAGAAGCAAGATTGCTCTTAGGATCTGCCGGTTTTTCTTCAAACTCGGTAATTCTTCCTGTTTCATCTGTAATTGCTAGACCAAATCTAGATGCTTCTTCCCATGGCACCGGCATACATGCTATAGTCACGTCTGCCTTGTTTGCTTTGTGAAAATCCAGCATAATTTCATAATCCATTTTATAGATATGGTCACCTCCCAGAATCAACACATAATCAGGATTAAAATTCTCCATATATGCCAAGTTCTGGTAAATTGCATTTGCTGTACCTGTATACCACTCTGTATTTGTTTTCTTTTCATAAGGAGGCAAAATGGAAACTCCCCCTACGTTTTTATCCAAATCCCACGGAATTCCTATACCAATATGTGTATTCAAACGCAAAGGCTGGTACTGTGTCAGTACCCCAACTGTATCTACACCTGAATTGATACAGTTGCTCAGTGGAAAATCGATAATTCTGTACTTTCCTCCAAATGTTACTGCGGGCTTTGCTACCTTTGCAGTGAGAACACCAAGTCTGCTGCCTTGACCACCGGCCAGAAGCATTGCAATCATCTCTTTCTTAATCATGCCATCACCTCTTGTATATTTCTATAGTGCTATTATTATATCACACCTCATTCAATAAGTGAACATTTTTAACAATTTCTTTTCGACATCTTTATACTTTTTGTTACATTTTACCTATCCTTAACAGGTATTTCTCAAATAAGGGGTTTCCATTTTAAAGAAACTTGATTATAATTAAGGAAATAAAATAAATTTTAAAGAAAGGATTATTATGTATCAGATTGATTTTCATAAACCGCTTCACATTCATTTCATTGGTATCGGCGGTATCAGCATGAGTGGTCTTGCGGAAATACTTTTGGGAGAAGATTTTCCAATATCCGGTTCCGATTCAAAAAGCTCTGAGCTTACCCAGCATCTAGAAGAAAAAGGTGCAAAAATTTATATCGGACAAAGAGCTTCTAATATTACAGATGACGTTGACCTTGTGGTATACACAGCAGCAATTCACGAAGATAATCCGGAATTTGCCTGTGCCAAAGAAAAGGGCATCCCTATGCTCACCCGAGCAGAGCTTTTAGGTCAAATCATGAAAAACTACGAACTTCCCATTGCAGTAGCGGGAACTCACGGCAAAACAACTACAACCTCCATGATTTCCCATATACTTTTGGAGGCTGAAGCTGATCCGACGATTTCTGTAGGCGGCATTCTTCCTGCCATCCACGGAAACATACGCGTAGGTAATTCAGAAACCTTCATCACAGAGGCTTGTGAGTACACAAACAGCTTTTTAAGCTTTTTCCCAAAAATCAGCATTATTCTGAATATTGATGCAGACCATCTGGATTTCTTCAAGGATTTAGATGATATCCGGCACTCATTCCGCTTATTTGCAGAAAAGCTTCCTGCTGACGGCACTCTGATTATTAACGGTGATATTCCAAATGTAGAAGAAATTACCGGCAACCTTCCATGTGAAGTCATTACTTATGCACTGGAAAAGAATGCCGAATATACAGCAGCAAATATTACCTTTGATGAGACCGCTCATGCTTCCTTTGATTGTCTGCATAACGGACAGTGTATCGGAAGATTTTCTCTCTCCGTACCTGGACTTCACAATGTTTCCAATGCACTTTCCGCCATTGCTTTAGGTGTTAAGGCGGGCATTGACTTAGATACTGTAAAACGTGGAATTCTGCATTTTAACGGAACAAATCGCCGCTTCCAGTATAAGGGCAAGGTAGCCGGTGTCACCATTATTGATGACTACGCTCACCATCCAACAGAAATTGCAGCAACTTTAAAGACAGCAGCTAATTACCCACATAAAACAACATGGTGTGTATTCCAACCGCATACTTACACACGTACAAAAGCATTGATGGATGAATTTGCAGATGTGCTGGCAAAATCAGAACGTGTTATCTTAGCAGATATTTACGCTGCCAGAGAAACAGATAATCTGGGAATTTCTTCCTCTGACTTATGTGACAAAATCAACGAAAGAGGAGGAAAAGCTTATTATTTCCCTACTTTTGATGAAATCGAAGCATTTTTATTAGAAAATTGTATCAACGGAGATGTGTTGATAACTATGGGTGCCGGAGATGTGTATAAAATCGGCGAAAGTATCCTTGGACAATAAAGTTATCCACACTATCCACTAAGTCTTCCACATGTTCATACCCCCGAGCATGTGGATTTTTTTGTGTATTATATAGTTGACATAATTCGGCAGCAGTTGAATCAAAAATATGTTAAATTCCTTATTTTTTCGACAATTTCAGGTTTGCAATAAAAACCATCCACTTTTTTATCCACATTATCCACATTTCCCACAAATTTCTTTATCCCCTTGTGTTTTTTGCTGTCGAAAAAAAAGCTGGTTCTCTTTTCAAAAGTTCTGTGCTATACTGAACTTGATTATGAAAGACAGTATGGAAATGTAAAGGAAGTGTAACATGGGACAATTTAAAGTTTATAACAGCTTTCCGGAGGAATTTACTTTTATCTCTAATTCTTTTCTGGATTTTTACATGCCGTCCGCTAATGGAGAATTTGTAAAAATTTATCTCTATCTTCTGCGCCACGCATCTGGAAAAGGAACTGCATTAGACTTATCCTCTATCGCTGATGCTTTTAATTGTACAGAGGCAGATATACAGAGAGCTCTCCGTTACTGGAAAAACTGCGGTGTACTGGATACGATTTTTGACGGAAAGGGAAATCTACAGGAAATCGTATTCTATCCTCCAAAGGAAAAGACAGCTTCTATCAATGAAACTGCAATAACTTCGGAAAAATCAGTATCTGCCGGTTTCGCACTTACACCGGATAAAGTCCAAGAACTAAAGAACAATGACGAAGTAAGACAGCTTCTCTTTATTGCGGAACAATATCTGGGAAAAAGCCTTTCCCCTACAGATATGCAGACTTTACTATATTTATATGACGAAGTAAAACTTTCTTCTGACTTGCTGGAATATCTGATTGAATATTGTGTATCCAAAGGCAGCACCAGTATGGCATACATTAAAAAGGTGGGACTTGCATGGGCAGAGCAGAATATTACAACGGTTACCGAGGCAAAGGAAGAAACAAACCTCTATAATAAAAATTACTTTACTATATTAAGAGCTTTTGGTATCAAGAACCGAAACCCTCTGGATAAAGAAATCCAATATATGAATTTATGGCTGAACCAGTACGGATTCACTTTGGAAGTCATCTCCGAAGCATGTAACCGCACGGTTCTGGCAACAGGAAAAGCAAGCTTTTCCTATGCGGATAGCATTTTGGAAAGCTGGTTCAAGAAAGATGTTCATCATTTATCTGATATCGACGCTTTAGATCAGAGCTTCCAGCAGCAAAAGGCTTCAAAAACCGCAGCATACAAACCTCAACCTGCTCCATCAAAGAATAAATTTAATAATTTCCATCAGCGAAATTACAATATGTCAGAGCTTGAAAAACAACTTCTAAACAAATAAGGTAAGGAGATTTACTGTGTCACTTAAAAACTTTCAATACGATGCGCTTATGCGCAGCTATAATCAAAAGCAGCTTCTTCATAAGCATGAACAAAGTGAACGAATTGCACAGGCAGAAGAAAAAATGCCGAGATTGGCAGAAATCCGCAAGGAAATTGCGGCTCTGGGACTTTTAAAAGCCCGCATTGTCCTTGGTGCTGTAAAGGAAGATGACTTTGATCTCTCTGAAAAAATACAGCAGCTTTCCAATGAACGTGCAGTAATCCTTGCACAAAACGGATATCCGAAAGATTATCTGGATATGCATTATGACTGTCCTCTTTGTAAGGACACAGGTTACATTGGTTCTGAAAAGTGTACCTGCTTTCGCAAGGCTGCCGTTGATTTACTATACACACAGTCCAATATCCGAAGCATCCTGAATACAGAAAACTTCAGTTATTTTTCTTTTGATTACTATTCTCCTGATTTTGTGGATGCTGCCAGCGGAATTACTTCTTTAAACTCTGCGAAAAATGCTTACGAAAAATCATGGGATTTTATTAACAGTTTTCCCTGCGGCAATAATCTCCTTATTTATGGAGATACCGGTGTAGGAAAAACTTATCTCACCCACTGTATTGCAAAAGAACTTCTGGACCGTTCTTTTTTTGTTTTATATTTTACTTCTTTCGATTTATTTGATTTGTTGTCTAAGAATGCCTTTGACAAAGACGCAGAAGCCGCCGATATGGCACAATTTATTTTCGACTGTAATTTGCTCATTATTGATGATTTAGGCACTGAGCTCACCAACAGCTTTATTTCTTCTCAGCTCTTTTGCTGCATCAATGAGCGAATTATCAATAAAAAATCAACTATCATTTCTACCAATCTTACAATGGAAGATTTTCTGGATACTTATTCAGAAAGAACTTTTTCCAGAGTAACCAGCAACTACACCATGCTGAAACTGGTCGGAAATGACATAAGAATCCAAAAAAGACTTTTAGGAGGAAAATGAAAATGTCACCAAAAACTGCAACCCCTTTAAATTCCCTTCCTGTAGGCCGTCTGGGTATCATCCCGTTAAAAAGCTGCGAAAAACTGGGAAATAAAGTAAATGATTACATTGTAAACTGGAGAAATGACCGAGACCATCAAGAAAAAAATGACCTAAAATTCGAAGGCTATCAACGAGACTCCTATTTAATAAACGCACAAACTCCACGTTTTGGTTCAGGAGAAGCCAAAGGTGTTCTGGGCGAATCAGTACGTGGTGATGACCTTTACCTGATGGTAGATGTATGCAACCATTCCTTGACTTACAAAGTTTGCGGACAGGAAAATCACATGTCACCGGATGACCATTTTCAGGATTTAAAGAGAATTATTGCTGCTGTAGGAGGCAAAGCCCGCAGAGTAAATGTAATTATGCCATTTCTCTATGAAAGCCGCCAGCACAAAAGAACCGGCAGAGAATCCTTAGACTGTGCTCTGGCTCTTCAGGAACTGACAAACATGGGAGTAGACAACATTATCACCTTTGATGCTCATGATCCCCGTGTGCAGAATGCAATTCCACGCCACGGCTTTGAAACTGTTCAGCCTGCTTATCAGTTTATCAAAGGTCTGTTTAAGGCAGAACCGGATTTAGCTACTGACAGTGACCATTTAATGATTATCAGCCCGGATGCAGGCGGTACAGGACGTGCTATTTACCTTGCAAATGTACTTGGCGTAGATATGGGCATGTTCTATAAACGCCGTGATTATTCTACTATCATAGATGGAAGAAACCCCATTGTAGCTCATGAATTCTTAGGCGCTGATGTTTCCGGAAAAAATATGATTATTATTGACGACATGATTTCTTCCGGTGACAGCATGTTAGAAGTGGCTGCCCTCCTGAAAAAAAGAGGAGCAGGAAAAATCTTTATGTGCTCTACTTTCGGTCTTTTCACCAATGGTTTGGATAAATTTGATGCAGCTTATAAAGAAGGAACTTTTGACCGTCTGCTTACTACTAATCTGGTATACCAGACAGACGAGCTGTTAGAAAAACCTTATTATGTAAGCTGTGATATGAGCAAATACATTGCACTGATTATTGATACTTTGAATCATGATGATTCTATCAGTAAGCTTTTGAACCCTGTTGAACGTATCAATAAACTTCTGCAAAAGCACAATGAAAGTCTGAAAAAATAAAATCTTATCTTGAAATTAACAGATTTTAGGGTTATAATAAAAGAAAAAGTTCATATATTTTTCAGTGTCAGGAGGTGCCACTATGAAAGATAAATTTATCCCTATCTTAAGTGTTTGTACTGCATTGTTTGCTATTTTCTATGCCGGCTATGTTTATCAGATTACACAGGATATTAGCCTTGTAACTGTGTTTTTATTAATTGCTGGTCTGGCACCTGCAATTAATACGGCATGGAATTATGTGAAGATTAAACTGGAAGAATATGAAAGTACGCATTTTAAACACCATTATCACTGCTAATTTTTTCTTTATATTATATCGGAGTCAACACCTCCTTTCTAACAGGAAAGAGCCTCGGCTATATAGCCGGGGCTCTTTTCATCAAAGCTTTGATACAAAGAATGGTATTCCTGCCTTTTCTAAAGCCTGTATTTCCCTTTTATTGCTGCTAAATAAGATCACCTGGGATTTCCTTTGGCTGATGTATTTCAGTGCCTGTAACAGGCGTTTTTCATCGTACATAGCAAAGGTCTCATCAAAGACCAGAGGAATATCTTCCTCCTGACATAAAATTTCACTGCATGCCAGCCGAAGCGCCAGATATACCTGTTCCGCTGTCCCGTAGCTAACCTGATAAAGCTGTAGATATTTCTCTCCCGTATCCAGATAAATCTCAAAATTCTCTGTTAAAAGAACCCTCTTATATTTTCCTTGAGTTATCTGCGTAAAGATTTCTGAAATTTTATCCTGAAGTTTTTGTGCAGTAAGCTTTTGCAGATTTGCCGCCGCTTCCTTTATTTTTGCTTCTGCAGTGACAACAGCCTGTATTTCTTTACGGATTTTCTCCACCTCAGCATAATCTGCCTTTCTCTCTGCCACTTCTTCCTTTAGGTTTTCAATTTTCATCCGCCTTTCCTGAAGGCTCTCTGCAAAAAGTTTTCTCCGTTCCTCTGCCTTAGCCTTCTTTGCCCGTATCTGCTGCTGTTTCTGTCTTTGTGCCAGTAAATGTGACAGCAGAAAATATGTTCCACACAGCAAAAGAGGAAGTACCATAGCCCACAGCAAACTTTTCCAAACCAAAGCACCTGCTGCTGCACCTGTTAAGAACAAAACTGCCAAAAGAAGAAATCTTTCTTTCCCGGTATCCTGTACTTCTTTTACAGAAGTTTCCCCCACCGGCTTTTCCTTTAATTTTCTCTGAATATTTTCTATTTCTTCTTCCTCATGATGAATTTTTAAAACAATTTCCTGATACAGCTTTTCCTTCTCTGAAAAAGCTTCTTTCTCTTTTTGCTCCAGCTCTTTCCTACGTTTCTTTAAAATTTCCACTGCCTGTTCCGGATGAAACCGAAAGTCTCCCGTACCCTGAAATTCAGATAGATAATCTCGAATTTCTTTTAAAAGCCCTTCCTCTGTTCTGCTTTTTGCCTGTCCGATGGAAACAGTATTTTCGTATATATTTTCTGTAACTCCGCCCAGAAGCACATCTAAATCTCCCTGATCCACAGACAGCATTTCTCCGTCTGTCTCACATATAAGTGTGGGAACTTTTGCAAATTTTCCAAATCCTCTTTCCAGACGGAATTTTCTTCCCGCGCAGCTAAACACCATACTGCCCTCGTACCAGTCCCCGTTTTCCCATGGCATGTAGCGGCTGTAAATATCCGTCTTGGAAGCTTTTCCTCTGCCTCTTTTCATACCGAACAGCATACTTTGAAGGAACACATGAATGGTGGACTTTCCGCTTTCATTCTCACCAAAGAGAATGTTTACTCCCTCCTTCAGAACAATTTCTTTCCCCTGAAATTTTCCAAAGTTCTTTAAAATCAGACGATTGATAATCATGGCAGTTCCTCCCCTGACTCTAATAGTGCCTCCACACCGTATTGGAATGCTTTTTCTACCTGTTCTGTAGTTTCTTCCTGCTCAAATAGTGCAAGATAAGCTTCCATAATACTGCCTTTGTAGTTCTCCTTTAACTGCTCTTTGGAATATGCCATTGTGGTCCTGTCTTCCACATTCCTGATATTACCCAGCTTATAAAAAGCATCCATAAAGAATTCCGTATGAGCAGGCTTTTTCCCTTCCAGAAGAATAGTATAAAGATGTTCTTCTCCCTGTTCTTTTATTGCCTCTCGTATTGCATTCTCTAAGGAAAACTGTGTGGTATCCTTTTCCACCTGTATGGAAATGGTTCGATACTCTCTTATGGATGAAGGCACAAACTCCGTGTAAATCTCATTTTTTCGGATTTCTCCTTTTATGTAGCCATGAGAACCTGTCTCATTTTTATCAAGAGGCTCTAAAGAACCGGCATAGGCTGCTTTATTCCTCAAAAGTACCTGAGGCTTGTGGATATGTCCCAGCGCCACATAATCAAAAGGTGTGTAAAGGAACGTATCCCCCGAAATGGGAATATGACTCTCATCCCCTCCATGAGCCAGCAAAATATTCACAGGCATGGAAGAAGAAATTTGTATCTGATTATATCTTGGCTCTGAAATTTCTCTTCTGTGATAGCTGAAGCCATATACACGAACACCTAAGTCTGGAAAATCCACATAAGAAAGTTCCTCCTTAGAAAGCCAAAAAACATTTTTTGCCCATGAAATTTTTTTATAAAAAGAATTTTCCTTCATATAATCATGATTTCCTGCAATGAGAACAATTTTCGTATTAGGAATAGAGGAAAACAGGGCATTTACTTCTTTCAATTCTTTTAAAAGAGGCTGTCTGTGGAACAAATCTCCTGCAATGAGAAACAGACCGGCATTTTCTCTGCCGGCCTGCCTGATAACATTTTGAAAACTTTCCCAGATTTCCCTGCCTCTGTCGTAACTCCAGGGGAAGCCCTTATCTGGCACTGCCCCCAGATGTACATCTGCTATATGGAAAAATTTCATAATACTCCTTTATAATTCACAGTTGTTTACAGTTCTTGGGAACGGAATAACGTCACGAATGTTCTGCATACCCGTTAAGTACATAACACATCTTTCAAATCCCAGTCCAAAACCGGAATGACGGGTAGAACCATATTTACGTAAATCCAGATAAAATCCGTAATCTTCTTCTTTTAAATTCATTTCCTTCATTCTCTGGCTTAATTTTTCGTAAGAGTCCTCTCTCTGGCTTCCTCCGATGATTTCACCAATTCCCGGAACAAGACAGTCCATAGCTGCAACTGTTTTTCCGTCCTCATTCTGCTTCATGTAGAAAGCTTTGATTTCCTTCGGATAATCTGTAACAAATACAGGACGTTTGTAAACCTGCTCTGTTAAATATCTTTCATGCTCTGTCTGTAAATCACAGCCCCAGTATACTTTGTAATCAAACTTATCATTTACTTTTTCCAGAATTTCAATAGCTTCTGTATAAGTAACGTGTCCAAACTCAGAATTCAATACATTGTTCAATCTATCCAGAAGTCCTTTATCTACGAAAGAATTGAAAAAGTTCATTTCTTCCGGTGCATTTTCAAGAACATAGCGGATTACATATTTCAACATGGACTCTGCCAGTGCCATATTGTCATCTAAGTCTGCAAATGCCATCTCCGGCTCAATCATCCAGAATTCTGCTGCATGACGTGTTGTATTGGAATTTTCTGCACGGAAAGTCGGTCCGAAAGTATAAATATTGCGGAATGCCTGTGCAAAAGTTTCTCCGTTTAACTGTCCGCTTACAGTAAGGTTTGTAGGCTTTCTAAAGAAATCCTGTGAAAAATCTACTTTTCCTTCTTCTGTTTTCGGAATATCATTCAAATTCATAGTAGTAACCTGGAACATTTCTCCCGCACCTTCACAGTCACTTCCTGTAATCAATGGTGTGTGAACATATACAAATCCCTGTTCCTGAAAGAACTGGTGAATAGCATAAGCGATTAAAGAACGCACTCTGAATACTGCCTGGAAAGTATTTGTTCTCGGTCTTAAATGAGAAATTGTTCTTAAATATTCCATGGAATGGCGTTTTTTCTGTAATGGATAATCTGCTGCAGAGTCTCCCTCTACCATGATTTCAGCTGCCTGAATTTCAAAAGGCTGTTTTGCCTGTGGTGTTGCAACTAAAGTTCCTTTTACCACAATGGCAGCCCCTACATTTAATTTTGAAATTGCCTGAAAGTTCTCCATTGTATCATGGTATACAACCTGTAATGTTTCAAAAAAGCTTCCGTCATGAAGCACAATAAATCCGAATGTTTTAGAGTCACGGACACTTCTTACCCAACCGCCCACAGTAACTTCTTTATCCAGATATTCTTCTCTGTTTCTGTAAATTTCTTTTACTGTTGTTAACTGCATATCTTTATCTCCTTCTTATCAATCCGTATGCTAAAAGCTTTGCAATTTCCTTATAGTATATCTCATTGCCCTGTTCAGTGCAAGGCTAAAGTCCGCAATTCCCTGTTTTCTAAAGGATTGGACAATTATTTTAAATTCTCCGGATTGAGGCATTCCAGCTCAGGAACTACAAATCTTCCATCTTTACGAACCAAAACATCATCGAAATAGATTTCCCCACCGCCGTACTCCGGTCTCTGAATTAACACTAAATCCCAGTGGATGGCAGATTTATTACCATTGTAAGCGTCATCATAGCATCTGCCCGGTGTAATGTGAATAGATCCCTGAATTTTTTCATCAAAGAGGGTGTCCTTCATAGGATTTAATACATAAGGATTTACTCCAATGGCAAATTCGCCTACATAGCGTGCACCTTCATCAATATCAAATACTTTGTTAATTCTCTCTGTATCATTAGCTGTTGCCTTAATAATCTTGCCGTCTTTAAATTCCAGACAAATATTCTCATAAGTAAATCCCTGGAATGCAGATGGTGTATTATAAGATAAAGTTCCATTTATGGACTCTCTCACCGGTGCGGTAAAGACTTCACCGTCCGGAATATTGCAGTCACCGCTGCATGGAATAACAGGAATATCTTTAATAGAAAAGGTCAGATCTGTTCCCGGTCCTGTAATTCTCACCTTATCTGTTTTTTCCATGTATTTTACAAGAGGCTCCATTGCCTTTGCCATCTTATCATAGTCCAAAGTACACACATCAAAATAAAAATCCTCAAAAGCTTCCAGACTTGTATTGGAAAGCTGTGCCATTGAAGCATTTGGATATCTTAAAACAACCCATTTAGTCTTTGGCACACGGATATTTCCATGAACCGGCGTGCTGTAATACTGCTCATAAAGGTTTAATTTTTCAGCAGGAACATCAGATTTTTCTGAAACATTGTCACCGCCGCGAATACCGATATAGCAGTCCATCTGAGACATTTCCTGTCCGTCGATTTCTGCCATAAGCTGAAGCTGCTCTTTTGTACAGTGAAGGAGCATTTCTCTTTCTACCTGCGGATCTGAAAAGTGCGGAAAAGGAATTCCCCCCACTTCATACACTTCTTTTATCAGCTGTCTTGCCAATGCTTTTGTGTCATATCCTACGTAATTGATATAAACTTTTTCTCCCTTCTGAACTCTGCAGGAGTGGTTTACTAATACTTTTGCCAATTTTTTAATTCTTTCATCCATGTTTTTTTTCCTTTCTTTTATTCATTGATTTTTTCCATATAACAAATGAATACATTACCGTTTTCTTCAAACGCTGTTGTGCTGTCATTCATTCCCATAGGGGCTGTTGTCTGCGAAGAAGGATCATACAAATAAGTATTATATCCGTCAAAACCTACGATAACCTTTGGATTGCCGCCCTCTCCTTTTACAATAACAGGTCTTTGTACACTGATTTGATATAAAATCTGTGAAAGTGTACAGCCTGTCATATCAATGGCCTGTCCCTGTTTCTGTATCTCTTTATTTAACTCCTCAGCGCTAAGAGGCGCTTTTTTCACAGCGTCGGGAATGTCCTCAGAAGCAACGGTTGCCTTATCTGCAGTATTACCTCTTTCCCACACATACTGCTGCGCTTTATTTAACACAACTCCTGCGTTAGTATCTGCTGCACCGATTGCCGCTGCTGCATTTTCATAAATCCCCCATAGTTTTCCCATGGCATATACATAATATTCTTCTTTATCTTTATCTTTCTGCTCCATATTCAGGACAATATCCTTCGTATTTTCCATGAATTTGGCTTCCATAACAAGGGGCTCCTGTTTACTGCCTCCTTCAAACTGCAATCCTATAATGTTTGCCTGCCTGTTTGTTGTCATAAGCACCACAGCAAAGGTTTTATCCTGCTTGTCTCTTACATTATTCAAAATCTGACTGCTGGTAACATTTTCATAACTTTCTCCATTCCACTGTGCTCTTACCAGCTCTAACAGATTATCCTGAAACTTCACATCCATTACATAATATCCGTCTTCATGGTAGGTTTTCTTCACCTCACCCTTTAAATTCTGAATTCGGATTTCACTCATAGCAAACTGCCCGCCTAAAATATCGCCGTCATTGGCAATACCATAGACAACATCATCATTCATAAATCCAAACATACGCAGCTTTGTGCCTTCTTCTGCCTGAATTTTTTCCTGTTTCTGTGTTTCCATATCCATCATGGTAATAGACGTGCCGTTATTTACATCCATACCGTCCAGCCATGCCACATACCTGCCGCTTTCTGATACTTTAAAACAATCATCCTTTACATTCTCCTGTAGAACTTTGTACTGTTTATCCTCCATGTTAAACTGGTATAAATTTCCGTTCAGAAGTCTGTAGAAATATCCATTTTTGCTGATATAAGTGAACTTTTCAATCTCCTGTTTCAAAAATTCAAAAGGCTTTGTACTGGAAAGAAAAAACTTTTCTTCCACTACATTCTGCTCTGCACTATAATGATAAACAGCAGTTCCCACACAACCTTCATGCTGTCCTCTGTTCATGTAACCATATAAAACAAAGTCCATATCTCCGTTTTTCTCCACCCGCACAAGGTCGATATCATGCTGAGAATAATCATTTCTTTCATCATTGCTTCCCAAATCACGGAAGCTGAAAATACGGCTCATTTTATTAGATTTTAAATTATAGGACCACAAATCTCCCTGCTGCACAAAGGCCACAATCTGTCCTGTGCTGTCAGAAAGATACTGAACATCTTTTCCTGTAACTCCTAAGTTCAACCGCCCTTCCGTTACAATAGACTGCTCTGTTGTCAATATCTGTTTTGTGCTTCTCTGAAAATCAAGAAGCCTTATTCTGGTCTGATCGTAACGCATACGGTAAAACTCATCTACTTGGTAACGCTCTACCTCACCTTTTTCGTTTTCAGCAGTCATATAATAGGTAATGGAAACACTTCCTGTATTAGCATTAATATCTTTAATAGAAGGAATTCCCGGTCTGCTGAGTTCCGGTTCCAGTTCCTTCCATGTAACCATGTCCAAAGTAGAATGAATATTCAAATCATTAAAGCTGTTATTCCCTCCTGAATTGTCTGTTTCCAGATATGTTCTTAACTCACCTTTTCCTTCTTCTTCAAAAGTCTTTGTATAAAAGCTGTTTACAAATTCAATATATTTCTCTGTACTAAGACCTGCTCTTTGTATCAGCCTTGTATAATAATTCCAGCTTCCGTGCTCTGTTTTTAACGTAAAGTTCAGCGCATATTCCTGATCCATCAATATGGATTTCTGCAAAGTAAAGGCAGCGCTTAAAGTTCCGTCTTCCTCTTCCTCAAAGTGGTTAATTTTATTATTTTCTATGACCTTGCTGCCGTCAGAAGTACGAATTTCATATACCAGACTCTCAATTTTCTGATTATAAGGTGTAATACTTACCTGCAATGTCTTGTCCGTTCCCAAAGGTGTCAGGGAGTCACGCATAAAATCCGCCTGCATATTATCCTTATATCCATACATACGGTTGACCTGCATACCACCGATTTTCATTGCCATGTAGGGAATTGACGCCGTCTGCAAATCTGTTTTATTATCTGTATTCTGACTATTCATAAGGCAGCTGAAGCCTGCCACGCCTAAAATAAAGACAATAAACAAAATTAAAATTCTTCTTAGCTTTTTTCTCATTTAAAATCCTTCCTGTCTATTGGCTCAAACAACAGCTTTTGAAGAGTAGGCTCTACATGAAATGCCTTAGCACATGCTTCCCAGTCTCCCTGCTGCTGTATATCATTCTTCTTATTTTCGTTTTTTACTGCACGAATGAGCAGATTTTTCGGTGTATGCTCCATGTCAATAAATTCCAAAATTTGAGTGTCGTATCCTTTGCTCTGAAGCATCTGTGCACGAAGCCCATCTGTTAATAAGGCTGCAAAGCGCTCCTTTAAAATCCCATATTCCAGTACCGGCTGCAAGGCCTCGTTAGATACCTGTCTGTTCAATTCATGCTGGCAGCATGGCACAGAAAGAATGACAGAAGCTCCCCATTTCACAGCCTTTGCCAATGC
>RCNH01000314.1_pt1 | contig 21858 bp, 18 predicted proteins | sample 2041161 | NCBI WGS metagenome assembly RCNH01 (sample SAMN09708215, study PRJNA481090) | Feces metagenome, whole genome shotgun sequencing project. | biome: feces | host: Leptonychotes weddellii | place: Antarctica: Sion Island | collected 2010-03-01 | reverse complement strand
CCGTGGCTATGAGCGAATTTTACTGCCTCAGGAATTGTTCCCAAGGTAAAGTTTGTAGCACGAGCACGAAGACCGAAGCGGTCAGCACCCATATATACAGCATCTGCACCATAGTAGACAGCATAGTGAAGCTGATCCATACCACCTGCAGGGGCTAGTAGTTCAATTTTCTTCTTTTCGGGCATATGTATCATTTAAAAGAGCTCCTTTTAATGTTTATTTCCTCTAAATAGTATCAAGGATTGCAGGTAAAGGCGTCCTTGATACAAAAACACCACGCACTTTGGGTAAAACACGCTAGAATGTAATAAGCTAACTTTTTACCAGTGAAATGAAAGAGGAAATATATGGCGAGCACGCGCGCAAAGGTACATCATCCTTTTGTATCCTACCTTTTGATGGCGACATTTGTAATTCAGGTTCTCTTTGTAGGAGTAGGACTCTACCCTGCTAATAGTGCTGAAACCCTCGTTGCCCTTTTCTTCTTTCTCGAGGGAACCTATTTCTACAAGCGCCAGGGATATGTGGGAGAACACGCTATAACCTATGCTCAGGGAGCATTTCAGCAGATTCACATTCCTTACAAGGCTGTAAAGAAGGTCCGCCTTTCTGCAAAATCCGTAAGCGGTTCGAGCTCTAAAGGTGCAGGTATCTGTTTTGTTCTAACCACCAAGGATGGAGGTGAACACAAGGTACCTATCACCCCTCGCCTCGTCGAGCAGCTCAGGGCTCACAAGATCAAGGTCCCAAACCTCAAAGAGATTTCCTACTTCAAGCTCAGGTATCCTACGATCGATAAGTTCATGGTTCTCGAAATCATCCTGCTTTTGATCATCTGGACAACGCGCCTGAAGACCGAGGTCATGATTTCTGCAACTCCTGCATATGGATACCAGGTAGTAGAGGGAATCTTTGGATTCCTCACCGGATTTTTGCTTATATACTTCCTTCACCTTACCACCTTCCGTGCAACCTTTAACAACGGACGCCTTAGGGTGAGAGGTTTTGGAGCAGTTCGCCAAGATCTTGATATCAAGCAGATTACTAAAGCTCAGATCAAAGACCGCGGACCTTTCCGTATCTATAAGGTCTATGCTAAGCAAAGGCGTGTCCTTATGTCTGGATACCTCAGCGAAATCGGTACCCTCTACGCCCTTTTGGCATGGCAAGGAGTAACCCTCGATACTCCTCGCGAAAACGCACAGCAAAAGACTGAAGTAAGTGAGATCGAGGAAAAATAACGTCATTACCCTAGAAGATGCAGCTTTCGGGCTGCATCTTTTTTGTATGGCATAAAGCTAGGACGCTGAACACACGGGGTTCTTGTGCACGATGCACGTAGACACCATAGCCCCTAACTGCTCGCGATCCCGATTTTTAAATGTATGTAAATTACTAATTTATGAGTGAGATACTCGCGTATAAGGGTACAAACGATTAGATAATGCAATAGTATAGTTATACCTATATATATGAGATATTTGAGAGGATGTTAGATGGAAGAAGAGATAGAGCAATCCAAAGAGCCTCAACTTACGCGTTCTGAAGAGATTCATTACCTGCTTGATAGCTTGGGTGAATATAAGAAAGACTCAATCATTACAATCATACTTGGAACCCTCGAGATTTTTGGCGAGTCACTCGTTCCTTTTATTGCAGCTCAGCTGATTGACAACATAAATAAAGGCGCAACCCCTGACATCATTGCCCACTATGGAATTATGCTGATAGGAGTCGCAATCCTTACCCTGATTGTAGGTTCTCTAGCTGGATATATGGGAGCGGGAGCCGCAACGGGACTTAGTCGCAATCTCAGGCGCAATATGTTTGAGAATGTCCAAGCCTTCAGCCACAAGAATATTGATCACTTCTCCACATCGAGTTTGATAACCCGCATGACAACCGATGTAACCAACATCCAAGATTCATACGTCTTGATTCTTATAGTTGCTACACGCGGACCACTCATGTTCCTCTTTGCCTTCTTTATGGCATACAGGATGGCGGGAAATATGGCCCTCATTTACCTGGCTGTAGCTCCAATCCTCGGTATTATCCTCGTTGTTGTCATGAAGCTTGCAATCCCTGCTTTCAGGCGTCTCTTCAAGCAATACGACAAGCTCAACTTGCGCGTCAATGAAAACATTACCGGTATGCGCACCGTCAAAAGCTATGTACGTGAGGATAGCGAGATCGAAAAGTTCCATAAGGCTACCTACGACCTTTACAAAGAGCATTGCCTTGCTGGAAAGATCGTAAGCCTTGAGTCTCCTTCCATGGGACTTATGACCACGATTATCTTCGTATTCGTCATCTTTGTGGGATCTAAAACCATCATTACCTCTCAGGGAACTGCCTTCAATGTTGGAGAGTTTTCTGCTCTGATTACCTACGGTTTCATGATCTTATTCAGCTTGATGATGTTTAGCTTCGCCTTCGCTCAGGCAGCCTTTACCCGCGAGGAGCTTACTCGTGTGTGTGCTGTATTGAAAGAGAAGCCAACCATTACCAACCCTGAAAACCCTATCTTTGAGGTAGCTGACGGTTCTGTTGAGTTCAGGGACGCCTGCTTTAAGTATGACTCCAAGATTGGCTCTGACGTTTTGTGTAACATTAACCTTTCGATTCCATCAGGGTCTCGCGTAGGCATCATTGGTCCTACTGGAAGTGCAAAGACGTCATTAGCCCAACTCATCGGCCGCATCTACGATACAACCGATGGTAGTGTCTTCGTAGCAGGACACAACGTTCGCGACTACGACATCGCATCACTTCGTCGAGATGTCGTCCTTGTAGAGCAAAAGAGCATCTTGTTCTCCGGCTCCATTGCTGACAATATTCGCTGGGGAAATGTCAATGCAACTGATGAAGAAGTGCATGAGGCAGCACGCATAGCCTGCGCCGACTCATTCATCGAGACCTTCAAAGATGGATACGACACTGAGATTTCCCAAGGTGGAGCTAACGTATCAGGAGGACAAAAGCAGCGTTTGGCTATCGCCCGAGCACTCCTGAGGCGCCCTAAGATCATCATCTTCGACGATTCTACCAGCGCAGTTGATACGAAAACCGATGCGGTTATTCGCAAAGGTCTGAGCTCCTATGCTCCAGAGACCACTCAGATCTCCATTGCTCAGCGTATCTCCTCTGTTCAAGATTGCGACATGATTGTCGTTATGGACAAGGGACGCATCCAGGCAACAGGAACTCACGAAGAGCTTTTGGAAACCTCACCTATCTACCGTGACATCTATGAGTCTCAGGTGAAGATGGAATCAGACAGGAAGGTAGAAGAAGGAGGTGAGAGCAATGAGTAAGCTTTTGAAGAAACGCGCTCAGAAAGAAGAGAAGGACCTTCAGGAAGAAGAAGATAAGCGCCCTAGCGCAAAGGAAAGCCTTAAGGATCCGGAGTTTCGTCGTGCTATCAAGCGCATCCTAGCTCTAGTGTTTAAGCTCTTCCCTGTTCGCACTACCATTGTAATCATCACCTACATGACCTCGGTTATTGCCAACTTGACCCCTGCAATCTTTATGCAGAAGGCTCTCATGGTAATCGAGCAAACCTGGAAGACAGGAGACTGGGCAGCGGCTCAAGGACCTATTACCCTCATCGCTATCCAGACCGGATGCGTCTTGCTCTTGGGTACGGTTTGTCACTTTATATATAACCAGATCGTCATTACTCTCACGCAAGGAACCGCACGTCATATTCGAAATGAAATGTTTGGAAAGATGGAGAAGCTTCCTATCTCCTACTTTGATACCAATCAATTCGGAGAGATCATGTCGCACTATACCAACGATGTCGACACTCTCAGAATGTTTTTGGGAAGCGGTGTCCTTACGCTTCTAAGCGGCTTGTTTGGCATCTTAGGTACCGTCGCCATCATGTTCTACTACAGCCTTTGGCTTACCCTCATTGAGCTTTTGAGCTCAGCCTTAATCTTTGCGATTGTGGGATACTTGGGATCTCGCACTGCGAGATACTATAAGGCTCAGCAAAAGCGAATTGGTGTAGTTGAGGGATTCATTGAGGAGACCATGAGTGGACTTAAGACCGTAAAGGTCTTTACCCATGAGCCTATCATCCAAGAGGAGTTCAATGAGCTCAACGAAGAGCTTTTCTTGGTCTCCCGAAGTGCAGAACGCTGCATGGAAGTTTTGCCTCCCGCCCTGTTTAACACGGGAAATATCATTTACGTAATTATTGCAATCTGTGGAAGTTCGTTTATTTACTACCAGGTTCCAAACGTAAGTATCAGCGGCCTTGCGTTCTCAATTGCAACTGTCATTCCATTCTTGAACATGACGAAATCTCTTACCGGAAACATCGGAACCTTTGGTCAGGGCATCAATCCAGTGTTGAGAGGTGGAGCTGGAGCTCAGAGAATCTTTGAACTCATCGACGAGACTCCTGAGTCAGATACAGGACGTGTAACGCTGGTCAACTGCCAGGAGACAAGCTCAGATAAGCGCTCTTGGAAGTGGCAGATTCCTCAAGATCAGGGCGAAGACAAGTTCATCGAGATGCAAGGTGACATCCAGCTTGAAGATGTTGTCTTTGGATACAAAGAAGATCAGCCTGTTCTCAAAGGCATTAGCGTTCATGCTAAGCCAGGTCAGAAGGTTGCTTTCGTTGGAGCTACAGGAGCTGGAAAGACAACCATTACCAACCTGTTGAACCGCTTCTACGATATTGATTCGGGATCGATCAAGTACGATTCGATCGATATTAAAGATATGAAGAAGGACTCTCTCAGAAAGAGTCTGGGTATGGTATTACAAGACACCAACCTCTTCAACGATACGGTTATGGAAAACATTCGCTTTGGAAACCCTGATGCTACCGACGAAGACTGCATTGCGGCAGCTAAGCTCAGCGGTGCAGATGACTTCGTAGCTCACCTTCCTCGCGGATACCAAACCGTCATCAAGGGTGATGGTACCAACTTCTCCCAGGGACAGCGTCAGCTTTTGAGTATTGCTCGAGCAGCAGTTGCTAACCCTCCGGTTATGATCTTGGACGAAGCTACCAGCTCAATCGATACCCGCACTGAGAACTTGGTTCAGATGGGTATGGATAACCTGATGAAAGGACGTACAACCTTCGTTATTGCCCACCGTCTCTCAACCGTTAGAAATGCAGATCTCATTTGCGTTTTGGATCACGGTGAGATTATTGAGATGGGAGATCACAACGAGCTTATTCAGAAACATGGTACGTACTATCAGTTGTACACCGGTGCCTTTGAACTTGAATAAAGAGCCGTTAAACCCATATTTTTAATCAATTTCAAAAAAACGGCTAGTACCAATTGGTTCTAGCCGTTTTCCCTTTATAATAGAGGCGTAATTTGGAAGGTGATGGAAACATCATCAAGGAAGGAGCAATAATGTTGCTTGAAAACAAAGTTGTAGTTGTAACCGCATCCACAAGAGGTATTGGACGCGCTGTTGTAGAGGCTTGTGCTAAAGAAGGCGCAACTGTCTACATGGCTGCACGCAACGAAGAGCGTTCATTGGAAGCTATCAAGGAGATGGGCCTCGACAACATTAAGTTCGTATACAACGATGCAAGCGAGCTTGATACTTACAAGACCATGATCGACACTGTTGTTGAAAACGAAGGACGCGTAGATGTTCTCGTAAACAACTTCGGTACCTCCGATCCACGCTGTGACCTCGATATCGAGCACACCAATGTTGAGGACTTCCAGAAGTTCGTAAACATTAACCTCAACAGCGTTTTCCTCGCTTCTCAGGCAGCTATCGCTCATATGAAGAACAACGAAAACGGTGGTTCTATCATCAACATCAGCTCTGTTGCAGGATCTCAGGCTGACCTTTCTCAGATTGCTTACGGCACCTCTAAGGCTGGAATCAATCACATGACCAAGATGATTGCTATCCAGGAAGCTCGCAATAAGATCCGTTGCAACGTTGTATCCCCTGGTATGACTGCAACTGATGCTGTTAAGGACAAGCTCACTGATAACTTCAAGGACATGTTCATGAAGCACACCCCAATCGACCGTATGGGAACTCCTGAGGAGATTGCAGCTGCAGTAGTATACTTCGCTAGTGACTACGCTGCATACACCACAGGTCAGATCCTTGAGGTAACCGGTGGATTTGGTATTGCAAGCCCACTCTTTGGTGACTTCGCTCAGGCACTTACCTCTCGTTAATACATTCAAAAGGCTGTTGGATACACATCCAGCAGCCTTTTTGTTTTGATGTGTTGTAAAGAAAGAAGAGCCATACGGAATAACCCGTACGGCTCTTCTTCGAAAAAGGGACTCGGTCCTCCCCTTTTCGTTCTGTCCCCTATCTCACGAAAGGAGGTGAAATGATGATAGGATTGCTAGTTGGCCTTTCAGCCGGCTTAATCATTGCGTATTCGAATTATATCGCGTATATCCACTACTCGCTTAGACGGATGCTGAAGATGTCATACCCTATCTACCTGCATTTTAAATACAAAACGGATACAGCATGCGAAAGAAAGAAGAGCCATACGGAATAACCCGTACGGCTCTTCTTCGAAAAAGGGACTCGGTCCTCCCCTTTTCCCAATTGTTCACCACAACCTCAAAGGAGGTGAAAATGCCTGATGAACAGAAGTCAGGCTTTATCAATTCCTTTGTGTCATACATGAATTATAACGCGTATATCCAATACTCGCTTAAATGGATACTGAAGATGTCATACCCTATCTACCTGCGATTTAAATACAAAATGGATACAGCATGAATAAGAAGAGCCACACGGAATAACCCGCATGGCTCTTCTTCGAAAAAGGGAGCGGCAACTCCCCTTTTCAGACCTAACCGTTCGACACCAAAGGAGGTGAACATGAACGATTTCGTATTGGGCTTTATTGCAGCCCTCGTGATAGTGATTTATATTATATCGAACATCGTGAAGCTGTACAAATCACTACGCCAAAGATGTCATACCCTATTTACCTGCACATTCATAACGGTCGCAGAACGCAAAAAGCCGTGCAGGCTATCCCGCACGGCTTTTTGCCCTGAGTGCTAGAAAGGTATAAAAATCGCCCAGTAAAAGAAAAACAAACCAAAAAGAAAGGAGCAAGAGGCCCATGAACAAACCTCTTGATGTCTATTATTCTAGCACTCCAAATTCAATGTGCTTCTAACTATCCTTAAGATGTCATACGCCATCTACCTGCAATTATTAACTAACGCGATCGAAGTTAATAGGACGATAGAAGAGCTCTCGCATATGATCTCGATCTTCTGCATTGCCAAGAACCCACATCGTCTTTGCAATCAGAGCCTCTGTCGTCATATCGTCTCCCATAAGGATTCCTGGGTAGTCGGTGTATGCACGGCCTACCTCATAGATTCCCATGTCGAGACCTTCTTCAGGAACCTGAGTGGTCAAGACTATCGTCTTTCCCTTATCGCACCACTCATAAATAGCTTCGCGGAATGAGTCCTCATCGTCTCCGTAGGCAGGAATTCCACCAACTCCAAAAGTCTCGAGGATAAGGGCATCGTACTGACTTTCCAAGAGCTTAAAGATTGAAGGCTTGATGCCAGGAGTAAGCTTGAGAGCACACACCCTATCGGACAGATGCGAATATACATCAGGTTTATCGTTATGAGGCTCTGCAGGATTTGCAGGGCGCAAGATTTTATCGTTGCGAATCATTGCCATCTCTGGGAAGTTTACTGAGATAAATGCATTATGACTCATAGTACGCTGCTTGCGTGCACGAGTTCCTGCAATAACCGATCCGGCAAAGACGATTGAGACGTCATGAGAGAGGTCATCTGTCGCATACTTCAAACTTTGATACAGATTGAGCTTCGCATCAGTGAAAGGACTCTCCATTGGCTTCTGAGAGCCTGTAAGGACAATAGGCTTAGGAGAGTTCTGTATGAGATAAGAAAGAGCCGCTGCCGTGTAGCTCATCGTATCGGTACCGTGAGATACAACGAAGCCATCATATTCATCGTAGTGCTCCATGATGCAAGAGCTGATCTTGACCCATTCACAAGGACTCATGTTAGTCGAGTCGATATTCATAAGCTGGATAATATCGAGATCACAAAGCTCCTGGATTTCAGGGACAGCGTTGGCAAGGTGCTCACCGGTCAAGCATGGCATAAGACCAGAGCCGCTCTCTACGCAGGCAATGGTGCCACCGGTAGCTACGAGAAGAATCTTCTTCAAAGAATCCATTGTTCTCTCATTTCTTATACAAAAGCATTGTGCTGCTTGTTAATCTAATTTCTCTACCAGTATAGCAAACATACCTACCACCCGTTTTTCAACAGATGAACTACACCTTACCTGCGACACCACCGCGACGCCACCCCACTCCGACAACCGCAAAGCACTCCTCACGCAAAGAAAAAAGACTGCACACATTAAGTATGCAGTCTTAAAACATTAACCGAGGTTTTCAACCGTGTAGTCAATATGCATCTCTTGGCGTTTTTTAGCCAAGAGCCACACAGCTACAGCGAAGAGCGGAAGGATTGCCAAAAGCCCTGGAAGAGATGGTCCCAAGAGCCAGTTTTTCATATTGACATCTCTGAACTCGAGAGCAAACATGGCAACGGCTGATACCGATCCGTGGAACAAACTTGCACACCAAACACTCTCGCTCTTGCAATAGAGCCACCAAGCAATGGTTCCAATGGTGAAGGTGTATACAAACACGGCAAGCATTCCTGTCCAAGGAGCTCCCAGGTAATCAACACCATACAAATATCCACTGCTTGTGACGTTGACTTTACCGCCTACAAGCTCGATGAAAGGAGCGATGGCACTTGACTGCAAGACGAGGATAGGCCACTGCCAAACTCCCCACACAACAGCGCCCAAGATCAAGCCCTTGACCTCACCATACTTATGAATGAGACGTGGAAGCAAGTATCCTCTCCATCCAGCTTCCTCTCCCATTGCAGGAACAGCAGCTACCAAGACAGAGATGGTCGTGACGATCAAAATCTGCCTGATCACAAAGAGGTTGAGATCCCAATTGAAGTTGTGTGCCTGAAGGGCAAACAAGAGCCAGGAGAAGTCTTGAGGGAAGATTGCATAGTACAAAGCAGCACCCAAGAAAGCACAAAGGATAGGGGTAAGCCAAGCGAAAAGGTAAGCCTTTCCATTTCCCTTAAAGTTAAAATGCCATTTAACTCCTGAGGTCAAAGATGACTTCGAACTTTTCTTCTCAGTAATGTAAGTCGTGAGAATCATAGCAATGAAGGGCGCAAACATAACGAGCGTAAAGCTCTTAGGATTCAAATTAGCCAAAGCAGAAGTAATCATAAATGGCCAAGAAATAACAAACGCCAGTGCTATGAAGATACGAATCTGCTTATTAAGAAGAACCTCGTCGCTCCAGAGTGACTTTGCTTTTGCAGACTTCTTTCCCATACATAAATCCAATCGTATAGAGGTTATACATCTTTCGTTTTTCATGATACAGAAGACCGGGCAGAACGCAAGCATAACGTCCTGCCCGGTATCAAATCATGTTAGGTCATTAGAATCTGTGCAGATGGAGTGAGATTAAAACTCAAGCTCCATGAGGCGAGAGATTGCCAAGATGTAGAGCTCGAGAGCATCCTTGAGCTCCTGCTCAGAGATTCCCTCGTTTGCAGCGTGCTCAGGTCCTACCCAATCAGGAGCGGTTGTCTGAGGGTCGTTAGGACCGAAGGAGCAAGCGCTTGGGAAGTGGCGAGCATAGGTGCCTCCACCCATGGTAAAGCCCTTATCATTGCGTCCCTTAACCTCGTTGTAGGTGTTAAGGAGAACCTGGATAGGCTCGCTTTCAGGATCGGTCAGGAAGCACTCCATGTTGAGCTCAACGCGAACAGTTGCCTCATACTTGTGAGCAAGCTCCTCGAGGTGAGCGGTGATCTCATCTCCGGTGATGCAGGTTGGGAAACGAGAGTCTACGGTCTGCTCGAAGCGTCCATTCTTGAAGCGGATGGTTCCTCCGATGCAGGTAAGAGGGGTGAAGTAATCATCAGCACAGGCAATGTTGAGAGAAGATCCATCGGTAGAGCTCAAGAGAACCTTCTGGAACTCGAGGAACTCACGCTCGTCGTCGCTTCCCATTCCCTGGTCGAGGAGGTAGTTTACGAGAACATTGATAGCATTGATAGTTCCCTCTGGCTTGGATGCATGTCCAGCAATTCCTGTAGCCAAGATCTTTACCTTGCCCTCGCCCATATCCTCGAAGGAAATGCGCTCAGCTTCTACCATGTCTTCGATCTTGCCCTCTACAACTACGAAAGCCTCTCCAGCGATTGCGTTATCAGCGGTTCCACCATGGTACTCAATGAACTGACCTTCCTTGATTTCCTTGGAGATGACAGTTGCGGTGTAGCCACCTTTTTCTCCATAGCAAAGTGGGAAGTCAGCATCTGGTGAGAAGAGGAATGCTGGTGCTGGGTAGTTCTCTACGTAATACTCAACATCGCGCATTGCGGTCTCTTCATTAGATCCCATGATGCAGCGGATGGTGTAAGGGAAGGTACGTCCCTGCTCCTTGAAGTACTTAGCAGCATACAAAGAAAGTACGCAAGGGCCCTTGTCGTCCAAAACACCACGTCCGATGAGGTATCCATCCTTGCGGGTTACACTCAAAGGATCGAAGTCCCAACCATTTCCCAAAGGAACAACATCTACGTGAGCAATAGTTGCAATCTGCTTTTCAGACTCACCAGGAAGATCAGCATAAGCAATGCGTCCCTCACAGTTGTGAACATCGAGACCAAGTGAGCCTGCAATGTCCATAGCCTCATTCAAGGCAAGCCATGGAGCATGTCCCCAAGGCTCAGTTTCGGTAGCACTCTCAAGATCTTCGACACTTTCAATTGCAACGAGGCGAGAGATGTCAGATACAACATCCTCCCAGTTGTCTTCTACAAAAGCATGAATGCTCTTCTTAAGCTCTTCGTCAGCCATAGGAATCCTTTCATGAATAATTTTTAGATACCCCTATTGTATACCCCCTTTAACACATTTGCGGGTATCAGCATGAATGTGAAGGGCTGTACGTTGCGGTATAATCGACAGATGGCTTAATGTGTGAACGAATTATGCACATCTTTGCACTCATACTAAATCCACTAGGGGGAAATTTGAAACAGGACAATTCATGGGCATATGACTTCGATGCCGTGTTGTTTGATTTTGACGGAACTATTGCCGACACTGGCTATATTTGGCAGAAGGTTGACCGCAAGTTTATGGAAGACAGGGGTCTTGAATACACCGAGGACCTGGGCCCTAAGCTTGCAGCTCTAGGCTTTAAGAACGGTGCTGAGTGGATCGTAGATACCTACAACCTCAATGAGACGCCTGAGCAGGTATGCCAGGAGTGGAATGAGGCAGCAGAGCGTCTATATGCACAAGAGGTAGTCTTAAAAGAAGGAGTGATGGACTACATCGATAACCTCCATGCAATGGGCAAGAAGACCGCTTTGGTTACCACCAACAACAAGCGCGTCTTGACCTCAATCTCCGAGCGTGTAGATGTATACGATATCTTCAATGCTGTGGTTTTAGGAGATGAGGTTCCTCGCTCCAAACACTTCCCTGATATCTACCTTGAAGCCGCTTCTCGCCTTGATATCGACCCTGAGCTGTGCCTTGTGTTTGAAGACATTCCTATGGCGATCAATTCAGCTCACGAGGCAGGGATGACTACCTGCGCTGTTGATAGCAATGACCCCTGGCAAAACATCGAGGAGCTTAAAGCCATGAGCGATTACTTCATCCATACCTGGGATGAGATTCCCCTTTAATTTATTGCAACATTCTAACGAGAGTTGAGGGTTTCCTCAGCTCTCGTTTTGTATATCTCTCCTACTTCTTTTTCCTCTTACTTCTACCTACAAGGGCTGCTCCCGTGGTACCTAGAGCTCCTGCAACACCTAAGACTGATGCATCTGAAGTTTGAGGGATTAGAGGTTTCTTCGGGTCGATGTTATTGGCATTTTCATTGTTTGCATTGTGTTTGACAGCCTTGTCAATAACCGCCTGAATATCATCCAGTGCTTTCTTGCAGATAGTAGCTATATCAGATGGAGATTCGGACTTATTGATGGCATCGGTTGCAGAAGATGCTATACGCTTAATCTTTTCGGTATAGTGATTTTTCTCCTGGGTGGTAAACGTAGGTAGTGCTGCTATGGTTGAAGAGCCTTTACTTACAGCATCTTTAATCTGCGCAAGCGCATCTTTTCGTGCCTGCTCTATTTCCTTGTACTTCCCTATCTCCTTGTCTACCTCCTGAGATAGCTTATCGAGCTCAGCGATACCCTCATCCTTAGCTGAGGTAATGCCTGTCAACGTATCTGCTTTATCTATACGCTCAGATGCCATATCTACGGCAGATTTTACCTGCGCTTGAAGTTTATCTTTAAGTGATTTTGGAAGTGAGGAATCATCAATTGTTTTATCGATTCCCTGGGCTTTAACAACTATTTCATCTTTTGCCTTATGCTTAGCCTCAGAGATAATTTTGCCATCCTCCTCTTCGGCGGACTTTAAGATATTTTGAATAGCCTCAACACCTTTATCTGCCCAACTATTAACCTCAGACACCTCTTTTGAATTATTGATATTGGTAAGCGCTTTAGAAACCTCCGTTTGAACCTGACCAGCATAGTCTGATTTTTGCTGATCGGAAATATGAGTAAGCTTGGCTATCTCATCTTTAATCTGCAATGCGATGTCAAAGACTCTCTGTCCCGCCACTTTCTTTGCGTCATCGAGCTCATTGTTCGGCCTGGTATCCGAGTCTTCTTTGTGCACTTCATCTAATGAAGACACAGAGACTGCAGTGCTACCCTCAAAACCGCTCGTAATGTCTCCTTCTAATCCTTCAGCGTATGCAAAGGGAATCGATGGAGCACCTTGTAAAAAACAGGCTGTTAAAACCCCGAATCCAATCGTTAGAATCTTCTTTGAGTTACGGGTAGCAAAATCTTTTACCTTATGTTTTCGCATATAAACTCCTCTCCTTGAGCTCTACACTGTAGTGAATATACCCAGTGGAATTTGAAGAGGAAAATGCTCGAAAATTAAAGGTATAAAATTAGAAATACATATGGTCAATAAAGAATTAAACGACGGGAAAGAAAATATCCCCGTACACCCTCGAATAGTAGGCTTAGCTCAAGATATCTAACCTTTAGAAAGAAACTGGGTAAATTATCTGCGACGGAAATTATAATGACGAGCAAGACTTATCAAGCTATTCAACCAATTGAAAGCTCTTCACATCTCATCAACGTATTCTGCCTAGTACCTCCAGGAATACTCTAGGTCAAATCCATATACAGTCTGAGGAAATAGCATTCAAATACATCCCGGTCAGGACCTCAAACCACAAAATGCCCCCTATACGCATAAAAATACCCGAGGATAGGGGCATCCTCGGGTATTTAAGGGAGCACTTTAAATAACGGAAAGGGGGTTAGTTATTTATAAATTCAGTAATGCCATGAATGAGATAATATCCAGCAAGACCACCTTGATCGACATGGTCTTTTGCTTTCTCTTTATGTATTGCGGCTTTACCGAACTTAGGGACCATTTGCTTTGTTAGCTCAAGATATTCCAATGCAGACTCATCAACAGCTGCAGTTAATTCACTGAGTGCAATCTCGGGATTCTCAGACAATAATTCAGAAGCCTTTAGAGCGGAAGGTTTAATTACATCCAAGATAGTCCTGTCACCAAGCTCGCACTTTCCTCGCTTAATAATTCCATCGGAGAAGCCTTGAAGGAAAAGAACGTACTCTTCAGATCCGAACCTTTCATGGTCTATAAGGCTCTTGCCAGCGCTCATCAAACCACTACTCATCAGAAATCCCATGGTAGAAGGAACAGCCGAGCTCATCTTCATACCTGCGGTCATAATCATCTTCGCCATTGGCTGATCTTCAAGATTTTGGATTTCACCTGGGATGATTGCATAGCCTTTGGTCATGGTAAGACCTAAATCGCCATCACCCATAAGAGAATCGAGGCGTGAGAGCTCTTCTTTGCCCTCGTTCATAGTTTGGGAAATCTGCTCAAACAAAGCAACGAGATCTTCCCTATTTTCTACTTCTCTCATCTTAAATCCTTATAAATGGAGTGTTTACAGGGTGATCAATATACCTCTTGAGCTCATCATTGAGCTTACAGATTGAGATTGATGCTCCACCCATTTCCATTGAGGTTGCAAATTCACCTACAAATGACTTATATACCTTGATGTTCTTTTGACTAAGAAATTCCTCTACATCGTTATAGAAAATGTAGAGCTCTTCGAGAGAGGTTGAACCAAGTCCGTTAATAAGAACAGAAACTTCTTCACCAGACTCTACCGGCATATCTTCAAGAAGTGCAGCTACGGATTCCTCGGCAAGCTCACGAGACTGCTTAATAGGACCATTCCAGATACCAGGCTCTCCATGGATACCCATGCCCATAGCCATCTCATCTGGACCCAACTCAAAGTTTGCCTCACCCTTCTCAGGGATAACACATGGTGATAGCGCAAATCCTACGGTACGGGTCATATCCTTTGCGAGCTGAGCTGCTTCAAGAACCTCCTCAAGAGTTCCCATCTCGTCAGCTTTAGCACCTGCAGCCTTATACATATAGAAGATTCCTGCAACACCGCGACGGATTTCAGGCTCCCCAGAATGCACATCATCAGCACCAACGATAGATGCGGTCTTGATATCTTCAAACTCACAAAGCTCGCTGGCCATATCGAAGGTCATAATATCTCCGGTATAGTTACCGTAGAGATATAAAACGCCTGCACCCTGTTCGACTTCTTTAGAAATCTCAAAGATCTGCTCAGGTGTAGGTGATTGGAATACCTTACCCACTCCACAGCCGTCAATCATTCCGTCGCCAACATAACCCAAAAAAAGTGGAAGGTGACCTGTTCCTCCACCCGTGATAATAGCCACCTTATTAGGTGTCTTAGTAGTCGTGCAATAGCAATGTAGATCAGCTGCTACATACATAACCTTATCGCTATGGGCCTTATAGATTCCCTGAAGCATCTCTTCTGTATATGCAGATGGATTATTCAATATCTTTTTCATTACGCTCTCCTGCTCGATTACCTTAAAGTTATAGGGGGTCTTATGCCTGCTTAATCTGAGTTGGGTATCTCCAAGCGTTGAGCTCTTCTACAGACACAACTTCAGGCTCTTCGCCTTGAAGAATAGTGAGCGCATTGTAGTAAAGACGAGCGATTTCCTCGATATAAGCTACCTTGAGATATGCTTCCTCGATTGAAGTCTCATCATATGCAACAGCACCGTGTGACTGAAGCAAGAAACACTGAGCTTCCTTTGTAGGCTCAATGACACTGTTTGCAAGATCTGGAGTTCCAGGACGTCCATAAGGAGCGACAGGAATGCGACCCTTTGACAATCCCATGGTTGCTACTTCATATACGACAGCAGGAATTGGCTTATTTACAACTGCAAATGTTGTTGCAAACATAGAGTGGGTGTGACACACCGCACGAGCCTTAGGATTTGTCTCATAAATCTTGAGGTGCATCAAGGTTTCGCTGGTAGGCTTGTAGCCCATCTTACTTTCGATAACATTTGCTTCTTTATCGATAACAACCATTCCATCTGGCTCAAGAAGCTCACGATCGATTCCAGCAGGTGTAATTACGATATAGCCGGTTTCCTCATCCATTGCAGAGAAATTTCCGGACTTATGTTTGCAAAGACCATCTCGCTGAGCTTTTTGAGCAACGTCAAGTACGTCTTTCTTTAGGTTCTCTAACATATGTCTCCTCCTTAGCTGCCGTTAATAATTTGAAGAACGTCAGCGGTAGACTCGGCATGTTTTAATGCCTGTAATTTAGATTCATTTTCTACAATGTCAATCAAATCCATAAGTGCTGGAAGATGGATTGATTTATCGGGAGTTGCAATAACTACAATGACATCCGCTTCCAAATACCCATCGATAGATATAGGTTCCGGAAGTTTCAGTAGCGATATTCCAAGATCGAAAACACCCTTGTCGATGCCGGAATGAGCGATCATGATGCCATCGGCAATATTGAGATAAGGATGATTTTCTACAATCTCATCCTTAATCGAAGTTATATAACGCTTCTCAATTAAACCGTCATCAAGTAATGGCTTCGAAGCAAGCTCTACCGCCTCTTCCCAACTCATCATTTCATGAGACACACGAATGTGATCCGGAATGAGGAGAGACTTAAGACGCTTTGACCTTGGTTCTCCTGATGAAATAGCTCTATTGCGTGTGCTATCAAAGTAGGTTTTTAATTCTTTAATAAGCCCTTTTTCATCATGAATAGTTGCATGCTTAGAAATAATCTCTATGATTTTTCTTGGATCGAAACCCTCAGCTGAAGATTTCATAAGGCTTGAAAATACCTTATCCCTCAAACGCCGAACATCCATATCATCCATAACGCTTTTTACAATAAAGAGCGGTTTGGAAGTCTCAACAGGAACTGAACTGAATACAAGGTGGTACTCATGCTCATATTCTTGAAATTTACGGACGGATAAACAGTCGAGGAAGAAGAACTCTGGAAATGCATCTTTGAGCTTATAAAACATTACGTTTGAAATACAAACTCCGTTAGGACACACAACAACAGCTCTCTTTTTGCCCTCAACAACGGCAAGCTTTCCGGATTTATCGAGCCATCCACCAAACAAAATCGTGATGTAGGCAACCTCTTCATCAGAAATTGGCTTCTCTACAAATTCCTCCAGAGGCCTCATAGAATGCTTAGTTAATTCAAACAATGATGAATGCCTTGGAAGCACCATGCTCAAAACATTATTTTCAACATGGTAGTTATATTTAATTCGGTAAACAGCAGGACGTAGATGCTGAATAAGAAGAGCTAAGAGGCCTTCCCTATCAGCAAAATCTACGCAGGTTAAAGCTTCGAAGTTTGCAAGCACCTGAGCAGCAAGCTCGATGACTTCTTCCTCAAAAACATTTCTTGAATAGTTGCTGATACTTGCAACTTGAAAAAGGGAAACGACGTATATTTTGTCCAGAGTCTCAGAAACGTTGTACTTGCTAAAGATTTCTAAAACGCTTTTATACTCATTGGTGCCAATGATATGGTGATATTCTTCAGGAAGCTCCGTGAGGCTTTTACCTGCTTGAATTCTCATAAGCGTACAGAGCAAAATGAGGCGAATCTCGATGAATCGCTCATCTGAGAAACGCACATCTAAGACACCCTCTGCAGCCTCAATATCATTAGTAATTTCTTCGAGCAAAGCGTCATCGATGTTCAAACTCTTGAGCAAAAGTTCTTCAACATACTTGTTTGAAAGGGCATTTGAAACAAGCCTTACAATCAAGCTTCGCTTGTCAAATTCCTTACCCTGAATAAAATATCCGTCAGTGCGTGAGTAAAGAAGCTCCAGATTCATCTGGGTTAGATAGTCACTCTGAAGCTTCTTTAAATCAGATAAAATCGTGTTCTTGCTAACTTTTAAGATGTAGATGAAGTCGCTAATGGTAAGCGCATCCTTATATACAAGCAACAAAAGAGCAATGATTACAATTCGGTTTTCTTCGCTAAACACATAGTGCTTGCGATCGAGTTCACTACCGCTTGTCCTATACGTATCGCGAACATCATCACTTATTACAAAATGCCCCGTCTTAAGACGTTGAATTTCTTCATGACCATTTGCAATAAGGTAGTAATTAATTTTCTGCAAAGAATAACTGAGTTGCTTGCGTGTAATATTGAGATCTTCTTGTATCTGAATTCCAGTAATCGCTGGATTCTCAACAATCAGATTTAAGATTTTGATACCACGTTCATCCAGCGACATTATCCACCTCAAAAATTAAGCTATTGTTATTGCAGGCGTATTGATATCTAGGTCAAGGAGATTTTTCATCTCGTCATCAAGGCGCATAACCGTAAGACCAACACCGTTCATATCAAGCGAAGTTACATAGTTGCCAACAAAGGACTTATAAACCTTGATGTTGTGCCTCTCGAAGAAGTCTTCTACCTCACCGTATACAACGTATTGCTCGATCAATGGCGTAGAGCCAAGACCAGACAATGTAATTGCAATTTCATCACCTTCTGCGAGCTCAAGATCTTCTAAGATTTTCTCACTCAGGTGATCTGCAATGGTTTGTGCAGATGCAATTTCCTCTGTTGCAATACCAGGCTCTCCATGATGACCAAGACCATAGATCATAGTGCCTTCTTCAATCTCGAAGTTAGGCTTTCCAACGGCAGGAATAGTGCATGAACCAAGTCCAACACAAATACTGCGTGTGTTATCAACAGCCTTTTGAGCAGATTCGATAACTTCATCAAGATTTCCGCCTAAAGCTGCTTTTCCGCAGCCCATCTTCCACATAAAGAAGCTACCTGCAATTCCGTGGCGCTCCTCCATATTGACTTTAGACTGGCTGGCCAAGTCATCATTTGCTGTTACAAATTTAACTTCAACACCAGCTTTTTTGGCTTTCTTAACAGCCATTTTTACATTCATGTTATCGCCAGCATAATTGCCAAACAAGCAAGCTACGCCAGCACCCTGGTCTGCCTCAAGAAATGCCTCGTAAAATGCAGTTGCTGGAGGTGAAGAAAATACCTCTCCTACAGCCACAGCATCGAGCATGTTCTTTCCTACATATCCCAAAAAGCATGGCTCGTGTCCTGAACCGCCACCGCTGACGATTCCGACTTTGTTTGGAACCATATCCTTTTTAATCACAACGTGATTATGATTCTCAGAAATCTGAAGGATGTCGCTATGGGATTTACTAAAGCCCTTCAGCATATCATCTACGATAAGATCTGGGTCATTTACAAATTTTTGCACAGACTACCCCTCCACTAGATGTTTTGCAAGTGAATTGCAAAGCGTTTGGATAATAATGCAGCATGAAGTTGCACCAGCATCTTGATGTCCTACAGACATCTCACCAAGGCGTGAAGCTCTACCAATGCGTGCTTGCAGGCCGATAGTCGACTTCATGCCTTCTTCAGCTGCCTGAGCACAAGCCTCAAGCGCCTGTTCAAAATCGTGGGTCTCATTCCATACATTGTTATAAGCTGTCACTGCAGGATCTAAAACATCAATGAGTGACTTATCTCCTACTTTGGCCTTGGTAATCATAGTGACATTATCGTAAGCTTCTGCAAGCATGGAATCCATGACTTCACCGTCAATGAACTCACTCTCGTCACTACCATCTTCAAATCCCATAAAGATAGAACCATACAAAGGACCCATAGATCCACCAATTTCATCCATAAGAACTGAGGATAAAATTCCGAAAGACTCAGACATGCTCTTTGCTTCCTCTACTTGAGGAAGTGCAATTGAGGCACCTTTGCTCATGTTTACGCCATGATCTCCGTCCCCAACTGCACCATCGAGCTCACTAAGATAATCTTTATTGGATTGGATCGCTTTGATTACTTCAATAACAACGTCATTTCCACCCAAGTTCTGATATCTTTTACTGCTCATTTACCTCAACAGCTTCCTCTTTTGACTCGTTTACGAGCATCTTGTAGTAAACAGCGAAGCATCCAAGCCAGCCAACAAGAATTGCAAGTGGAACGAAGTTTCCATTGATTACATCAAATACCTGGCTAAATGCATAGGTAAAGATAGGTCCATCAATAGAAGAGTTGGAGATGAGCTGTCCTGGCTGAAGAGCTACAGCACCAGTTGCGTTTGCCAAATCGGTTACGAATGGAGCGAAAGCAGTTCCAACCCAGAGGAATACAGGAGCAAAGATTGTGCAGAGGATAAGCATGCGAGGCAAGTTACCCTTTGTTACAAGGTATGCAGGAACTGCAAGAGCGATGTTAATGATTCCTGCAAATGGAAGGATGTCATTTCCTGGCAAGAACATAGAGTAAAGCAAGGTTACTGGTACAGACCAAATAACTGCAAGCCAGATCTCGTTAGAGCCACCGAGGAATGGCCAGTCAAGACCAACGATAAGGGTGCGGCCCTCAAACTTCTGATTCATGTAGTCGCTTACTGCCTCACTAATTGGAGAGAGTGCCTGCATGAAGTACTTAGTAATAACTGGGAAGAGGGTAAGAGCAGTAGCTGCCTGAATTGCAAGAATCAAGGTTTCAGCTACAGAGTAACCTGCAAGAAGACCAAAGATAATACCGAGAATGAATCCGAGTACGTGGTTCTCAGCAAAGATACCCACTTTATCCTTAAGGGAAGCAGCATCGGTCTCCCTGTCGAGAGCAGGAATCTTGCGGAGCAAAAGGTCTACAACATACATTGGAGCTGCGAGGAATACCATCTTGTGAGTACAAGAAACACCAGGAATTCCAGTAAGCTCTTCGATACGCTTCTGGTGTGCATCACACATCTTGAGCTCGAAGATTACCTGAATAGCAGCTACAACGAATGCAAGAGGAACACTGTTGGTGATAGCAACTACACCTACAGCAGTAAAGATCTTACCCCATACATTCCAGAGGTCTGCATTGAAAGTGTTGGTCTTGTTTGCCATAAGCATGATGATGTTAACAACGATCATCAATGGGAACATAAGGAATGCGTATGGCCAAGACCAAGAAATTGTGGACATTGTAGTCCATCCACCGTCCAAAATTGGAAGGGAAATTCCGGTGTTTTCAAGCATTGCGCTTGCTGCAGGCCCAATAGCACCTGTCATGAAGCCGATGAGCATTGACATACCTGTAAATGCAACACCCAAGGTGATACCGGCTGAAACGGCATCTTTAAACTTCATCTTTACCAAAAGTCCTGCAATGATAATAATAATTGGAACAAAGATTGCAGCACCAAGGCTCAGTAAGTAACTGACCACATTGGATAGGATTTCCATGTTATCCTCCTTAGAATTTTGTCTTAACCTTCGTTAACTGCTTTCAAGAGCTTCTCGTACTCGCCCTTTTGATTTACGCCAGTGAGGAATGCAATTCCGTTGATTACAGGAACGTCATACTCCTTAGTAAGCTTGGTGATGGTAATGTATGCAACAGCATCTACGAGATGACGATCGACAGACTTGAGGTCTACTGCCTCAACGCGAGCATCAACACCATCAGCCTCAAGCAAACGATTTACCTTTGAAGCTACCGTCTGACTGGTTGCTACACCACTACCACATGCAACGATGATTTTCTTCATAACGGCTCCTTTCTAATCCTCAATATTATTGAGTCCGTCAATACCATGAACTTCTGCGAGGAACTCCTCTTTTGTCTTAGCTTCGATGAGGCGCTTCATGCGCTCTTCATCCTGGAAGCCCTCAAGCAAAACCTGAAGGACTTTTACGTGTCCATCTTCTTTCTTAAATCCAAGAACAAAGACAATTTGAACCTTCAAAATGCTGTCATTATTTGCAATTTCATGCCATTCGATTTCATGCTTAAGACGAATGGGTGCAATAAACTGCTTAATAATGTGTTCTGGATCTGAATGAGGGATAGCCACTGAAAAAGGCTCTGTAGGTAGAGCTGTTGGATAATTGGCTTCTCGCGTCTTGAGAGCCTCAAGATACGTATCCTTTACGTAATTGAGCTCTTGAGCCTTAGCTACGAATTTCTCAAAGAATTCATCCGTGCTTTCAACATCAAAGTCAAACTCGCAAAGCTCGTCGCAAATCAAGGAATCTGCCATACACCAACCTCCTTTAAGTTAGAAAGTCCAATAGAAATAACTGCTTAATTTAGATAGTATCCAATAAGAAAAGTTAAACAATATGAGCAGAGACCAATCTTTGGACAACCCATTGCACATCATAGGGAGCAAAGCGTCTCTGCAGGTAGATATTGTAGGAATATCAAAC
>RCNH01000321.1_pt1 | contig 21957 bp, 17 predicted proteins | sample 2041161 | NCBI WGS metagenome assembly RCNH01 (sample SAMN09708215, study PRJNA481090) | Feces metagenome, whole genome shotgun sequencing project. | biome: feces | host: Leptonychotes weddellii | place: Antarctica: Sion Island | collected 2010-03-01 | reverse complement strand
TTTCATTGTATAAAAAGAATATACGGTACAGTTCCGCTCTGGGATTGTACCGTATCTCTCAAAAAACTTCCATATGAGGCGCACCCATTTGGCACACCTTTCTGTGTTATGAGCATTACGCCTCAATGACCTGCACCGCCACACAGCCGGGGCCGCCGTGGATGATGAATGCGGGACTGAGCGGGTGAATCTCAAACTCCGCACCGGGCACAAACTCCGTCAGAATGTCCCGCACCTTTTCAGCGGTCTGGCCGCAGGCTGCATGGGAAATATACACCTTCCAGCCCTCTCCTACCCCACGCTTTTTCAGTGCGCCCCCAATGTACTGGTACACATTGGAAAAGCCACGGCGAATGCCGGAAACCGTAATCCGCTTTCCGTCCTCGGTCTGGGTCATAATGGGCATCAGTCTGGCCACCTGTCCCACATGGGCCACCAGATGAGACAGACGGCCCCCACGGCGCAGATATTCAAAATCTACAGGAACCAGATAGCTCTTGGCTGTCTGGGCCTTCTGCTCCAGCCGCTCCAGGATTTCCCGGACCGATGCCCCCTCTTTCACCCACTGCACGGCCTTCTCCACCAGATGGCGGTGCGGGCCGCAGAGGGTGCGGCTGTTAAAGACATGGATTCTGTCCCCGTGGTCGCAGAGCTTTGCCGCCGTCACTGCGCTGTCATAGGTGCCGGAAAGGCCCTGGGCCATGGTGATATTCAGGATCTCATCGTCAGGATACTGCTCATAGAGTGCCGCCACCTCACCGACGGCAGGCTGGCTGCTGGTGGGGATACTGCCGCCCTGGAGCAGCTGCATAAACTGCTGTGAGTCTATTTCATCGTACTCCCGGTAGCTTTTCCCGTCGATGGATACCGTAAGTGCGGAAACGGCGAAGCCGGCCTCCTGGGCCTGCCGGGCGGAATACATGGTGGAGGTGTCTGATACAATGCGAATCATAATCATTCCCCTTCTCCGGTCTTTGTCCGGTGAAATTTATTATACAATGTTATCTTGTGTTCCGTATTAGATTAGCACAGCCCACCTGTTCTGTCAACTGCCAAAAAATGGAACCTGCAACAAGTTCATTGCATCCTGCTGCACAGAGATTCTTTGCTTTCAGCAGAACGGCCCTTTTTCCCGGGGCGATGCCAACTCCGCAGGACGGCACAGGTGCCTTAAAATATTTTTTAAAAACCGGTTGACAAATTGCATTTGAGGAGCTATAATAAACGAGCTGTCAAGCAATGCAGGAGTGTTGGAATGGTAGACAAGCACGTTTGAGGTGCGTGTGGCGACCGCCGTGGGAGTTCGAGTCTCCTCTCCTGCACCAAAGCCCTTGTTCTTCGGAACAAGGGCTTTTTTGTATCTGTACGGTGGACACCTTCTCTGTATCTCCGGCGCAGATTCCTACAGATTTCACAATTTCCTTCTGATTCTTTTCTCGAATTCTTAACAATTCAGACATTTTTTACAGAATCATACAGAGCGGTGTCAATTTTTGGAGGAAGCCCTTCCGCCTGTGGATAACTCATCTGACAGCCGCCATCTTTCGACGGGAGCCGATAAAGTTCCCGGATATTCTCTGAATTTCTGCGTCACATAACGAATATATACACAGGCTCAGGGGCAAGTTGTCCACTTCATCCACAAGGTTGTCCACAAGAAAGTGCATAACTTAACCCGGTATTTTTCCGTGTTTCGCCTCATTTTATTAACAATTTCTCCATAATTTATTCTTGTCTTTCACTTAACATAACACCGTTTTCATTTTGTATATTCGTCCTTCACCGATAGACTTTTTTCTTTCCGTTCTCCCCTTTTCTCTCATCCAAAATTCCCCATCTGCCGCCGATTCCTGCGTCCGTATCAGAAAAACAGGGACATTCTCAGCTTTTCCGAGAATGTCCCTGTTTTTATAGCTTTTCGCCCAAAATGGACTTTGTGGCATAGGCGTTGAGGCTCATGTCCGCAACATTTCCCGCCAGATATTCATAGTATCCCTGAGCACCGATCATGGCACCGTTGTCGCCGCAGAGCTTCAGAGGCGGCATGTAGACCGAAGCACCCCGTTTCTCTGCTTCCGCCAGAATGTCCCGGCGAATCCGGGAGTTGGCAGCCACACCGCCGGCAACCGCCAGCTTTTTATACCCGGTCTGCTCCAGAGCCATCATGGCCCGGGGCACCAGCGTATCCGAAACCGCCGCAGAGAAGTCTGCGCAGAGGTCCTCCACCACCAGCGATTCTCCCTTTTGCTTTGCGTTGTGAATCAGGTTAATGGCTGCGGTCTTGAGGCCGGAAAAGGACATATCCAGAGGATTGGCCCCGGCCTTGGCTCTGGGCATGGGATAGCGGCCTTCCGTTCCCTGCTGGGCTCTCCGGTCCAGAGAGGCACCGCCGGGATAGGGCATATCCAGCACCCGGGCCACCTTGTCAAAGCACTCCCCTGCTGCATCGTCCAGGGTACCGCCCAGAATTTCCATTTCGGTATAGCCCTTTACATCCACCAGCATGGTGTGACCGCCGGACACTACCAGGCACAAAAACGGAGGTTCCAGCTCCGGATAGGCCAGATAGTTGGCGGCAATATGGCCACGGATATGGTGAACGGGAATCAGAGGCACTCCCAGTGCCAGAGAGGCCGCCTTGGCGAAGTTGACCCCCACCAGCACCGCACCGATGAGGCCCGGGGCATAGGTTACTGCCACGGCATCAATGTCCTTTCTGGACAGTCCGGTCTGGGCCAGAGCCTGGTCTGCCAGACCGTAAATGGCTTCGATGTGTTTGCGTGAGGCAATCTCCGGCACCACACCGCCATAAAGCTTATGCAAATCCACCTGAGAAGAGATACAATCCGTCAGAATCTCACGGCCGTCCCGGACCAGAGCCACAGCGGTTTCATCACAGGAGGATTCCACTGACATAATAATCAAAGTTTCCACTCCTTCCGGAGGATCAGCGCATCCTCTTTGGGTTCCAGATAATAGTTTGGTCTGCGGCCCACCTGCAAAAAGCCCAGAGACTCATAGAGCTTTTGTGCCGGCAGATTGGAGGCACGGACCTCCAGCGTCAGGCTGTGAACCTCATTGTCCCTGAGCTCTGCCACCAGAGCCTCCACGATGGCCCGTCCCAGACCCATCCGTCTTGCGGCTGGGTCTACCGCCAGGTTCATCATGTCCGCCTCTCCCAGCACCGACTGGCTCCCCACATAGCCCAGGACCTTCTCGCCCTGGGTTGCTGCCAGCCACAGGCTCAGCGGGTTATCCAGCTCGGACGCCACACTGTTTTCACTCCAGGGGTCAGAAAAGCAGACCTTTTCCAGTGCAGCAATCTGAGGAACCTGTGCTTTTGTCATTTTCTCAATTTTGTATTCCATCACTTCGCCTCAAACCAGGTCCTTCCGGATTTGGCATCTGCCACCAGAGGAACCGTGAGCTGTGCCACATGCTCCATCTGCTCTGTGACAATGGAGCGCACCTGCTCCTCTTCTTCCGGGGGACACTCTACAATCAGTTCGTCATGGACCTGCAGCAGGAGCTTTGCCTGAAGCTTTGCTTCCTGCAAGGCATGAAAGACCCGGATCATTGCCAGCTTGATGAGGTCTGCGGCGGTACCCTGAATGGGGGTATTGAGGGCAATCCGCTCTGCGCCCTGACGAATGTTAAAGTTACTGCTCTTGATTTCCGGGATATACCGGCGGCGGCCGTACATGGTGGTCACATACCCCTGATCCCGTGCCGTCTGCACAATGCTGTGCATATAGGCCCGAACCCCGGAGTACCGGGACAGATAGGCGTCAATATAATCCTTGGCCTCCCAGCGGGACACCCCGATATCCTCTGCCAGAGAGAATTCCGAAATGCCGTATACAATGCCGAAGTTTACCGCCTTGGCGTGACGGCGCTGCAAGGGTGTGACCTCCTCCGGACTTACCCCAAAGACCTGGCTGGCTGTGACCGTGTGAATGTCCATACCGGTGCGGAATGCCTCCTGCATCAGGGCATCCTCTGCAATATGGGCCAGAACCCGCAGCTCGATCTGGCTGTAGTCCGCATCCACAAACACCCAATTTTCTCTGGGTACGAACATTTTCCGGATTTCTGCGCCCAAATCCGTACGGACCGGGATATTTTGCAGGTTTGGCTCTGTGGAGGACAGTCTTCCGGTAGCCGTCACCATATTCTGGAAGGTGGTGTGAATCCGTCCGTCCTCACGAATCACCTTCAAAAGGCCGTCTGCATAGGTGGATTTCAGCTTGGTCAGCATCCGATACTCCATGATTGCAGGCACAATCGGGTGCTTGTCCGCCAGCTTTTCCAGAACCTCCGCATTGGTGGAGTATCCGGTCTTTGTCTTTTTCACGGGCGGCAGCTCCAGCTTCTCAAAGAGGACTTCGCCTAATTGCTTTGTGGAATTGATATTAAAGGTTCCTTCCGCATAGCCGTAGATTTCCGCTTCCAGAGCCTCAATCCGCCGGGCCAGCATCTGGCCGAACTGGGTCAGCGTGTCCCGGTCAATGGCCACGCCTTCTTTTTCCATGCTATAGAGCACCGGGCACAGAGGCAATTCCACCGTATTATAAAGCTCTGTCATGCCCTCCTGTTCCAGCTTTTCCTTCAGGACGGGACAGAGCCGGAAGATTGCCTCTGCCCGCTCCTCCCCAGTCTCGGGAGAAGCTGCCAGATAAGCGGCAGCCACCTTCAAAACGGAATAGTCATTGACGGAGGGATTGAGGTCATAAGCCGCCAGAGCGGTATCAAACACAAAGTTCTCTCCGGTGAGCCCCAGCTCGTCCAGTCTGTGGAGGGTACTTTTCAGGTCATGGCAGATTTTGGGCGTTCCCGCCTTCAAAAGCTCCATGAATCTCTCTGAGCGTTCCAGGGGGAGCTGAGAGCATACGCCCCCTTCCCAGGCCACACAAGCTGTCCCATCCTCCTCCAGAGAAATGGCGCACAGGGTACCGGCTTCGGGAAGTGTGTCACAGTGGGGCAGGGTTTCCTCCTGCTTTTCGGCCACAGGCTCTGCCTCCACCCCACGCAGATGGTACCGGTCAATCAGCTTGTGAAACTCCAGCTTGATGAAGAGATCATACAGAGCCTTTTTGTCCGGCTCCTGTCTGATGCAGGCCGCAGGAGAAAACTCAATGGGTGCCTCACAGCGGATGGTTGCCAGATCATAGGAAAGCTCTGCACTTTCCCGGCCCGCCTCCAGCTTTTCCCGCATCTTGGGCCGGATGGAGGCATCCTCCAGATTCTCATAAATTCCCTTCATGGTGCCGAACTTCAAAAGCAGATCCTTTGCCCCCTTGGGGCCGATGCCCGCCACGCCGGGGATATTGTCTGAGCTGTCTCCCATGAGGCTCTTGAGGTCCACCAGAATGGGAGGCGCAAAGCCATATTCCTCTTCAAATACCTGGGGCGTATAATTGGTGCTGTTGGTCTGGCCGCCCTTGGTAATCACCAGCTTCACGGTGACATGCTCATCCACCAGCTGGAGGCTGTCCCGGTCGCCGGTAACGATGACACAGTCCCAGTTTTCCCTTCCGCACTGCTTTCCCACCGTACCGATCACATCGTCTGCTTCCCAGCCCTGACACTGGAAAATGGGAATGTTCATGGCGGTGAGGACTTCCTTCAGCACAGGCATCTGCTGGGCCAGCTCCTCCGGCATTCCGTGGCGGGTAGCCTTATAGCCCTCATACTGCAAATGGCGGAAGGTGGGTCCGTGGAGGTCAAAGGCCACACACAGGGCATCGGGCTTCTCTTCCGATTCCATACGCTGCAAAATATTCAAAAAGCCAAAGATGGCGTTGGTATACAGCCCCTCCCGGGTGGTGAGCGGCCGGACCCCGTAAAAGGCCCGGTTCACCACGCTGTTGCCATCCAGAATCATCAGCTTCATTTTAATCTCTGCTCCACTTGGTACCCTGGGGGGTATCAATGATGCTGATTCCCCGTGCCTTCAGCTCGTCCCGGATACGGTCTGCCTCGGCAAAGTTCTTTGCCTTCTTGGCATCGGTACGGGCCTGCACCAGTGCATCGATCTCAGGGTCCTTCTCCTGGGCAGCCTCTGCCTCCTGCTGGGCTTTCCGCACTGCGGCAGCGTGTTCCAGAAGGCCCAGACTCAACACATAGTCAAAGTCATCCAAGGCTGCCAGCTTGGTTGCATCGTTGGTCTTTGCCTTCAGAACATCATACAGAGAGGTGATGGCCAGAGAGGTATTGAGGTCGCCGTCCATGGCCTTGACAAACCGGGCCTTGAGGGCCTCCAAAGCCTCCTGATCCACAGGCTCCTGACCGGGATTCAGAGCAGCGATCTTTGCAATCAGCTTGTTATATGCCACCACGGCGTTGTCCAGATTCTCATAGGTAAACACCAGATTCCGACGATAGTGGGACTGCAGGCAGAAGAAGCGATACACCACAGGATCATATCCCTTCTGCTCCAGCAGGGACACGGTCAAAAACTCACCCTTGGACTTGGACATCTTGCCGCTCTCGGTGTTGAGGTGGTGGACATGGAACCAGTAGTTGCACCACTTGTGGCCCAGGAAAGCTTCACTCTGGGCAATCTCGTTGGTGTGGTGGGGGAAGGCATTGTCAATGCCGCCGCAGTGCAGGTCCAGGTCCTCGCCCAGGTGCTTCATGGAGATACCGGAGCACTCGATGTGCCAGCCGGGATAGCCCACGCCCCAGGGAGAATCCCACTTGAGGGCCTGATCTTCAAACTTGGACTTGGTGAACCACAGCACAAAGTCGTTCTTATTGCGCTTGTTGGTGTCCTCTTCCACGCCTTCCCGGACACCCACTGCCAGATCGTCCTCATCATGGTCGTTAAAGACATAGTACTTTTCCAGCTTGGAGGTATCAAAGTACACATTGCCTCCTGCCAGATAGGCAAAGCCCTTATTGAGCAAAGTCTCCACAATATTGATATACTCTGCAATGCAGTTGGTGGCAGGCTCCACCACATCGGGGCGCTTGATGTTCAGCTTGGCGCAGTCGGAGAAGAAGGCATCGGTATAGTACTTTGCAATCTCCATAACGGACTTGTGCTCCCGCTTGGCACCCTTCAGCATCTTATCCTCGCCGGTATCGGCATCGGAGGCCAGATGGCCCACATCGGTGATATTCATGACACGCTTTACATTGTAGCCTGTATAGCGCAGGTACTTTTCCAGCACATCCTCCATGATGTAGGAGCGCAGGTTGCCGATATGGGCGAAGTGATACACCGTGGGGCCGCAGGTGTACATTTTTACAATATCCGGATGGTTGGGTACGAATTTTTCCTTCTTATGGCTGAGAGAGTTATAAAGATACATAGTCAGTCATCCTTCCTTTTGTAATTGTTTTTCCAGTTGTTCCACTCGCTGCCGGAGGGCCTGAAGCTCCAAGGCTACAGGGTCAGGGGTGTGGATGTGGTCCAGCTTTTCGCCGTTGACCCGCACCACCCGACCGGGTACGCCAACCACCGTGGAGCAATCCGGCACTTCCCGCAAAACTACGGAATTTGCAGCTACTCTTGCATTGTCCCCAATTCGGATGGGGCCTAAAATCTTGGCACCGCTTCCCACCATGACATTATTTCCCAGGGTCGGGTGCCGCTTGCCTTCGGAAAGGCCGGTACCTCCCAGAGTCACTCCCTGATAGATCAGGCAGTCATCTCCGATTTCCGTTGTGGCACCGATGACAATGCCGGTGCCGTGGTCGATTACCAGTCTTTTTCCGATGGTAGCCGCCGGATGAATCTCCACGCCAGTTGTCCACTTGGCATGCTGGGACAGCCAGCGGGCCAAAAAGCGGCAATGGTGGAGATACAGCCAGTGGGCCACCCGGTAATAAAGAACGGCGTGCAGGCCATTATACAGGAGAAAGATTTCCAGCTTTGACCTGGCTGCCGGGTCGTTTTTCTGATAGGCGCATAAGGTTTCCCTCAAACTCATGGGCATCCCTCCGATTCTCCCCAATTTATGCAGAAAGCCCGCCTCTTGTTCTTCAAGAGGCGGGCATAAGCTCGCGGTTCCACTCTGATTTATCACTCTGCCTTAACGCGGCCAACGGGGGACTCCCCTCACTCCCGGACGCACTTTCCGGCATTTCCCACCATCGGTGCTTTCAGCCAGCGACACCGACTCTCTGAGATGTTTCACGCCCTACTCTTTCCGTTCTTCGTGATATTCAGTTCAGCGTTCATTGTACCATTTTTTCAGGGGCATTGTCAACCAGTTTTTACATCCGCTCACATTTTGGGAGTAAAGTCACGGTAAATTCCATAAATTCCTCGTCCAGTTTGTACTTTTTCTCCAACTCCGGGCCGCAGCTTCCGGAGCCGATGCCATTGTGGCGATAGTCCAGACACAGCACCGTGTGGCCGCAGGTCTCCAGCTCAAAATTATGCTTTTTCTCCGTCAGCTCCTCCTGGGTATAGTGGGAGGCATTGAAGCTGAAGCCCTTGGCAGACACTGCGGTAAGGCCCAGTCCCTCCCCTTCCAGGGTGACAAAGTCGCAGTCTCCGTGGGCGCCGTTTTCCTGGGGCTTTATATAGTCCTCATGGAGTCCCGTCACCGTATTGACATACAGGCCGTGGCTGGCGGCATGGCGCTTATCTGCATAGTTCTCCATGGGGCCCAGTCCATAGTAGCAGACCTGTTCCATTCCATCTGGCAGGAACAGCCGCAGACCGAACCGGGGAAGCTCCGGGAACTCCATATTTCTTTTGGCTGTGATGTTTGCAGTCACTGCACCACAGGCAGAAACCGTCCATTCCAGCTCGATATTCAAAAACCGCTGGATGGAAATGGCTCCCATGGAAACCTGGCTGAAAATCCGGACCTCCTGCTCTGTTTCCTCGTACCGGGTTCCATAGGCTCTTGTGATGCTCTTGTCGTAGTAAGCCGCCATCCAGCGGAGCTTCAGATTCCGGTCGTTGTCTGTAGGTGCACGCCAGATGTTTAGCTCCATAGGCTTTTCCAGAAGCTCCCGGGAACCAACGGTCATTTTGCTGAACAGACCCACAAATTTGTCATACTGATAAGTAAATCCATTTCCCTTGATTTCCAGATAGCGCATACCATCTGTAACAGAAACGGTACCCTGTCCGGCATCCGCTTTTTTCATAAGGGCCAGTGCCTTCTGATTTCTGCCGTCCTGATTCTCTAAGGCCAGCTCATCAAAGCCCAGAGCAAATCCCCGGGGCAGTAGCTCCGTCTCATTTTTCAGGAAATAGGAGAGCTTCAAATAACACTTTCCTGCCTGGGGAACATCCAGTTTCAGAGGCAGGGCCCCCTCTTTTCCGGGGGCAATGGAGGGAATGGAATCGATTGTGCCGGAGGCCACTGTCTTGCCGTCACAGTTCACTTCATAGCTTGCGGTCACATAGTCCGAAAGGTCCGTAAAGTTCATATAGTTGTGAAGCGTCAGCATTCCGGCCTTGTCATCATATGCCGCAATCCGGGCAGGACGATAGATGTTCTGATACTCCAGCAGACCGGTGTGGGGTCTGCGGTCGGGGTAAACCAGACCGTCCATACAGAAGTTTCCGTCATGGGGATACTCTCCGTGGTCTCCTCCATAGAAATACCGGTCCTTTCCCTCCGGGGTCTTTCCGTGGTACACCGCATGGTCGCACCACTCCCAGACAAAGCCGCCGCAGAACTTGGGATATTCCTGAATCAGCTTCCAGTATGCTTCCAGATCTCCGGGACCATTGCCCATGGCGTGGGAGTATTCACACATCAGATAAGGCTTGTCCGGATTGCCGTTCAGGTATTCCAGAACGGTTTCCTGAGAAGGGTACATCTGGCTGTACAGGTCAATATTGGAAAAATCATATTTCCGCTTCTTGCTGTGATATTGTGCCCCTTCGTAATGGGTCAGACGGCCGGAGTCAAAGTGCTTGGTCCAGGCCAGTGCCGCCTCAAAGCAGCAGCCATAGGCGCTCTCATTGCCCATAGACCAGCAGACCACACTGGGACGGTTTTTGTCCCTGTGTACGCACCGCTGGGTGCGGTCCATGGTGGCCTCCAGATAGTCCGGGTTGTCTGCAAAAGGTCTGTTCCACGCCTCCACGCAGTCGGCCCAGGTTGCGTTGTCCTTAAAATACAGCGCCGATGCACCATGGCTTTCATGGTCTGCTTCATCAATGACCATAAATCCATACCGGTCACACAGCTGATAGAACTGGGGGGCATTGGGATAATGACTGGTGCGGATGGCATTAAAATTATGCTGCCGCATGAGGCGCAGATCCCGCTTCATATGCTCCAGATCCACCGCAGGGCCAACCACCGGGTCAGAGTCGTGACGGTTGACGCCACGGAACTTGATGGGCGCACCGTTCAGCTTCACCACACCGTTTTCAACCCGGATTTCCCGGAATCCCACCCGGTCTGTAATGACCTCATCTTCTGTTTCCAGTACCAGAGTATACAGATAAGGTGCTTCCGGATTCCAGAGCTTCGGCTCTTTCACCTGCATTGTGATCTCATGGGTGTATTCCGGGTCTCCTGCAAAGGGCACCGCTGTTCCGGCAGCCACTTCCTGTCCCCGGCTGTCCAGCAGTCTTGCCTGTACCGTCTCAGGCTCTGCCAGATAGGCCAGACGGATTCTGAGGGCGGCCTCTCCCTCTGACAGGGTATCAGTCACAAAATAATCCCGGATTGCCTTTTCCGGACGCTTGAGCAAATATACATCACGGAAAATACCACTGGTGCGGAATTTGTCCTGATCCTCCAGATAGCTTCCGTCGCACCACTTGAGCACCAGTACCGCCAGCTTGTTTTCTCCCGGACGGATGGCATCTGTCACATCGAACTCACTGGTGGAGTGGGACGCCTGACTGTAGCCCATAAATTTTCCGTTGAGCCACACATAGAAGCAGGAATCCACGCCCTCAAAGTTCAGATACGCTCTGGGTGCCTTCTCCTCCGGCACATACAAAAACCGATGAATGTAGGCACCGCAGGGATTTTCCATGGGCACATAGGGCGGGTCAAAGGGGAAGGGATAGCGAAGATTGGTATACTGGTGGGTATCATAGCCGTGGTTCTGCCAGACACTGGGAACCGGAATGGTATCATAGTGAGAGTCGTCAAATTCCAGGTCGAAAAAGCGGTCCCCAAATTCCCGGACACTCGGGGCATAGCAAAAGCTCCAATTGCCGTTGAGCAGCTGGAACCGGTCAGACTTCTCCCGATGCTCTGTCAGATCATCCCCGACCCGGGAAGCCGGAATGTAATAGGCCCGGTTGGGCATGGTATTCAAATGTAATGTTTTCAGGTCTTCAAAACAGGCAGGCACAATCATGTTCTGTTCCTCCTTGGTTTATTTGTTTCATTATAGTCCCACAGGGTCCGAATGACCATAGAAAAATCGCCACAATTCATAGCAAATTCTCGGCATTCAGACAAAACAGGGAGCCGCCCCTGTGAGGCAGCTCCCTGACATAATCGCATCAATGCTTCTGATTCCAGAGGCAATTCCAGTTATGAACAAAGTATTCCACGCCGGAATACAGGGTAGTGAGGACGGCCACGCCGACAACGACCCATCTCAGAGGCTCCACCTGAGGGAACGCCATCAGAACACACAGTCCGATCATGGTGCTGGCAGTCTTTATTTTTCCGGACCAGCCGGCAGCAATGACGGTTCCCTTGCCCACAGCCACCAGCCGCAGACCGGTGACGGCAAACTCACGGGTCAGAATCACCATCAGTGCCCATGCAGGCCACATGCCCCACTCACAGAACATTGTCATTGCAGAAATGACCAGAAGCTTGTCTGCCAGAGGGTCCAGGAACTTACCGAAATCAGAGACCTGGTTGCAGTGGCGTGCAATATAGCCGTCAATAAAGTCTGTCAGGCTGGCGATGATAAAGAGCGCCAGCGATGCAAACATCCAGGGGCCGGCCTGACCCTGACTGAGGTACATGAAAACCATATACACAGGAATCATCAGCACCCGCAGAAGTGTGATCTTACTGGCAGTTGTCATTGTTCTGCCTCCTGTCCCATGAGTTCTCCGTCCCGGATATCCGTGATGTTCACCATGCAGAAGGTACCGGTTTTCACGGTGCGCTCCGCCTTAAACCACACCCGGCCGTCAATGTCGGGAGAGTCTGCATAGGATCTTCCGTAATAGAGGTCCTCCTCCGGATCATAGCCTTCAGACAGAATCTCCAGGGTTTTTCCCAGCATATTCTCGTTGTACTGGTCCATAATTCTGGACTGAAGCTCTTCCACGATCTCCGCACGCTGCACGGCGATTTCGTTATCCGGGAACTCCATTTTGGCAGCGGTGGTTCCCTCCTCGGGAGAGAATGCAAAGGCACCCACACGCTCCAGCTTGGCCCGCTTCAGGAAGCTGCACAGCTGCTCGAACTCCTCTTCTCCCTCTCCGGGCAGGCCCGTAATCAGGCTGGTTCTCAGCACCAGGCCGGGAATCCGCTCTCTCAGCTTCTGGAACAGCTCCTCCACATAGGCACCGTTTCCACGGCGGTTCATCCGGCGGAGGATGTCGTCATTGATATGCTGAATGGGGATATCCAGATACTTGACAATCTTAGGCTCAGAGGCAATCACATCAATCAGCTCGTCGTCGATCTCATCGGGGTACAGGTAGTGAACCCGGACCCAGTGGATGCCGTCGATCTTACACAGCTCCCGCAACAGGGTGGACAGGAGACGCTTATGGCCGGGCAGATCGGTGCCGTAGCGGCTGGTATCCTGCGCCACAACGATCATTTCCTTCACGCCGTCCGCTGCCAGTGTCCGGGCCTCATACAGCACATCGTCCAGCTGACGGGAGCGGTACTTGCCCCGAAGTGCAGGAATGATGCAGTAGGCACAGCGATTGTCGCAGCCCTCTGCGATCTTCAGAAATGCGTAATGAGGAGGGGTAGTAAGAACACGGCCCACTTCCTCTTCCTTGGCGTGGATGTTGCCAAAACGGCAGACCTTCTTGCCCTCTAAAAGCTCTTCTACAGCCTCTACAACCTCGTTGTAGCTGCCGGTACCCAGGATACCGTCTACCTCAGGCATCTCGTCCAGAATTTCCTGCTGATACCGCTGGGATAGGCAGCCAGTGACCATGATCTTTCCCACGGCTCCCGCTGTCTTCAGCTGACCTGTTGCAATGATGTTGTCAATGGCCTCTGCCTTGGCTGAGTCAATAAAGCCACAGGTGTTGATAATGGCCACATCCGCCCCTTCTACTCTGGGGAGGATGGTGTGGCCTGCCTCCTGGAGCCGATACATCATCTGCTCACAGTTCACCTGGTTTTTCGCACAGCCCAGGGAGATAAATCCAATATTTGCCATGTTTATTCCTCCGGTTCTCCATCCATGGATTCGCCCCGCCGATTCAGAACCCGGCGAATGTCCTGCCAGGCAAAGCCTCGGCGCAGGAGGGCGTCAATGGTTTTTTTCAGTTCCTTGCGATCCGGGTCCGGCCCCAGTTTTCGGTCCAGATAGTCCATAATCGCCTCGTCCGGCTCCGGCAGATTCTCCAGAGCCTGATCCCAGAGCTCTCTGGGAATTCTTTTTTCATAAAGCATCTGCCGCAGACGGGCAGGGCCATAGCCCCGATTCAATCCCCGGCGAACCAGCTGCCGTGCGGTGTCCAGATCGTCCACCAGGGACAGCTCCTGCATCCAGCTGACGGCTGCCTGAGCATCTTCCGGGGACTCTCCTTTTCGCCGCAGCCGCTGCTCCAAATCTCCCGCCGAAACCGCCGCAGCGGAGACAATTCGCACCGCCCGCATTTTGGCGGACATGCCTCCGGCAGCCTGACGGATCTGGTTCAGCTCCTGCTCACTGATTTCCCGGCCCTGATACAGGCCAAAGTCCATGATGGTCTGGGGATACAGCCGCAGCTTGGTCTGATCGGACAGGGTCAGATAATACTGACCCGTCCGGTCCGCCTGTTGGGATATGGTATCAATCTTCATCGTTAAAATCGTCAGCCGTTACAGTCACCGGCTTTTCCGCCGCTCTGGCTGCCTTGGCTCTGGGGCCGGACTGGAGCTTGTACAGATTGTCACGCACCTGCTGCTCCAGCTGTGCCATGAGGTCGGGGTGATCCTGTAAGTACTGCTTCACATTGTCACGGCCCTGACCGATTCTCTCATCACCCATGGAGAACCAGCTGCCGCTCTTCTGAATCAGATCCAGCTGCACTGCCAGATCCAGAATTTCTCCGGTCTTGGAGATGCCTTCGCCGTACATAATATCGAAGTAGGCCTCCTTAAAGGGAGGAGCCACCTTATTCTTTACAACCTTCACACGGGTACGGCTGCCGATCACATCGGAGCCATCCTTGATGGACTCCACACGGCGCACATCCAGACGGACGGAAGCATAGAACTTGAGGGCGTTGCCGCCGGTGGTGGTCTCGGGGTTGCCGTACATGACACCGATCTTCATACGGAGCTGGTTAATAAAGATGACCACACAGTTGGTCTTTGCAATGGAGCCTGCCAGTTTCCGCAGAGCCTGAGACATCAGTCTTGCCTGAAGGCCCACGAAGCTGTCACCCATTTCGCCCTCGATTTCCGCCCGGGGGGTCAGGGCAGCCACGGAGTCCACAACCACGGCATCCACTGCACCGGAGCGAACCAGAGCATCTGCAATTTCCAGAGCCTGCTCACCGGTGTCCGGCTGAGAAACCAGCATGGAGTCAATATCTACACCAAGAGCAGAGGCATAATCCGGGTCCAGTGCGTGCTCCGCATCCACGAAGGCCACTTCTCCTCCACGCTTCTGGGCCTCAGCCAGAATATGCAGAGCCAGTGTGGTCTTACCGGAGGATTCAGGGCCGTAGATTTCAATGATACGGCCTCTGGGAACGCCTCCGATTCCCAGTGCGGCATCCAGGTTCAGAGAACCGGTGGGAATGGCATCCACCGACATTTCGGGCCGGTCACCCAGACGCATGACGGTGCCCTTTCCGTAGGTTTTTTCAATTTGCGCCAGAGCTGTTTCCAGTGCCTTTTTCTTGTCACTGGCAGGTGCAGGCGCTTCATAAGATGTTTTTTTAGAAGCCATGTTCTTCTTCCTCTCTGTTCTTTCGGGCCAGAACTGCCCGTTCAATTCCGTTATAGTCCTTTTTCCGTTCCACCACAGTGAAGCCACCCTGCTCCAGAATCCGGCACACATCGTCTCCCTGCCCCATGCCGAACTCAAAGCAGAGCCAGCCCAGGGGCTTCAGAACAGGCGCATAATTCTCCACGATGGAGCGGTAGAAATCCAATCCGTCCTCACCGCCGTCCAGGGCCAGAGCCGGTTCAAAGTCCCGGACACTGGGCTGTAAGGTGGACATATCCTCCGAGCGGACATAGGGAGGATTGGAAACAATCAAATCAAAGGTACCCAGAAAGGCCGGGGCCGGAGCCTTGGCATCCGCCTGGATACAGTTCACTCTGGCTCCCATCTTCATGGCAGCCGCATTTTTCTTTGCCACATTCAGTGCTTCCCGTGAGATATCCGCCAGCGTCACCCGTGCATCTGTCACCTTCAGGGCAATGGCCAGACCGATACAGCCGGAGCCTGTACACAGGTCCAGAATCCGGGGGTCCTGCTCCAGATACACGGCCTTGGTAATGGCAAGCTCTGTCACGGCGCAGGTATCGTCCCGGGGAATCAGCACATCCCGGCTCACATGCAGGGTCATGCCGTAGAAGTCCCACTCCTGCAAAATATAGGCCAGAGGCTCTCCTGCTGCGGCACGGGATGTAAAGGAATCCATCCGTCTGCACACATCCTCAGAGGCATAGGAATTCCAGTTTGCCACAACCTCCTCCTGAGACTTTCCGGAGGCGGCACACAGAAGCTCCCGTGCAATCAGCCCTGCCCGCTGAGGACCTTCCTCGTCCAGCAGTTCCTTTCTGGTCTCAGAATACAAATCCATGTACTTTTTTACCACCGGTCTGCGCCCTCCTTCTCCGGAAGCACCGCCTCAAGAGAAGCAATGCCGACCTCGATCATGCTGTCATCCGGCTCATTGGTGGTGAAATGCTGGAACCACATACCGGGAGCCGTCAGGATTCTGGTAAGGCGATTGTCGTGGCGGCCCACCCAGCGATTCATCTCATAGCTGATTGCCACCACAAGGGGCAGCAAAAGCAGCTTATAGGCAATCATAATCACCTGAAACAGCACGGTTCCCTTCATAGCGCCCAGAGCAGGCACTGCGGAAAGGAGCAGAGACGATGCAATGGAGAACACCAGAATCGAAATGACCATCACCACCAGCAGGAAGCTGGTGCCGCATCTGGGGTGGAGTCTGGTCTGCTTTCTCACATTTTCCACCGTCAGGGGCAGTCCCGCCTCATAACAGCGAATGGTCTTATGCTCTGCGCCGTGATAGGAAAACAGCCGTTTCATTTCTCCCATCCGGGAAATGAGATACATATACAATACAAAGATCATCATACGGACCAGGCCTTCCACCAAATTGACACCCAGGGTGCTTTTGATGATGCCGCTGAACAGGCTGCCGATGACCATGGGCAGCAGGAAGAACAGGAAAATGGACATTGCCAGGCCCATGACCACTGCAAGGCCCACCAGGACCTTCTGGAACTTTTCGCTGCCCAGCTTCTTTTCCAGCCACTGGTCAAGCTTGGATTCTGCCGGCTCGTCGCCCTCCTCCGGGGCCAGATCCGCAGAACGCATCAGGGCCTTCACACCCACCACATTGGCACTGATGAAGTTATATACGCCCCGGATGATGGGCCAGCGCAGAGGGGAATGTTCGCCGGGAATTTTCCGGGGATGTACCTCCACCGTAATGCCGTCCTTGCCCCGAACCACAACGGCATCCTTTTCGGGGCCACGCATCATAATGCCTTCGATGAGTGCCTGGCCACCGATCATGGTCTTGAATTTTTCCTGAGAGACTTGGTTTTCATGTTTTGCCATGTTGAGAATTCGACCTTTCTCTATACACTATTGCTCTGTTGCGGGAAGCCGGACCGTAACCAGAGTACCGCCGCCCTGGGCGTTTTCCAGGCTCAGACTGCCGCCGTGCATCTCCACAATCTCATCGCACACCGCCAGCCCGATGCCGGTACCTCTGGCCTTGGAGCTGCCCTTATAAAACTTCTTTTTCACCAGGGGAAGCTCATCCTCCGGAATGCCGGGGCCATAGTCCCGAATCCGGATCACAATGTTGTCTCCCTCCAGATGCATGGAGGTGTCGATCTGTTTGCCGTCCCCGCCATGCTTGGCAGCGTTGTCCAGAATGTTGAGAAGCACCTGACGCATTCGCTTGGGGTCACAGGGAATTTCCGGGATATCGTCGTCGTTGTCCAGCACCTTCAATGTCACGCCTTCCTGGCGCAGACGGGAGCCGTACATATACACCGTATCTTCAAATTCTCCCCGTGCATCGGTCATTTCCACATTCAGGGTCATGCGGCCGTCCTCCATCCGGGTAAAGTCCAGCAGCTCTGTCACCATTTCTGTGAGCCGATGGCTTTCCTTCTGGATGATGGAAATTCCCCTTCTGGTCTCCTCCGGGTCCAGCACTTCGCTGGAAAGCAGGGTTTCACTCCAGCCGCTGATTGCGGTCAGGGGGGTACGAAGCTCATGGGACAGAGAAGAAATAAACTCTGTCTGGAGCTTTTCGTTCTGGTTGATCTTATTGGACATATCGTTGATGGTGGCAGCCAGATCACCGATTTCGTCATCAAAATGACTCTTGATCTGCACGCCGTAGCTGCCGCCTGCAATGCGCTTTGCCGTGGCGGTAATGTCTGCCACAGGCTCCAGAATGGAGCGGATATAGTACCGGTTGCTCAGCACAACAATCAGGATGAAAAACAGTGCCACGCCAAGGGCCACCAGTGCCACGCTCACCAGCTGCAAATCCACTGCCCGCAGGCTGGTCACATAGCGCAAAACACCGATGACCTCTCCGTTGGTATAGATCATGGGGCTGGACACTGCCATAATACGCTCGCCTGTGGTGGGATCGTCTCCCACAAAAATGGCGGTCTGGCACTCTGACACAGCCTTCTTCACATCGGGGGTGGTAGGGTTCTGACCGCCCCACTGTCCGTAGGAGGAGGCCACGATGCGGCCGCCGGTATTGATAAACTGAAGCTCAATGCTGTTTTTATCTTCAAATGCCCGGGCATAGGTAATGCAGGAGCTATAATATTCGTTGTAGCTCTGACCGATATAGTTGGCAAAGAAGTCCGTGGTGGTTCTGGCCCGGTGCTTCAGATCTGCCTGCATATTGGAATAGTAATATGCCGCAAAGGCCGCAGTAATCAAAATCACGCAAACCCCGGCCAGTGCCGTAACCGGCCCCACAGTGTGGGTCAGCCAGCGGCCCTGGAGGCCCTTCATATGGATGGGGTTTTTGCTTTTTTCACTGTCTGCATCCTTCTTTTTTCGTCCTCTCAAACGCCCCACTTATATCCGAACCCCCAGACTGTGGTGATATATTTCGGAGTGGTAGGATCATCCTCGATCTTAATACGCAGACGACGGATGTTTACATCCACAATTTTCAGTTCTCCGTCGTAATCTCTGCCCCATACGGCGGTCAGCACATCCTCCCGGGAAAGGGCTCTGCCGGGATTCTGCATAAAGAGCTTTAAGATGGAGTATTCCACCTGGGTCAGGCGGATGCGCTCCCCGTTCTTTTCCAGGGTGCGGTTTCGCACATTCATCACAAAGGGCCCGTGGGACAGCAGTTCATTCTCTGCCTTATCGCCGCCGATCCGGCGATACAGCGCATCGATTCGTGCCGTCAGCTCCGCAGGGGAAAAGGGCTTGGTCACATAGTCATCTGCGCCGGTCATAAGGCCGGTCACCTTGTCCATTTCCTGGGTGCGTGCCGTCAGCATAATAATGCCGATCTGCTTGTTGGTTGCCCGAATATTGCGGCAGACCTCAAATCCGTCGATATCCGGCAGCATGATATCCAGAATTGCCACGCCAATGTCCGGGTGCTCCTTGAGCCGCTCCAAAGCCTCCATGCCTGTTCCGGCCTCAATGGCATCGTAACCGGCCCGCTTCAGATTGATTACCACGAAGCTGCGGATATTGACTTCATCTTCCAAAATTAGAACCTTCTTCATCTGTGGTCCCTCCTCAGGTTTCCCCTGTCTTCCAGTCCTCATGGATAAAGTTAAAGTTGGAGATCAGTTTCTGCTGATCCAACCCTGCCGGCCCTGCGCCGGGGCCCAGAATGGCTGCATAAATCACCTCATCGGTCTGTTTCAGCACAAACATATGAGGATACTGCTCCAGATTCTGCCGTTCCTCCCCTGTCAGGGCATAGATTGTAAAGAGCTCTGCATTGTCCTTTCCGGAAAACACATAGCCCTGGGTCTTTCCCAATTCCTTTCCCCGGGACACATGAATCTCTTCCGCCCACGCCTTTTCCAGGCACACATACCAGTGTTCCGGGTAATTGTGGTAAGTATAGACCTTGTTGACCTCCTCACCGTTGGGCATAAGGTTGTACCATCTTAAAATGTCCTCGTCGTCATCCTTCTGCTCCATCTGGGTCGGAATCTCAATCAGGCCGTCGTTATCGATGTCAGCGCCATAGACATAGTAATTACGCATGGTTTTGACACTGGTACCGGAGTCATTGGACAGCGCCACATTGACAAACCGGCCCTGCTCCACCGTATACACATCTGTAATAATGGTGTCTTCATCATACAGGCTGGCAGCAAACACCGCCTGATAATTGCTGCACATTCCGCCGGAGGCGATTCTTTTCAGCCGCTCGACAGGCACAGACATGGGAGCCTCTCCCACCCGCTGAATGAGATTGGCGGTATAATCATAAAGCTCTGCCACACCGTTGGCTTCATCTCCGCCGGGTCTCAGAATCACCAGCTCCCGGCGCTGATCCCGGTCCAGGTCCAGGGTCAGGAATCTGGTATATCCGGCGGTCAGCATGGTACTGGGTGCCTCTGCGCCGAAGCCATAGACAGACAGGGAATGCAGGACCTCATTGCCGGCCTTTCGTCCCACGACGACCTCCACGCCCGGATTGGAGTCCATGTCCACATACTCCACCTGCTCAAAATCGGTACCGGAGGCCTCCATGACCACGGTGTTTTCATAGGCACCGTCCTTTTTAAAGAACACCAGCACCTTGAGGGGCCGTTCTCCGGAGCCCTTGGCAAAGACCAGAGCCTCCTGGACCCCATCGCCGTTCAGGTCTGCCATCTGCACTGTCTGCTGATTTTCTCCCTGAATGGGGGCACAGTAGCTCAGACCGACCATTGCATTGTCAATGGCCTTCTGCAAATTACTGGAATCCTCAGACCGTTTTGGAATACGGTACATTTCATCCACCGTTTTCATCATGCAGCCGGAGAGCAATGTCACCAGAACAGCACATAATAGAATAACCGACCAACGCCGCACAAAATACACCTCTTTGCATCCAACTTTTGCAGGAAATACAGCACCTTATCCAAGTAATTATATCCCACCCGTACCTAAAAAGCAAGTGAACATCCTCGAATCCGGCAGATTCTGGGACAAAGTTCCGAATCTGCCGCATTTTACTTTGGGGTCTGCATCACCACATTTTCCTGTCCCAGCAGGCGCCGCAGCTCCTCCAGCATAACAGGCTCCGGCGTACACATGGTACCTCTTCGCACCTTTGTGTCTGCAAAATACAGCAAAACAGGGTCACTGCCCGGGAACATATTCAAAATGGCTTTGGTCTTTCCGTATTCTCTGCAATTTTCGGTAGGCAGGCGAAGATACAGCTTGCCCCGGACCTGTGCCTCAGGCTGCCGGGTCTCCCGCTCTCCTGCTTCCGTATAGGCTTCAATGGATACCGCACGATTGACCACGATCTGAGGCTCTTTCTCATCCCGGATGGAGAGCCGTCCCGTAATCACCACTGCGCTTCCTTCCTTGATATAGCTTCCATACTGGTTCAGCACATTGGAAAAAGCCAGCATTTCAATGGCCGCCGTATCGTCTTCCAGAGTCACATAGGCCATCATGGACTGATTCCGGGTGGTTTTCATCTTGACCTTCTGAATAATGCCTGCCACAGAGACAATGGTATCGTCCTGAAGCCCTGCATCTTCACTCATAAGAGAACCGATGGTCACAACTCTGGTATTTTTGAGATACGGTCTGTAGTCATCCATGGGATGACCGGACAGATACAGGCCCGTGGTCTCCTTCTCCAAGGCCATCCGGTCTGCCTGACTCATTTCCTTGAGTCTGGGAACGGGCACAGAAATTTCCGTGTCGTCTCCCCCTTCCAGCATTCCGAACAGTCCCATCTGGCCCTCTACATTCCGCCGTCTGCTGTCGGCCTTCATACATGGCAAGGAGCTGGCTGCGATAGAGTCCAAAGCAGTCCATGGCACCGCATTTAATGAGGTTTTCCACTACCCGCTTATTAAGCTCGCCTTCTTCCATCCGGATCAGGAAGTCCTCCAGACTCCGGAATGGACCGCCGGATTCCCGCTTGGCGGCAATGTGCTGAATAAGTCCCCGGCCCAGATTCTTTACCGCACCCAGGCCAAAGCGAATTCCCTCTTTTTCTACAGTGAACTTATCAAAAGAATGATTGATGTCAGGAAGCAGCACCCGAATTCCCATTTCCTTACATTCCGCAATATAGGCCGCAATCTTATCTGCACTGTCCAGCACAGAGGTCATCAGTGCTGCCATGTACTGCCAGGGATAGTGGCACTTGAGGTAGGCCGTTTGATAGGAAACTACGGCATAGCATACCGCATGGGCTTTATTAAAGGCATAGTTAGCAAAGTCAACGATTTCGTCATAGATCGACTGGGCCACTGCCTCCGGGACCCCCCGGGCCACTGCACCGGGAATCCCCTGCTCCGGATCACCGTAGACGAACACCTTCCGCTCGGCCTCAATGACCTTTTGCTTCTTTTTGGAAATGGCACGACGGATGTTATCTGCCTGGCCCATGGTATACCCGGCCAGAGACTGGAA
>RCNH01000313.1_pt1 | contig 21962 bp, 13 predicted proteins | sample 2041161 | NCBI WGS metagenome assembly RCNH01 (sample SAMN09708215, study PRJNA481090) | Feces metagenome, whole genome shotgun sequencing project. | biome: feces | host: Leptonychotes weddellii | place: Antarctica: Sion Island | collected 2010-03-01 | reverse complement strand
TTTTTTTATTGACTTTTAAGTATTTGTATGCTATAGTTTAACCATACAATAAATCGAAAGAAAAAGAAAAAAATTTAGAAAGGACTGATACCACCAAAATATTAAAACATTCCTTATAATTTAACGAAAGAGAGGTACAAACCACCAGAAATTTTTAAAACTTAAGCAAAATTTTTTTCATTATTCAATGTGAGGTATTTTCCAATGGACAACGAAACACATTAAAAAGGCATCATTCCCAAAATAAATTAAGAATGATGCCTTTTCTTTTATCTTTTATTCTTATAATTTCAATCTAAAAAAGTGCGCCTAATGCTCCAAATGCGCCCATACTTACAACAGCCATAATAATACCTGCCAGTAAAACTCCCAGCATAACTGCAATTACGCTGGATTTAAAATCCATATCTAAAATACTTGCCGCAAGAGTTCCTGTCCATGCTCCTGTTCCCGGAAGTGGAATACCTACAAACAGCAACAATGCAACAAATAAACCTTTTCCTGCTTTTTTCTGCAGTTTCTTTCCTCCACGTTCTCCTTTATCAAGACACAAAGAAAAGAATTTACCGATTACTGGTTTTGTACTTCCCCACACAAGAACCTTTCTGGCAAAGAAATAAATAATTGGTACAGGAAGCATATTTCCTAAAATTGCAACAATATAATACTGAATAAAGGGCAGCTGTAAACCTTCTGCAATAGGAATTGCACCTCTTAATTCAATTAACGGTACCATAGACACAAAAAACACAATCAGGTACTTTTCTAACATAAAATTCTCCTTTTTCTCTCTGACAAATTTCAAACACTATCGGGGTTCAATATATCATTGTTTCCATTGTCATGCAAGCATTTTTCATAAAGTAACAGGAAATTTTACATAGATTTTACTCTGTTCTCTCGTCTCCCCAAAAAAACAATGCTACAGTTCCAGGTCCCGTATGAGAGCCGATTACCGTACCAATGCTGTTGATTTGAACCTTGCCATTGAGATTTTGAAATTTCTCTTCTATCATATCCGCTACTTTTCTGGCATCTTCTTCACAGGCAGAACAGGACATCATACATTTTCCGCTATACTGTGTCTGATTTTGCGCATGCTCCTCCATTCGCTTCACCATTTCGCGAATGACTTGTTTCTTGCCTCTGTATTTATTTCGCGGGATTAGTTTTCCTTCTGTGTTTACATTCATAAGAGGACAAATATTAAGCGCCTGACCCAAAAATCCAGAAACTTTAGATATTCTTCCGCCCCTTATAAAGCTGGTCAAATCTGTGGAGAAAAACCAATGATGTAAACGATTTCTGTTTTCTTCTATCCATTTTACATTTTTTTCCAGAGAAAATCCTTTCTCCTGATTTTCCAAAGCAGCATCCACTAACATTCCGTATCCTGAAGATGCAGCCAAAGAATCTACAACAAAAATTTTTCTTTCCGGGTACTTTTCCTCTAATTGTGTTTTGGCAATATTGGCGGAATTAATGCTACCGGTTATACCACTTGACAGAGTCAGATGAAGAATGTCCTTTCCCTCTTTTAAGATAGGTTCAAACAAGTCCATGTACTGCTGCATATTCACCTGTGCCGTAGTCGGCTCTGAGCCTTCGGCTATTTTTTTGTAAAACTCCTCAAATGGCATAGATTTCCCTAAATCATCAGGATATTCCACCCCATCCATACGAAAATGAAAACATACAAACGGCAATTTTTTTTCTTCAAAATATGCTGCAGGCATATCTGCTGTAGAACAACAAGTCACTTTATATTCACTCATAATTAATGCCCTCCTCCTAAATAATAACCATTTTAACATTTCTTTTTGTAATTTCATAGTCCTTTTAAAAAAATTCTGCACAGTAGAATTTCCCTATGGAATAAAAAAGACAGAAGACTGACTTTCTTTTTCCGCCTGTCTCCTGTCTCCCTTTTTCACTCACTTACTGAAATACTGCTTTATCCTTATAATTAAAAGCAATATAACTCTTTCCTCTGTTAATGTTCAGCACATTTCCTGACTCATCATAAAAAGTTAAATAAGAATTCTCATTTCCTTCCTCTTTTGACCAAGTAACGGGCTGCATACCGCCGTTTGAAATATAGTATCCCTTTGCATCTGTACCGCCGTCCCAGTCTAAGTTCTTATGTCCTACGTCGTCTCTTACAGAAATTTCCGTCTCTAAAATAAATACATTAGTAAAGCCCAGCTGTTCTCCCGTCACCGCATCGATTTGCGGATTACCGTTTATCTGTTTTAAATACTGCATTTTTTCTGCATCATAAGTAAACGCCGCACTTTGTGAGCCAAAATCAATCTGAACAGAAGTACAATCTGAAGAAGTCGGCTTTATCTGTTCCTCCATACCATTAAAGGAAAATGCAGGTCCTTTTTTATCCTCTTTTAAATCTGTCCGAAATCCTTTTGACTCAATATAAGAAGTAAGCTGTGTACCATCAAAATATCCGGTATGTTCCAGCGCATATCCCTGATTACGTTTTTCCTGATCTCTGCCGAAAAGCCCTCCTGTGTTAGTAATTCCCTCAATCTGGTCCATATCCAAAGAATTCAGATAATCCGAAACGGTTTCATCAATTCCCCAATTTACATAAAAGGCATCAAATCCTTGAGAAATCGCCGGAAAATAATAGCGGCAACTTCGGATTGGGCAAATTTTAGGAACCTTTGTATAATCTCCATACAATGCCATAAATCTAGTTACATCACCTTCTACCGGTATTTCAAAAATAAGGTCTGCCTGGGCGATTCCATATTGTGGCATGGCTTTTTCCACATTGTTGACCATAACTGCCACAGGACGTTTTCCGATTGCTTCCTCTGATAAATCACCCAAACCCGTAAGCAGATTTTGGTTTACCGGAGTTTCCGGCTCCTCTACCACTTCACCTACAGTCTTTTCTGTTTCAGGTTCTTCTTTTTCTATTTTTGGCTGCTCCGCTTTCTCTTCCTTTTTACTACAGCCTGTAAAAGCCCCCGCCATTACGATTATTGCAGCAATTAACATTACTCTTTTTAATTTCATATCTGTCACCATTCCTTCCACACATTTTCATGTGTCTCTTCATTATCTGGTCTGCAAAAAATAATTCTCCTTCACAGCCGCATCATCCGCCGGATACTGCGCCAAATACTGCTGTATTTTCTCTTTTGCAGAAGCAAAATCCCTGCTTCTTTCATATACAACAATTTCATTAAAAAGTAATGCCTGATTAACTTCCCCGTCTTTCACTTCCAAGCCTTTTTGAATATACTCTAAAGCCTTTTCGTAATCTTCCTGTTCCATGGAACAATATGCAAGCCCATTATAAGCCTCTGCCTTTAACTCTTCCTGCTTTAAGCATTTCTGATACATATCCTCTGCTTTTTCCAACTCTTGGACTTCCACATACACTTTGCCAAGATAAACGGCTGCCGGCGCATATTCTTTTTCCCATGCTGTTTTCAGTTCTTTCTCTGCCTTTTCAAACTCCGACAGATAATAATATACTCTACCTCTATTATAGAAGTCCTCCTGAGATTTCGCTTTTATTTCCAGCGCTGCTTCCAGATATTCTGCTCCGTCTGCATTTAAATCGCATTCCTGATAAATTCGATAAACATCCAGATAATCTTGGTATTCCTTAGAACCGGAAATCACTTTTGAGAAATCTTTTTCTGCTTTTTTATACTCGTCTAAATGAAGATATGCACTTCCTCGAAGAAAATACCCATTTTTTTCTTTTTTTTCATCTAAAATCTCGTCACATGTCTTAATACATGCCTGATATTTCTTTTGATGATACTGTGCATCTGCAAGGTAAAGACTCAAGTCTGTTCTGAGGTTCTTCTCAGATTTCTCTGTAAAATCCAAAGCCGTTAAAAAAGCCTCTTCCGCTTTATCAAAATCCCCCTGTCCGCTCTGGGAAATTCCTACGCCTCTCCATGCTTTTACAGCATCCTCCCCAGCGCTTACTGCTCCCTGAAAATTTTCCAGTGCTTCTTTATAGTTCTGTTTTTCCAGATTTCCCATACCTTTTTCATAATCTGTAGGTTCTTTTCCTTTACATCCGCCTAACAGGCACATACTTAAAAGAACCATCAGTACGACTTGTTTCTTCACCCTTTTAACCTCATTTCCTTATTCGGCAATCAGATTTTCTTCTTTCATAGCATCTACCACCTGTTTCGCATACTTTTCGCATACTTCATCTGTAGGTGCTTCTACCATAACGCGGATTAAAGGTTCTGTTCCACTTTCTCTTACGAGAATTCTTCCGTCTTCTCCCAATTCTGTTTCTACTTTGTGAACAGCCTCTATTACCTTCTGATTTTCTCTTGCCGTCTTTTTATCGTGTACTCTCACATTTTTAAGAACCTGCGGATAAATTTTCACTTCTCTTGTTAATGCGCTCAGAGGAAGTTTTTTCTCAATAATTACTTCCATCAACTTTAATGAAGTCAAAATTCCGTCTCCTGTTGTAGCATGCTTGGAAAAGATAATATGACCGGACTGCTCTCCACCAATGGAATGTCCATTTGCCATCATATTTTCACATACATATTTATCTCCTACTGCTGTTTTTTCGTATGAAATTCCTTCTCTGTCACATGCTTTATAAAGTCCTAAATTCGACATTACTGTTGTAACAATAGTATTATTATTTAATTTTCCACATTCTTTCATGTATTTTCCGCAGACATACATGATTAAATCTCCATTGACTTCCTCTCCCTGGTCGTCAACTGCAATACAGCGGTCTGCATCACCGTCATAAGCAAAGCCTACATCCAGTTGTTTTTCTTTTACAAATTTCTTTAATTCCTCAATATGAGTAGAACCACAGTTTGTATTGATATTCGTACCATCCGGTTCATTGTGAATAACATAAGTTTTCGCACCTAACGCATCAAAAACACTCTTTGCAATAGCAGACGCACTTCCGTTGGAGCAATCCAGTCCCACTCTTACATTTTTAAATGCACGGGTAGGAATAGAAATCAAATATCCGATATATCTGTTTCTTCCTGCTGAAAAGTCTACCGTTCTTCCTATATCTTCTCTCTTTGCCAGTGGCAATTCTTCCAACTCACCGTCAATATATTTCTCAATCTGTTCTTCTACAGCAGCTTCCATCTTCTGACCATTTCCATTCATGATTTTAATTCCGTTGTCATAGAAAGGATTATGGCTGGCGGAGATCATAATACCGCAGTCAAAATTCTCTGTACGCACTACGTAAGATACACTCGGTGTTGTAGTTACGTGAAGAAGATACACATCTGCACCGGATGCTGTAAGACCTGCTACTAAAGAATATTCAAACATGTAGCTGCTTCTTCTGGTATCTTTTCCAATAACAATCTGTGCTTTATGCTCTTTGCCAAAGTACCATCCTAAAAAACGTCCTACTTTAAAAGCATGTTCTACTGTCAGATTTACATTTGCTTCGCCTCGAAAACCATCTGTTCCAAAATATTTACCCATAATTGCTCCTTTGCACAATCATTCTTATTTTTTGTATTTTTATCATATATTAAAATATCACAAAATAAGAATTTTGTCACGCAATTTATGAAAAGAGCTGTTCTTTATAAATACCTTTTCTTACTAGTTCCCGAAAAGACTCCATGACTTTCTCCTTATCTTCCTGATAAGTTACACCAAACCAAGTATCATGAGTTTTTAATACAGTCACCTGTGCTTTTCCTTCTTTAATCATATTATCCACCACAGACGGAAGCAAATATTCCTTTTTCAGTTCTTCCGGTTTTGTCTCTGCAAGAAACTTTCTAAAACCGCTTTCTAAAACTTCCAGAAACTCCGGTTTGAATCCCCACATATTCATGGAAACCAGTATTTTTTTATCAAGAGCTGTCTTTTCTTCTGTTTCCTCATCTACAGCTACCGGTCCGTTTTCTGTCTTCTGAATATTGTATGTTTCAGTAATACCAATTAGTTTCTTTTGTTCATCTAAAGTACAAATGCCCCTTGTAACACCACCATTGTCACTTAATGTATTTTCCAGAATAAAACCTGCCATACAGATATCCATCTTATCTGTCTTTTCTCTGTCTTCTGTAAGATATTCATGAATTTTTACAAAAGCTTCTTTTCCATAATAATCATCTGCATTGATTACCACAAAAGGCTCTTTAATCACTTTCTTCGCAGCCAGAACTGCATGTCCTGTTCCCCATGGTTTTGTACGTCCGGCAGGACAGGTAAAGCCCTCCGGCAAGTCCTGAATATCCTGATATACATATTCTACCTGTGTAATTTTTTCAATTCTGTTTCCGATAACTTGCCTAAATTCTTCCTCAATATCTTTACGGATAATAAAAACAACCTTATTAAATCCCGCTTCCAATGCATCATGTATGGAATAATCCATGATAATTTCTCCGCTTGGACCTACTTTTGCAAGCTGTTTAATCCCCTTACCAAAACGGCTGCCGATTCCGGCTGCCATAATCACCAGCGCTGTTTGTTTCATAATACTTATCCCTTTCGTTTGCAATATAAGTAATCATACTATATTGCAGAATAAACCACAACCCCTTAGAAACACAGAACAGCCCGAATTCCCCAATTCGGACTGTCCCTCTATAAAAACCTTCTCCAAAGTTTTTACTCTCTGTATTGTTACTTCCTTTTCATCTTTAATACTAAATGTCTTGGAAGACCATTTACCATAATTGGCTGATAATCTCCCTGAATTAATGGTTTAATGTAATCAATAAAGTCTTTTGTCACATAGTTTGCTTCTCTATTCATCCATTCTCTCGGCACCAATTTTTCTTCATTTGCTATTCTATGAACATCGTAAATGCCCGTTGCACTCATATACGGATCATCAGAAACTCGGTCAATGACAATCATCTTTCCTGTATCGCCTTCGTCAGCAGCTTTTACCGCTGCACCGCCTACCATAAAGGCTTCTTCAATATCCACACGGGAAGCCATGTGGGAAGCACTTCTCTGGAGTGTAGAAAGCTCTACTGCCCTTGTCTTGCAGTTACATTCCGCTGCAAGGAAATTTGCAAGATAAGTAGCTGTTCCCTGAAGCTGTTTGTGTCCAAAGGCATCCACATACTCCCCAACGTTGCCCAGTTCACATACATATCTTCCGTCCTGAAGTTTAATTCCCTCCGAAACTGCAATAACAATAGAAGATTTTTTCTTTAATAGTTCTTTTACTTTCTTTAGAAAACGCTCCGTATCAAAAGGAACTTCTGGCAGATAAATCAAATCCGGTCCGTCACAGTCCTCTGTCTTTGCAAGAGCTGTTGCTCCTGTAAGCCATCCTGCATTTCGTCCCATAATTTCCATAATGGTAATGGTATTTTTCTTATAATTCAATCCCTGAGCATCACGGATTACCTCTTTGGTAGAAGCTCCGATATATTTTGCAGCGCTTCCAAAGCCCGGTGTATGATCTGTCAAAGCCAAATCATTATCAATAGTCTTCGGCACACCTAAAAACTTCTGACTCTGTCCTGTAATAATGGCATAATCCGATAATTTCTTAATGGTATCCATAGAGTCATTGCCGCCAATATAAATAAAGGTGTCAATCTCCAACTTATTTAAAATGCCGAACAGCTTTTCATAGATGGTCTTATCCTCGTGAATTTCCGGCAGTTTAAATCTGCAGGAACCTAAAAACGCAGATGGTGTTCTCTTCAAAAGCTCAATATCCAGTTCTGAATGAATTTGTGTAGATAAATCTACATACTGCTCATCCAACAGCCCCTGAACGCCGTGCAACATACCATATACCTTATCAAATCCACGTTCAATGGCATTTTTATAAACCCCTGCAAGACTTGAATTGATTACTGCTGTCGGTCCTCCTGATTGTCCAACAATAATATTTCTCTTTTTTGCCATTTTGCCGTTCCCTCCTTACAAGTCACTCAATGTGAGTACTATTGTAACAAAAAAAAATATCTTTTTCAATAGTTTTTTAGTTTTTATGTATGTTTTTTTCCTCTTTTTTGTATTTTTTTGTGCATTTTTAACATTTTTATCCCAAATTTCTTCTCAATCCCCTTATTCTTCTATGCCATAATAAAAATAGAGCTGCTATATGGAATACATTAGGAATTTCTCTATATTCCCAATGTTGTCCCATGCAGCAGCTCTTATTTTTTACAAACTTTTCCTAGAATACAATTTTTTCTTCGAAATATGCTTTCAAATCTTCAATTTTTACTCTTTCCTGTTCCATTGTGTCACGGTCACGTACAGTAACAGCTCCGTCTGTCTCAGAGTCAAAGTCGTAAGTTACACAGAATGGTGTACCGATTTCGTCCTGACGGCGGTAACGTTTACCAATGTTTCCTCTGTCATCAAATTCACAGTTATATTTCTTAGATAACTGTTCGAATACCTTTAATGCTCCTTCATTTAACTTCTTGGATAATGGAAGTACACCGATTTTTACCGGTGCCAGTGCAGGATGAAAACGAAGTACTGTACGAACATCGTTCTTTTCTGCATCTAACACTTCTTCGTCATAGGCACTGCAAAGGAATGCAAGTACCATACGATCTGCACCAAGTGACGGCTCAATAACGTAAGGAATGTATTTTTGATTTGTTTCATCATCAAAATATGTCATATCCTGTCCAGAAACATTCTGATGCTGTGTCAGGTCATAATCTGTTCTGTCAGCAATACCCCAAAGCTCACCCCATCCGAATGGGAAAAGGAATTCCACGTCTGTAGTTGCTTTACTGTAGAAGCTCAATTCTTCCTGATCATGGTCACGATAACGAATTTCTTCGTCTTTTAATCCCAGACTATGCAACCAATCAAGGCAGAACTGTTTCCAATATGCAAACCATTCTAAGTCTGTGTCCGGTTTACAGAAGAATTCCAGTTCCATCTGCTCAAATTCACGAGTACGGAATGTAAAGTTACCCGGTGTAATTTCATTACGGAAAGATTTACCAATCTGTGCAATACCGAAAGGAAGTTTCTTTCTGGATGTTCTCTGTACGTTTTTAAAGTTTACAAAGATACCCTGTGCTGTTTCCGGTCTTAAATATACTGTGTTTTTCGCATCCTCTGTAACACCCTGAAAAGTTTTAAACATCAGATTAAACTGACGAATATCTGTAAAGTTATGTTTTCCGCAGGTAGGACATGGAATTTGATGTTCTTCGATGAAATCCTTCATCTGCTCCTGTGACCATGCATCTACACTTCCTTCAATAGCAATTCCCTTTTCTGCACAGTAATCTTCAATAATTTTATCTGCACGGAAACGCTCATGACATTCTTTACAATCCATCAGAGGATCAGAGAAACCTCCTAAATGTCCTGAAGCAACCCATGTCTGTGGGTTCATTAAAATGGCACAGTCAACACCTACATTGTATGGGCTCTCCATTACGAATTTCTGCCACCATGCTTTTTTTACATTGTTCTTTAATTCAACACCGAGATTTCCATAATCCCATGTATTTGCCAGACCTCCGTAAATTTCAGAACCCGGATATACAAATCCTCTGGATTTTGCAAGTGCAACAATCTTTTCCATTGTCTTTTCCATTGTACAATCTCCTCTATTTTACATTTTTTCAAAATACTGTTATGGCATTTTTGTTTATGAAGCCTATTATACCTGTTAAGCAACAGGTTTTCAACCTCTAAAGAGGAGATTTTCTTTTAATCTTCTCTCTTTCTGAAAGCATTTACTCCAACAAACAAGGATACAGCACATAACCCAAAGAAGATTGCCGGTACTGCCTCATCTCCTGTTTTTACATTGGAAGATGGTTTACTGCTGTTCGGTTTCTGAGAAGTCTGTGGTTTTGATGGCTGTACTTCTGCTTTCTTTTCCAGTCCGTCTACTGCTTTTTGAATAGCTTTTACCACTTCTTCAAGTTCATCTTTTGTAACTTCATCTTTTTCCAGAAGTTCTTTTGCTTTCTTTACTTCTGCTTCCAGATTTTTTAATGTTTCCTGTGTGTATACATCTTTCTGGCTTAAAAGTTTTTCTGCTTCCTGAATCTTATTTTCTAACGCTTTTTTATCAACTGACTGCTCTGGCTTATCCGGTTTATCTGGGGTATCCGGATTTGGTTTATCTGGATTTGGTTTATCTGGGTTTGGTTTATCTGGAGTATCCGGATTTGGTTTGTCCTGTAAACCGGCTATTGCCTTATCTAAAGCAGCAACTGCACCATCAACTTCTTCTTTTGTTGCTTTTTCATCTGCCAGCACTTTTTCTGTCTCTGTCACAACATTCTGAAGATTTTGTAAGGACTTCTCTGTATACTTATCTGTCTGTTCCAAAAGTACTTTTGCTTCTTCTAATTTCTTCTCTAAATGAGTTTTGTCTACCCGTTTTGCAAATTCTACAGAAATTGTGTGGTTTTCTGTTACTTTTTCAAAAGTATATTCTTCTTTTGCACCAATACTTTCCCCATTTACCAGCACATCTTTTACTGTATATCCTGCTTCTGGTGTCATGGTAAACTTCTGGTTTTCACCTGCCGCTACTACTACAACACCTTCCGGTTCAATAGAACCTCCTACACCTGCATCAGCAGTAATTTCAAAGGCTGTACCATTCTGAATAAGACCTTTCATAACGGTTTTTAATGTTTCTACACAGCCTGCAATTTCTTCTGCAGTTGCTTTTTCATCCGCTGCAACTTTTTCTGCTGCCTTTAATGCTTCTTCTAAAGCTTTTACAGTTTCTTCTGTATACTGGTCTTTATTGGCAAGCTTCTCTTTTGCTAACGTAATAGTTCTGAACAATTCTGCTTTTTCTATTTCTTCTAACTGTTCTTGTGCTGCTTCCAATTCTGCCTTTGCATCATCTGCCTGCTGCTGTGTCATTGGTTTACCCAGAAGTGTTTTTGCTTCCTCATAAGCTGTTTTGAAAGCTTCGTAGGTTTCCGGTGTATAGCAAATTTCTTCGGCCAGAATTTCTTCGGCTTTCTGCAATGCTGCTTTTAATTCCTCTAAATTTAATTCTTTTAAACCTGCTTCGGCTGCTTTCAAAGCCTCAACTGCTTTATCAATCTGTTCCTGACTTTCTGGATTTTTCACAACATTTTCTACTGCTTCCAACGCTTCTTTTAACGCTTCTACTGTTGCACTGTCGTATTTATTTGGTTCAGCTTCAGCTTGCTTTATAATTTCTGTTGCTGTTGCAATTTTTTGCTCTAAAACAGCAGTATCAAATCCAACACTTTCTTTTACTCCATATACTTCCAGTTCTGTAATAGAAACACTGCTTCCTGCTGCATTGGTATTTAAACCATCTTTTGGGAAGTATAAACGCACATATCTTGCATTCTTTGCTTCCTCTAATTTAAAATCATCTACAACACCCGAAGTATTTGTAGCTTCTCTTTCTACAGTTTTTACAGTTTCCCATGTATTTTTATCTGCTGAAATTTCTACAGTGTAATTTGTCGGCCATACTTTATTGAAATAAGAAACTTTAATTTCATCTATGGTATTTTTGCCTGCGCCTAAATCCACAATGATGTACTGGTCTTTTGGCTCTCCGCCTAATCCCATCTTACCATTTAAAGGACCGCTGCTCCATCTTGTATCTGTTTTTCCGTCAACAGCACGCTCACCCACATGCTCCATTTTATTTCCGTCAAATCCTGTTTCTACATCAGAAACCTCTACCTTCTGATTTAATGCCAGATTGGTTCTTTCCGGTTTCTCCGGTTTTTCTCCCTCTCCTACAATTACATGAACCTGTGCTTCCAAGGCTTCCGCATTTACAAGGCTGTAATTGATTGGCAAAGTGCCTTTTACTAAAATATCTGCTGGTTTAGAAGTATCTACTTTCTCTGTATCCCATGTAGGAATGACTTTCAATGGCTGTTCTTTTTCCTCACCTGCTTTTACAGTTGTTTCTACCAGTGTAGGTAATACTACTTGCTCCGCATTTACTTCTGCATTTACATTTTCCAGTTCTGCCACAGAAGTATAACTTACCGGCACATGACGTCTTACACCATTTACTGTAAGCTCATTTAATCCAATACAATTCCCTGATGCATTGGCATTGATGCTTCTAAAGAGAATCCTTACATATCTGGCTGCTACTGGCTGTACAAATTCTTCTTTTACAGTATCTACTGGTTTTATAGGACCATTGTTTTCTTTTGTAATTGTTTTAATGGTTACCCAATTTTCCTTATCATTAGACACCTGTACATCATAGTCTGTTGGATATACCTTATTAAAATAGCTCATTTTGATTTCGGAAATCATGTTAGTATAAGTTCCTAAATCAACAATAATCCACTGTGGACTCTTAGCACCGCCGCCTTTTAATGCTGCGCTGTCCCATTTTGTATCTTCTTTTCCATCTACTGCCCATTCCGGTTTTACCTGATTCGTTTCAATACCAGATACTTCTACCGGTTGATTCAATGCGAGATTTACAATTTCTTTTGAGTCTTCTACTCCTGGATCAATTGGAATGTTATCAACTGCCTGTCCTACATCACCGGATGGATTTTCTCCGTATTTAAAGATAATTTCATTTAATTTTACATCTTTCTTTGCGGGGAATTCAAATCTCACTGCGTGAACATTTTCTTCCCAGCCTGTAAATTTCTGTGTACTCTTTGTCAGCCTTCCTAAGTCTTTCTTTTTTCCGTCTGCTGTTTTTAAAATAACTTTGGCATCACAGGAGCCTGCCTGCAGTACAGTAAAGCCGTCCAAATTTACATTATCTGTAATTCTGTATTCTAAATAACTCTTACCATCAGTCTGGGCAATCTGAAATACCGTTGCCAGATTTTTATCTGTTAAGGCTTTTTTATCTGCCTTTTCATCATTTGTCAGTGCAAAATCAGGGGAAATACTTCCCTGAGCTTTCTGACCTTTATTTACTTCCGCTTCAAAGATTTTCAGCTGATTTTTGTTGTCTGATGCTATTTCCAGACGGACATATCGTCCTTCTTTTCCTTTTGCGTCAGCTTTGTACTCTCTGCGAGGAGGATTTACTGTTCCGCTTTCACCATTCCATGTAGCAACTTCTTCGTAATCCTTGTTATTTTTAGAAATGGAAATCTTAGCATCATAAATTTTCTGGTCGCCGTCTGCTGTCTGGAAAGTAATATCATTGATTTTCTGTGTTCTTCCTAAATCAATAGTAATGTAATCTCCTGTTTTCTGCTCTCTATTGGTAACTACAAAAGTTTCTGCATTGCCATCAAACATCATATCCCAAGAACCGGACTGAATTTCTTTAATATTCGTTCCTTTCAAGGACATAGAAACTGCTCTGTTTTCAATCACTGCAGCCAGCTTTTTCACCATAGCAGTTACCGGCTTTTCTCCTTTATTTACCAGACGCACATATCTTGTTTCTAAGTTTTCTTTTAAATCTCCTGCTTTTACTTCTTTCCAGTCATCTCCGTAAAGAGCATATTCTAAAGTCAGCCCTTCTAAATCAGAGCCTTCCAAAAGAATTTGAGAAATTTCTGCAATTTCTTTTGTCTTAATACCGATATACTCGTCTTTTTCAAGAGTTACCTTTACATTGCGAATACCATATTCTTTTTCATCAATGGTCAATGGTGTTTTTGCATGTTTACTTACATTTGTATAAACTCTGTCTGCAGATGTTTCTGCATTTCCTGTTGCCAGAAGTTCATCTACTACTGTCTTTACATCATTCATGCAGGCATTTACAAATGGAACCAGTCTGCGGCTTCCTGCTTTTACAGACTGTGCACTGCCCGCCGAAAATTCGTAAGTACGTTTATTGTAAGTATCCATTTCTGCTGATGCGTCAGAAAAATTCTTCCATACAACACCCATATCCAGCTCTGCTTTTGCCATTTCTTCCTGTGCCTGTAAAATATATTCTCCTGCTTTTACTACATTTTCAAGAGCCTGCAGCCAGCCTTCTCCGCCTTCACGGTTGCCAGGATTAGTAAGCTCCTGTACCAAAGCTTTGTTTGTACATTTCTCTTTAAAATTCTTGATTGCAGAACGAATGTGTGCAAATTCTGCTCTTAAATCTTTTACTTCCTGCATATCTGCAGTAAAGGTATTTTCTTCTACTGCTTTCTGAATCGCATCCAATGTGTCTGCAAGATATAAAGACTCCTCAAAGCCTTCTGGTACACGTCCTGAGCCAGGACAGTTAGATACGTTTCTTGCAATGGTCAGGTACTCATCATATACCTCCGGCTGTAAGTATTTAAGGCACTGTTCCCATACTTCTTCTGTATGCTGTGAATAATCATTGACATTCCAGAAATAAGATGCCAACTGGAATAATGCCACCTTGTCCGCCTCTGCAAAGTGAATCGGGTTAGATACAGCACCTGCCAGCCCAGTAATATCGTCCCTGATGTAATGCGCACTACTACCTAAAAATATACCGGATTTTGCATGCTCATTACATGGATAGTTTACCCAGAATACCGGAGAGTGTCCTGTTTTTTCCTTGGCATAAGTAATAGAGTTTTGTGTAAACGGAGAATTTACATCTTCTCCTGTCCAAAAAATCAGAACATCTTCGTCAAATTTCTTCATAGTTTCCAATTCTTTTTGTCCGCTTGCGCCCTGTGACCATGCCACATTGTATCCCTGTGGACAATAAATAATCGGTTTACATCCTTTTGCTTTGATGTATTCCTGATTTAACTCATTTACAAGGCGAACCACCAGTTCCGGTGAGCCAGCTCCAAAGTCATCATTTAAGATACAGAAGCGGCGTACACCAATATTGTACAACTGGTCGAATTTTGCCATGAGTTTTTTCTTTCTTGCCTGATATTCTTCTTCCTGATTATCCTGCAAGCCTCTTAACATATCTCCAATATGTACTGCCCATGAAAATTCTGTTTTATTTTTCTCTTGCAATTCCACCAGTTCTTTAAACTGCTTAATCATATCATCCGGATACAACTGATCCCATTTCGAAGTATGGTATGGATCCGTTTTTGCAGCATATACATACAAATTCATTTTTACATCTCTGGTAAAATTCATAAGGCTTTTTCGCTGTTCGTGTGTCCAACTGCCATAAAAACCTTCCACATAACCTCTTGCATCTATAGAAGCATAATCCTGAATTTCTACTGGATAAAATTTTTCTCCGTTAAAGGACGAAAACATCATTTTTAACGTAGAAACTCCATAAAATGCTGCCTCTGTATCTTTTCCTAAAATAACAATATCTTCCCCATCTGAGCTTAATGCATAAGCTCCACTTTTCTCAAAAAGATTTTTATCTAATTCCTTATCTGCAAAATATTTGTCTGCCGCGTCTCCACTGCCTTTTACACCGATAATAATATCGCTGCCATTTCCTGCTTTCTTCTGTTTCTTGGGCGTTCTATGAAACTCCTCTAACACTCCATTTAAGTAGTCCTGTGTAGCCTTATCCACACCTTCTCCACTTATCACACCCACATTCTTATCCATGTCAAATTCAGTTTTTGAGGGATACTGAATGTTTTGTGGAATTGGATAAATTTGATAGGCATCACCAGTAATTGTACCAGATTCTGGTTTCCAGTCTGATACCCAAGGAGATTTTTCTTCCTTCTCCTTCTTAGGTGCAGCCACTACTGGGGTTTGGAACAACATTGTTCCTGCCAGCATAGTACTGCAAACTTGTTTCCATCGTTTCATATCGCACTCCTCCATCTTGATATAGTTTTCATGTTCTTTATATTAACCTACTACGCTCTTATAAATCAACGAATTTTTCGGTATTTTCCATATCTTTTTCCGCAAACGTTTGGGTATTTTATCTATTTTTAATAGTATTTGCTTTTATTTTTTGTTTATTTTTTACATTTAAACAATTCACATTATGAAAACCAAAAAGAAGCGTTGTCTGGGAAATATCCTTTTATAGGATTTTTCTCATACAATCGCTTCTTTTTAAGCTTAAATCATCATCTGTAAAATTTCCAGACTTTTTAAATTTTTATCCACTTGCTCTTTCATATAAGAGCGCATAATCTTCCCTAGTTCTTCCTGTACTTCTTTCGTCACGGTAAAGGAGTAAAGTTTTTCCAGTTTCGCTGCAATAACAAACTGCATGGTGTACATTGCGGAAGGACTGATATACATCACACCTTTTTTTCCACTACCGCATTTTTTGCAAAAAACACCGGCTTCTCTTCCAGAAAACCACTGCAGTTCATCAGTTGTCCCACATTCCTGACAGGCGAATACATAAGGTGCTTCCCCGTTAATAGCAACTGTCTTCAGCTCAAAGATATAGCGAATGAGCATCGGCTCTATTCTCTGAGCAATCAGCGCCTTTAAAGTAATATACAACAAATTCAGCATTTCCTTTTCATCCGTGTTCTCTCTGGCATAGAAATCTGCCAGCTCCAGAAAATAAAACCCATAATAGACTTCCGGCTGAATACCTGCCAGCTCGGAAAAATAATTTTTTACAGAAGCGGAACGAAGCTGATATGCCGTACGCCCTTCATAAATCAAAAAAGAGCCAAACACAAAGGGATTTGATACTGCCATCATAGTGCTGTTTTGCCTTCTTGCACCTTTTGCAAAAACTGTAATTTTACCCTTTTCCCTTGTTAAAATCACCAGACGTTTATCATATTCTCCTACGGGCATAGTTGATAAAACCATACCCGTCACTGTAATGAAGTCATTCATTAAATTTCCTTCTTATCATATCCAAAGTTTTTAATGAGAAAATCACTGTCACGCCAATCTTTTTTCACCTTTACCCAAAGTTTCAGATTTACCGGTTTTTCCAGAAAATGTTCAATTTCATATCTGGCTGCGCTGCCGATTTTTTTCAGCATTGCACCTTGCTTTCCGATAATAATTCCCTTGTGGGAGTCTCTCTCACAGATAATGGTAGCGTCAATATCTACCAAATCCTTATCTGTACGCTCCTTCATCTGGTCAATGGTAACTGCTATTCCGTGAGGAATTTCCTCATCTAAAGTTCGAAGTGCCTTTTCTCGTATCATCTCTGCTACAATCTGTCTCTGAGGCTGGTCTGTGATAGTATCTTCATCATAAAACATAGGTCCATAAGGCAGGTATTTAAAAATACAATCTAATACTGTATCCAGATTTTGTGCCCGAAGTGCAGATGCCGGTACAATATCAGAAAAATTATATAGCTTTCGGTATCCGTCAATAAAGCCTGCAATCTCACTTTTCTTTACAGTGTCTACTTTGTTAATAACCAGAATAACCGGAAGCTTACAGTTTTTCAGCTGTTCTGCTATGTGACGTTCTCCTGCTCCGATATAAGAAGTCGGCTCTACCAGCCACAAAATTACATCTGCATCTTTAAAAGTTCTCTGGGCTACATTTACCATATATTCTCCCAGTTTGTTCTTTGCCTTGTGAATACCCGGAGTGTCTAAAAAAACAATCTGCCCTTTTTCTCCTGTATACACTGTTTGTATTTTGTTTCTTGTTGTCTGTGGTTTTCTGGAAGTAATGGCAATTTTCTGTCCGATTAAATGGTTCATCAATGTCGATTTTCCAACATTCGGTCTTCCGATAATTGCCACAAATCCTGATTTAAAATCTGCCCTCATAAATTCTCCTTTTACAGTAAATGCTTGGTTACTTCAAACACCTTTTTCTCTTGCTCTATTTTTTCTTCACTGCCTACCACACAAATACGGCTCTGTTCCATCATGGCATCTACAATTCCTGCCAGTTTTCGGATATCATCCGGCTGTGCATTTAAGATTTCCTGACGTTCTTTTTGCATATCTTCTTCTGTTACTTTGGAAAACCATGCATTTAAAGACATGTTTCCTTTTGCAGAAGGTGTCATAGGAATATCCAGCTCGCTGATTGTTCCAATAATGTATTTTGTCATTTCTCTTTCATCTGCATCGAAGGAGCGGATAAAATCACCTGTTTTTCTGAATACTTCCAGTGTCTTTTCCAAATTGGGATCTCTGTAAGAAACTAAAAATCCATCTCCGTTTCTTCTGAAAGAACTCATACATCCATAAGCACCGCCTTTAACACGGATATTCATCCACAGATATTCATAGCTTAACATAACTTTTAAGATACGCAATGCTCCTGTATACGCAAATCCTGCTTCTTTAAAGTTTCCTGCTGCTGCCACATGTTGCACCTGCCCTGCTGTTTTAAATCCTTCATTTTTTACAACACATGGATAATGAGAAACTACTGTTTGTTTTTCACCTGTATAAAGAACTTGTTTGAAATCCTCAATCTCCTTTTCCAGACCTTCATATCCTTTTTCTTCAGAAGTATAGCTTACCATAAGGTTTTCTGCCCGGAAAACACAACCCATCAGTTCCTTTAATTTTGCAATGACATCTGCTTTTCTCTGTTCAAAGTTTTCTTCAATATCACTTAAAAGCTGATAGAAATCAATGCCGCTGATTTTTTCCTGGAAACAAGAACCAGCAGAAAAGTAAGACAATGCACGCATAGCTGCTGTGGTATGCCCGGAGGATACCAGACTCATCTGCAGTCTTGACTTCATTTTTGCAATAATTTCATACAGACGTTTTTCGTCATCTAATTTTGATGTTTTTAAAATTTCTTTTATCATTTCAAAAACAAAAGGAATGTCTTTATAAAGAGCTTTTGCCTTTATTCCTGCCATAGGTGTAAACTTCTGATTATCTGTGGAATCTGTAAATACGTTAATTCCAAAAAGAATACCACCGCTTCTGGCATTGATTTCATTGAACAAATCTCCGTAATCATAATGCTCTGTATCTACATAACCCAAAACAGATTTTAATATGCCCATATAAGGCACTAATTCTTCCGGAATGTATTTCATATCAAAAAGCAGTTCTAAATATCCAATTCCATTAGTATTAATTTCATGGTGAAGCACCAAATTCTCACCCACATGCTTTTCTGTGTTATAGATTTTCGCACTTTTTTTACTAATATCTTCTCTCTTTAAAAGAGGAATAGTTTTTAAAGCTTCTTCCGTTTCCTCTGAGTCCTGATACTCTTTCAAATGCTTTGTGTCCGCCACCAGTTCTTCCAGTTCTTCCTGACTAAGAGATGCTTTATATTCTGCCAGCTTTTCTGCCAACGCCTTTTCTTTTTCCGCTGCCAATCCTCTCTTTGGATTTACCACTACAACAGATGCATGGGTATTGGAAAGCAGATATTTTTTAATGAGTTCTTCAAAATATCCTGTATCTGCTTTTTTCTTCAATGCTTCAAAAATATCCAGACATTTTAAGCGTTCAAATGGTTTGGCATCATCATAAAGCCATGTATCAAATACATCAATTCCATACATAAGTCCTTTTGGGAAAGAGGAATAATCTGCTTCACGGAAACGGAATTCAATATAGTTAATTCCTGCTTCAATAGCCTTTTTATCTACTCCATTCTTCACAATATCTTCTAATGTCTTGCGGATAAGAGAAAGAAATCTGTCCTTATCTTCCGGATTTGCATTTTTCGCAATTACAGAGAAAAACGGCTGGTAAATTCCGTCTTCATAAGAACCCATAATATCCTTTCCGATTCCTTCTTCTAAAAGAACTTTCTTTAAAGGCGCTCCAGGAGCACTTAAAAGTGTATAGTCCAAAATTTCAAAAGCGACGCTTCTCTCAATATCAAGACTGTCTCCTACAACGATATTATAAGATAAGTAGGAATTATTTTCTTCCGGTTCACTTTCTGTTACAGAATACTCCATTTCCACATTTCTGACTTCTGAAAATGCTTCCTGACGTCCGATTTGAGAAGCAACAGGAATTTCATCATATTTGCTTAAATATTCCTGATCCATCCAATTCAGTCGTTCTTCCATATCCATATTTCCGTATAGGTAAATGTAACTGTTTGCCGGATGATAATAACGGCTGTGGAAAGATAAAAATTCGGAATATTTCAAATCAGGGATACACTGAGGATCCCCTCCTGACTCCACGCCATAAGGAGTGTCTGGAAACAGAGAATTAAAAATTTCTCTCTCCAACACATCCTCCGGTGAGGAAAACGCACCCTTCATTTCATTATAAACAACACCATTCAAAGTAAGATCGGCATCTGTATTCTCTAATTCATAATGCCAGCCCTCCTGGCAGAAAATTTCTTCCTTTTCATAAATATTCGGGAAAAATACAGCATCTAAATAAACATGCATCAAGTTTTTAAAATCCTGTTCATTGCAGCTTGCCACCGGATACATGGTCTTATCCGGATAAGTCATGGCATTTAAAAAGGTATTTAAAGAACCTTTCACTAATTCCACAAAAGGATCTTTTAATGGAAAGTTCTTAGAGCCGCACAATACACTGTGCTCTAAAATATGAGCTACTCCCGTACTATCTGCCGGAGGTGTACGAAAGGCGATATTAAACACCTTGTTGTCATCCTCATTTTTCAGCACCATCACTCTGGCACCACTCTTTTTATGCTTCAATAAATAACCTTCCGAATGAATATCCGAAATTTCTTCTTTTAAAATCAACTCATAAGCTGGTATTCTATCCATATTCATGGCATTTCCTCCAAACTACTTTTTCTAAAATAGTAGTATAACACAAATCCCCCTATTCTCCTAGGGGGATTACTTTTATTCCCAATTTTTCTCTGTCTCCGGATAATACTGCAAAAGTTTCGGACTTGATAAAGAGTTTACTTCCATATTCTCTTTTTTAGAAATTTCGTCTTTTCCAAAGAGAAAAATCCCCTGCAGATTATCCTGTGTCAAAAATTCACCTTTCTGCTGCAATGCCAAATCTTCAATTTTTAAATAATTTCGAATTTCCTTTTTTGATGCGCTGCTGGTAATCGCCCATATTCCCCATGCCATAATAATTGCTATAACAACCACTGCAATAATTTTCTTTGCAGCTCCTGTCCTGTTTCTCACCGATCGAGGTTGTCTTGGCTGACAGTTATTATAATCCACCCGAAAATGAGGATTCTCGATTTTCTGCAAATCACTGGAAATTTCGATTTCATCTTTATCCAAATAATAACCTTTGGAGTACTCACTTTCACCATCCCAGTGCTCCACAGACATAATCCACTCCCCTGTACTATCCTGATATTCTGTGTAAGAAGCTTTCTCGCCCTGCTCTGCATCCACATCTCCAAACCAGCCTAAAACTTCTTCTACACCAGAGTCCGCGTTTTTCCATCTTTTTGCATCCAGCTCTTCTTCCTGAAATCCGGCACTGCCGCATGATGTATAAAGTGCATACTCATCGTAAACCTCATCTACACTTAGCCAGCGAAGCTTTCCATTTTGAAGATTTTGCACATAATATTCTGTCCACCTTGCTCCATCACTGCGATTAACCATTTCAATACCGCCTAAAACCTGATAAAACTCCCCTTCGATTTTAATACGGTCACCTTTTCTGAATTTTAATGCCTCCTCCATTACGTTCCCCCTTTCACTTTCTGCATAAATCTGCCATGCTTTTATAGACCACAGTATACATAAAAGCAACGTATATATCCAGTAATATTTCTCAGTTTCATTACTATGTACGAAAAAATGCGGTATTATAAATAATAAAAGAAAGAAGTTGAAGCAGTACAAATGGAATACAGCAAAAAGATAATTGAACAATTTCTCATAATGATATTGATTGGAAGTTATAAAACACTTTAAAGGAGCTGTTTCGCACAACAGCTCCTTTTCATTTACAATTTCGAATATCCATATCCATTTACAATGGCATCAATTTTTTCTTGTTTTTTACACATCGGACAATCCTGTACATGATAAGACTCATAATTTGGAATATCCTGCTTATGGAAAACTGCATTGATATCAATTCCCGCAACTTTGTTCACTGCACTGAAAATAGCCGATACTCCCTGAATTTTCCCACCATAGTATAACACACTTTCCATACACTGATGAAGTGTTACTCCTGTGGTAATAGATCCCATTAAAATCACCACATTTCTATTTTTTACCATGTGCTGAATGTTGTCACGAAACAGCATCTGTCCGTTCTGATGAA
>RCNH01000311.1_pt1 | contig 22006 bp, 17 predicted proteins | sample 2041161 | NCBI WGS metagenome assembly RCNH01 (sample SAMN09708215, study PRJNA481090) | Feces metagenome, whole genome shotgun sequencing project. | biome: feces | host: Leptonychotes weddellii | place: Antarctica: Sion Island | collected 2010-03-01 | reverse complement strand
CGTATCCTATTACGGGTGGGTAGTAGGTATACCATTTATCAATGGCGTCCGTATCGTCGAAAGGAGTGGCAGCTATGTCAAACGAGACTTCGCAGCCAAAGAAGAAAAGGAAGATGCTAACTTCTTTTTCTATTATCTTGATCCTTCTTGCAATCGTTGCTCTTATTACAATTGCAATGAATGGACTCAATGTTGTAAATGGTGAAGGTGAGGTAGTAGCAAGCATTACCGGTGCTAACCTCGGACAGTTTATGATGGCTCCTGTTAAGGGATTCAATGATGCTGTTGACGTATGTCTCTTCATCTTGGTTCTTGGTGGATTCCTAGGAATAGTCACCAAGACTGATGCGTTGAATGTTGGTATTGCTAACCTTGTAAAGAAGATGGGTGGAAATGAGCTTAAACTCATTCCTATCCTTATGTTCCTCTTCGCTATTCTTGGTACATCATACGGTTTCTGCGAGGAATCCGTTGCATTCTACGCTTTGCTTGCTGCAACTATGATGGCAGCAGGATTCGATGCACTTACAGGTGCAGCAATGATTTTGCTCGGAGCTGCAGCTGGTGTTTTGGGTTCAACTGTTAACCCATTTGCAACAGGTATCGCTTCCTCATCTGCTGATGCAGCTTTTAAATCTTTAGGCATTAATGCCGAGGTCAACCAAGCATATGTAATTATTATTGGTCTTATCCTCATGTTTGTTTCTTGGGCTATCTGCACTTTCTTCGTAGTTCAATATGCTAAGAAAGTAAGACAAGACCCTTCTGCAACCGTAATGACTGCCGATGAGCTCAAAGCTGCTCAAGAGACTTATGGTGATGCTGCTGAGGCATCTAAGAATGTACAGGAGCTCACTGGACGTCAAAAGACAGTTCTTTGGGTTTTTGCAGCTGCCTTTGTAATCATGATTCTTGGATTTATCCCATGGGAGAAACTAGGTGTAAGCTTCTTCAATGCAGGATATACAGATCACAATGTTGCCACCATTTATGAAAGCGGCAACAAGGTTGTTCTTCCTGAAGGATTCCACTTTGATGCTGATGGTAATCTTGTTGGCGATGATATTATCGTACAGAAGAAAGACATTACTATCGTTCCATTCTCTGAAGTAGCAAATGATACAAAGATTATGGTTGGTGAAGATGAGGTTCAAGTAGCCAACGAAGCACAAATCGATGGCTTAACCATCTCTTCTCAGCAAGATAGTGCAGGCTGGAGTGCCTTCTTAACAAATGTTCCTTTAGGTGAGTGGTACTTTGCAGAGTCAACAACTTGGTTCTTACTCCTTGCTATTGTTACAGGAATTGTTGGTGGTCTTGACGAGCATGAAATCGTTAATGAATTCATGGCTGGTTCTGGCGATATGATTGCTGTAGTAATGATTGTTGCTCTCTCTCGTGGTGTATCTGTACTTATGAGTGAGACTGGTCTTTCAAATTACTTCTTATACACAACATCCACTGCATTACAGGGAACAAGCGGAGCAGTTTTGACCATCGGTTCTTACTTCCTCTTCTTTGTTCTATCCTTCCTCATTCCATCCAGCTCTGGACTGGCAACTGTCTCTATGCCAATCATGGCACCACTCGCAGCACAGTTGAGTCTCGATCCAGCTGTTATGGTAATGATCTTCTCTGCTGCATCTGGTGCAGTTAACATGATTACCCCTACAAATGGAGCAATCATGGGAGGATTGGCATTGGCACGTGTTGAGTACGGTACTTGGTTTAAGTTTGCACTCAAGATTGTATTGCTAACTGCACTTGCATCTCTAATCGTTCTTGTAGGAGCGGCATTGATTTTGGTATAGATTACAAAGCTTTGACAAATTAATCCCACCCAGCCCGATTATGAGGCTGAAAGAAAAGCCACTGAGCACCCTCAGTGGCTTTTTTACCGATTCGAGTCGGACATCTTTAGACTTAATATGATATATGTAACGTTAAGATGTAATAATTAATTAAGTAATTAATAGTTTTTTGATTATTTTGAGGTTGCAATGGTTACATTTAAAGTTATTGCGAAAGAAGATGATGTTTGGACTTACAAGTACTGGCCTTGGGGAGATAAAGAGCCTGGTATTATTTCAATAAATATTAACACTCTAGAGCATGTACATGTCGAATATTCTCCAGAAGATTATCGTCATAAATACGCTGATCAGTTTTTAGATCACCTAGTCTCCATTCATACCAACGGTGAGGTATTCCCAGAGGCGGATTCACTTATTTGGATGTAGGGAAGTTTGTTTTTCAAGATTTACATAAAAGCAGGGCTCATCTTTTAAGATGTGCCCTGCTTTGTGTTATAGATTAAAATTTGTAACTCATGCCCATTGCATCCATTACTTCTTGGAGGGTATTTTGTGCAATTTGATTTGCCTTTTTATTTCCCTCATTAAGAACGTCGGATAGATAGTCTGTATCTGCCATAAGTTCCATACGTCGCTCGCGGATAGGAGCAAAATATTCATTAACTGATTCGGTTACATATTTCTTTAATTGTCCAGAACCGCCATTTCCAATTTCCTCAGCGATTTCAATTTCAGGACGTCCAGTACAAACACTAGCTGTAGTAAGGAGTGCTGAGACACCAGGACGATTTTCAGGATCGAAAGTAATGAAACGTTCACAGTCAGTCTGAGATTTCTTAATACGTTTTGCGGTTTCTTCTGGAGTCATAGAAATCGCAATAGCATTTCCGTAGCTTTTGGACATCTTGCGTCCATCAAGACCTGGAAGTAGATGAGCATCAGAGAGCAATCCACTAGGCTCTTCGAATACATTGCCGAAACGTTCATTAAAGCGTCTTGCAATTGTTCTTGTAAGCTCAATGTGTGGTAGCTGATCTTTACCTACAGGTACTATATTTCCTTTGCAGAACAAAATATCACATGCCTGATGCACAGGATAGGTGAGAAGAAGCCCTGTGAGAGTGTGTCCAGATGCTTCCATTTCTGCTTTAACAGTTGGATTTCTTTGTAACTCAGCCTCTGATACAAGGCTCAAAAAAGGAAGCATTAGCTGATTGGCAGCTGGTACTGAAGAGTGAGTAAATATCATAGTTTTACTTGGATCGATTCCAACTGCAAGATAGTCAGCAAGCATATTGATAACATTATCCTGGATATTTTCAGTTGTATCACGATCGGTGATTACCTGATAGTCAGCAATTAGTACATTGGTGTTAACACCCATGTTTTGAAGGTCAACACGACCTTTAAGAGTTCCAAAGTAATGTCCTAGGTGCAAACGACCAGTTGGTCTGTCTCCAGTGAGCATATTGTATTTTTCAGGATGTACGTCCAAGTCTTCCCAAATTGCATTACTTCTTTTGAGGGCTACATCAAAGCTTGTATCTTGTGCCATACATTCTCCTCGAATGAACATAGATTTCTTAAACAGTCTTAAGTTTACACTAGTTACAAGGGAAAATGCTGAGATATAGGTTATTGCTAAATTTTACAGAGGAAGCGGTATAAATTAGATAAATAATCTTATTTATATATTAATAATAGGGTTAAAAAGAGGTGAATAAATTCCAAGAAAAGATCCATATGATTTTGTATGCCTTCTAGATTTCTATCACATAGATAATTTCAATATCAAACAACACTGAGATCGATGCTCATACAGTTGTCCTCAACATCAAGATCGTATCCTTAGATATTGGAATTGATTATATTACCTGCTCAAACGTTAAGTTATATTCCAATTTTTTATTTCTATTTTTCATTAAATCTGTTAGCTCATACCACAAACAAATTGGTTATGCCTGTAGAATTTTCATGGGAAATATCTATATAAAATTGTAACTAAATTACAAATATATCTTGTGGTCTCACAACAATATGTGTGTATTAAACAAACCTAAAATTTCATTTCATTGCATATTCTATATGCTTTCAACATGGTAAATCTTACGAGTTTTGGAAAATTTGAGCTGATTATGTTAATGATTCGTATAATTAATATGATGTAAATAAATACTATATATAGTATTCTGCAAAACCTACACACTAGAATTTGTTGTATTTAGTCTCTTATTGCGCTAAGATATTCTCACGAAGATGTCAGATGATATGAGTACTATATTTATATCATCTATTTAATAAGCATAATGGTTTTATGCGTGAGTTTATATAAGGAGTGCTCAATGAAGGTCATTAAGCGCAATGGATCTGAAGTAAATTTTGATGTTAACAAAATTATTTCTGCTATCACAAAAGCGAATGCAACTGTAGATCCAGACGTTCAACTTACCTCAACTCAGATTGTAAAAACTGCAGAAGATGTAATTGTTCGTTGCGAGGCTTTGGGCCATACTCCGACTGTTGAAGAGATACAGGATATGGTTGAGAATGCCATTATGAAAAATGGTGCCTTCGAAGTAGCACGTCACTACATTACCTATCGCTATGTTCAATCTCTTAAACGCCGCGCAAATACCACTGATGAAACTATTCTTAGTTTGATCGAATGCAATAATGAAGAGGTCAAACAGGAAAATTCTAATAAGAATCCGACCGTTAATTCAGTTCAGCGTGACTATATGGCAGGTGAGGTATCTAAAGACCTTACAATGCGCATGCTTTTGCCTCAGGATATTGTAGAGGCACATCAAGACGGTCTTATTCACTTCCACGATTCGGATTATTTCGCACAACACATGCACAACTGCGATTTGGTCAACCTTGATGACATGCTTCAAAATGGAACTGTTATCTCAGGTACTATGATCGAAAAGCCTCATAGTTTTTCTACTGCATGTAATATTGCAACACAAATTATCGCTCAGGTAGCTTCCAGCCAGTACGGAGGACAATCTATCTCCTTAACCCATTTGGCTCCATTTGTAGATGTAAGCCGCAAAAAGCTTCGTCGCTATGTTGAGGCAGAGCTTGAGGACTTGGGTGTGGATGCATCTGAGGAGAAGATAAACGAGATTGTAGAAAAGCGTCTTCTCGATGAGATTCGCCGTGGTGTACAGACCATTCAGTATCAGGTCGTAACACTTATGACAACCAATGGCCAGGCTCCTTTTGTTACGGTATTTATGTATCTTAACGAAGCACGCAATGAGCAAGAGAAGCACGATCTTGCGCTTATCATCGAAGAGACTCTTCGTCAGCGCTATGAAGGTGTTAAGAATGAGGAAGGCGTATGGGTAACACCTGCATTCCCTAAGCTCATCTACGTTCTTGAGGAAGATAATATTAAGAAAGATTCAAAGTATTATTATCTCACTCAGCTTGCAAGTAAGTGTACAGCTAAGCGCATGGTTCCAGATTACATTTCAGAGAAAGTAATGAAGGAACTCAAGATCGATAAGGCTGGAGAAGGACACTGCTACACCTGCATGGGATGCCGTAGCTTCTTGACTCCATATATCGATGAAGAAGGAAAGCCTAAGTACTACGGACGCTTTAATCAAGGTGTTGTAACTGTAAATCTTGTCGATGTAGCTTTGTCTTCACACGGTGATGTTGATGAGTTTTGGAAGATCTTCGATGAGCGTCTTGATCTTTGTTATCGTGCTCTTCTTTGTCGCCATGAGCGCCTTAAGGGCACAAGCTCAGATGCTGCTCCTATTTTGTGGCAGCACGGTGCTCTAGCACGTTTGAAGAAGGGTGAGACCATCGATAAACTTCTTTATGGTGGTTACTCAACTATTTCTCTAGGATATGCTGGTCTTCATGAGTGTGTAAAGTATATGACAGGACATTCTCACACAGATCCTTCTGCTACACCTTTTGCACTTTCTATCATGCAGCATATGAACGACCGTTGTGCTGAGTGGAAGAGTCGCCACAACATAGATTTTTCCTTGTATGGAACTCCTTTAGAGTCTACTACCTATAAGTTTGCTAAAGCTCTTCAGAAACGCTTTGGAATTATTGAAGGTATCACTGACAAGGGATATATCACTAACTCTTATCACGTACATGTAACAGAAGAGATTGATGCTTTCACTAAGCTTAAGTTCGAAAGTGAATTCCAGCGCTTAAGCCCTGGAGGAGCTATTTCTTACGTTGAAGTACCTGATATGCAGGATAATTTAGAAGCTGTTATGAGTGTTTTGAGCTACATCTACGACAATATTATGTATGCTGAGCTCAACACTAAGAGCGACTATTGTCAAAACTGTGGCTTTGATGGTGAAATTCAAATTATCGAAGAGGATGGAAAGCTTATTTGGGAGTGTCCATCTTGTCACAACACAGATCAAAGTAAGCTCAATGTAGCTCGTCGCACCTGTGGTTATATTGGAACTCAGTTCTGGAACCAGGGTAGAACAGAAGAAATTAAAGATCGTGTGCTTCATCTTTAATGAATTACTAGAGACCCTGAGAGAAATCTCGGGTCTCTTTTTTAGGGGATAATATGAATTATGCAACGATAAAATACTTCGATATTGCCAATGGACCAGGCGTCAGAACATGCCTGTTTGTATCAGGTTGTACACATAGGTGTCCTGGGTGTTTTAATTTTGAGGCTTGGGATTTTGATTTCGGTGAGCCGTTTGACAAAGATGTTCAAGATAAACTTATTGAAAGCCTGCAACCTGATTATATTGACGGTCTGACAATTTTAGGCGGTGAGCCTATGGAGCCTTCTAATCAAGAGGCGTTAGTAGACTTCATTGAGCTACTTCGCAAGACTTATCCTGAGAAGTCTCTTTGGATGTATACGGGGGATGTCTACGAAGACCTTATTGATGAGAAAAGCAGCCGTCATACACCATATACCAATCGTATTTTAGACTCTCTTGATGTTTTGGTTGATGGTAAGTTTGTAGCTGAGCTAAAAGATATTACCCTGCGCTTTAAGGGCAGTTCCAATCAACGTCTTATAGATCTTGAGAAGACACGTTCTTCGGGCAAGGTTGTCATCTGGACTGATGAGAAAATTTTTGCAGAGAGAAACCTAGATAGATAATTACTTACTAAAACAGCTCCCCAATCCTTATGATCGGGGAGCTGTTTTTATTAATCTTCTTCTTTAAGATACTCAGCAAAATACTCAATAGCTTCTTTGTATCCATCGATGCCTTTGCCGCTAATAGTCTTGATAGCATCTTTTTCATAATACGAAAAGTGTCTGAAATCCTCACGTTTCTTAGGATCTGTAATGTGAACCTCAATAAACGGAATATCAACAGCTAAAAGTGCATCAAGAATGGCCACTGATGTATGGGTAAAAGCTGCTGGGTTGATAATGATTCCATCGAAGTTTTTATATGCTGATAAAACCTTATCTACAATTTCACCTTCATGATTTGATTGAAAGCATAGGCAAGTGTTAAATCCACATTCGTAAGCTGTGGTTTTGCACAGCTGCACCAAATCAGAGTAAGTGTCTGTTCCGTAGATTTTCTTTTGCCTGAAGCCTAGGAAGTTGAAGGAAGGGCCGTTTATGATTAGGAGTTTCAAATCTGATTGAAGCGATTCCTTCTCTATGGTTTCTCTGTCTTCATCAAGCAAAGAGCAAAGATAATCAAGTTCAGAATCATTGTTTTGATTCTGGGTATTGGTATGTGCTTGTGCTTGAGCATTTGCTTGAGCTTGTGCATGAAAGCTTTTTCTGTTTGCTGGTGTAATCGTTCTTTCATGAGCATTGAGCCTAGGAAGTTCAGGAAGTACTTCCTCGTCGTTCATGTAGGCGCTCATTGAGTTGAATAAAGTTTGGATTACGCCGTAGCTCAATACTACATCGAGCTGGTCCTCACCATGATTAACAATACCTAATACATGAGGTAGAGCTTTTAAATCTTCGCGATTTACCAAAGACATATCCTTAAGATGCAGACGCAGTCTAGTCATACATATTTGATAGCTTAGAAGATTAGGCTTGTCTCCAACTGCAAGTATTATCTGTTTTGCAAGATCTTCGTATTTCATACACCCTCACGCATAGTGTTACATAATTTACTGTTTGCATATAATACCACGTTGTTATCTATATCAGATGAAATATATATTCGAGTAGGTGAGCGGACTATATACGCAGGTGAGTTGCAATGGCCTCTGCAGTTTTTTGAGGAGATTCTTCTACATCTACCTCATAGTTAGCAAATTTTTTATACAGATTTCTTCTCTCTTTGTATAAATTCTCTATGCCATATTTTTTTGTGAGAGGTCTCATAGAATCACATAGTTCTTCTAATGGTCTTCTCAGATAAACAATTGTTGAATTTTGTCTGAGTGGATAATAGTTTTGCTGTTTGCAAACTATACCTCCACCGCAGCTTATGATATGGCCGTTTAGTTGAGATACTTCATATACGATATGTGATTCCTTTTCTCTGAAGTCCTCTTCACCATATTGCATAATGTACTTTTCAGGCGAAAGATTGTAGCGCTCTTCAAATAAAATGTCCGTATCTACCCAGGGCCTATTGCTAAGTTCGGACAGATGTTTAGCGCAACTTGTTTTACCTGCAGAAGGCATTCCTATAAGAACAATATTTCTACTTATTGCACTGAGGGAATTTACAATCTCTTTGCTGTTTTGTATTCGGGTACATGGTAGAGTCTGAAATAGTCTTGATGCTTCGATTGCTTGCTCTACCAGCATCATAAGTCCTGAGGAGTAGGCAATATCTCTCTCTTGAGCCCAAAATCCTAAAAGGGTAGTTTGTGGGTTGTAAATAAGATCTAGTACACCTTTTAAATTAGTTAGAATGTCAAATGCAGTCTTGTTCAGTGGTGCTTGTGGTGCGTGTGGAATCATTCCAACTGGAGTGGTATTAATAAGAAGAAAAGCATCAGTGTGTACACCATCTTCTAATTCAGAATAGGTGTGTTTGCCTTTCCTTGATATGACAACTACATTGGCATTAATGTCTTTGAGAACCGCTTGAACTGCTTTTGATGCGCCGCCATCTCCCAAGATAAGTATTTTTTTGTCCTCTAATTCATCTATATTCAGTTGAAGATTTTGTTCAACAAAATCAGTGAGCATTATTTTGAACCCATGATAGTCGGTATTGTGTGCAATAAGCTTTCCATTTTCATTAATCAGGGTATTGCATGCACCAATCTTTAGTGCTTCTTCAGAGCGAAGATCAGCAAGTTCAAATGCAAGCTTTTTGTATGGGATGGTGATGTTTATACCTTTGAAATCTTTGCTCTTGATAAAGGAAATCGCATCATCTTCATCTAGGTCAAACAGATTATAGGAATAATCACCAAGCATACGATGTAAGGTGGGTGAGAGACTGTGAGATATATTGTGTCCTAAAACTCCAAATTCATGCATTAGTCCTCCAAATTTAGTGCTTTTTGCTGTTCGCATCTCATATCGTAGTGCATTAAACTGTCAAGGACTACAATTGCAGCCATGGCCTCAACCACAGCTACTGCACGAACACCTACGCAAGGATCGTGCCTTCCTTCAAATGAATAGGAAATATTTTCCTTACTGTCAAAATCAATCGTTTGCTGTGGTTTAGAAATTGTTGGAGTGGGTTTAAAACCTGTTTTAAATACGATGGGATTTCCATTAGAGAGACCACCTAAAACACCACCACAATTATTAGTAAGGCAAGTTGGGGTCTCATCAACATATCCAATAGCATCGTTGTATTCAGATCCCATCATAGATATACAATCTACACCGACACCCATTTCAAATGACTTTACTGCAGGTATGGAAAAGATTGCTCTGGCAAGCTGGGCATCCAAACCGTCAAAGAATGGATCTCCTACACCTACAGGAAGCCCAACAACGACACACTCTACAGATGCACCTATAGAGTCGCCCTTCGAGTGTATTTGTTCGATTAGCTTTTGTATTTGAATGGCTTTTTGCTGGTTGATACAAGGAAAAGAACTGGTATCTAAAGATTTAATCTGCTCATATAAAGCTTCTTCGCTGTAAGGGGAGTATTTTTCATTCTCATCGATGATAGCGTTTGTATAAAACAAGTCATCAAAGACATCTCCAACTTGAGATATATGAGCAGCTACTTGTATTCCACGATTTGCTAAAACTTGCTTTGCAATGGCTCCAGCAGCACAAAGAGGTGCTGTGAGACGTGCAGAAAAACTTCCTCCGCCCCTCCAGTCTTCGTGTTTTGCATATGTTATGTATGAGGTAAAGTCAGCATGAGAAGGTCTTGGTATATGACGTGTTATCTCATATGGCGCTGTGTCGATATTCTTATTTGCAATGGTTATTACAACAGGCGCCTCGCAGACTGAATTATCTGGCCCTATACCTGATATAAACTCTACGGCATCTTGTTCTTTCCTTGGGGTAGTGCAAGATTTTCCACCTTGGCGTTTGCGCATGAAGCGGTTTATATTTTCGATATCGATATCAAAACCTGGAGTAAGTCCTTCAATAACGCACCCTACAGCCTCAGCATGAGATTGTCCAAATAGGGTGGTACGAAAGTTATTTCCTATGGTAAAAGACATTAATCCTCCAATTTAATTGCAAGGTCAAGCTCAAGCATGTCTTGATAGAACTCCGGATATGATTTATCTACAACTTGTGCATTCTCAATAGCACATACTCCATCAGCTTGTGTGGCCATAAGGGCCTGTAGCATGCAAATCCTATGATCGTCATGTGGGTCTAATACAAATTTAGGTGCACGTATATTTCCGCCCGTTATTGTTAGTGACGATTCATCAGCCTCACAATCAATACCAAAGCTTCTTAATGTGTAGCTAACTGCAAGAATGCGATCTGACTCTTTGTACTTGAGCCTCTCTAGACCTGTGAGCTTTGTTGTTGATGGAATGGAAGATGCCAAAAGAGCAAGTGCAGGAACTAAATCTGGTGTCTGAGAACAGTCTATAGATAAAGGCCTTACTTGATCTTTTCGAACGTATACTTCATTTGGTCTTCTCAGCACACGTGCTCCCATAATACTCAGCGCACCTAAAATAGCACGATCGGGCTGAGCGCTTGTCATGTTGAGACCTCTAACGCCAATGGTGTCATCGCTCAATGCGCCCAAAGCAAGCCACATGGAAGCTTGTGACCAATCTCCTTCGCATACTACTTCTCCCGGTGTTACATATTGAGAATCCTCAACTGTAAATACAACTGAAGTATCAGTTTCTTGCTTGTGTGTTTTGACTCCAAACATCTCCATAGCTTCAATAGTAAGTTGAACATACGAGCTCGACTCAAAAGGTTTTGTGACTTGAATTTTGCTTATGCCTTCCATAAGAGGAGCGGCTAGGAGTAAAGCCGAAATATATTGAGAGCTAATATTTCCAGGAAGAATAAATGTACCAGCTCGCATAGAACCATCTATGCTGAGTGGATAGGTGCCATCTAGGTTTATATGAGCACCTGCTACTGTTAGTTCTTCAATAAAGTCAGTGATAGGTCTTGTTTTAAGCTGTTCGTGTGCATCGATTGTATTTGGCGCATTGAGGGCTGCCAAAATTGCAACCATAAACCTCAATGTCGTACCTGATTGGCGAGCATAGAGTCGTTGGTCTTTTCTTGGCTGATAAAACTTTGGATTATCAATATCATGCGGAACTGGAACAACGCGATATCCAGAATCTATTCGAGTTATTTGAGCACCTAATTTCTCTAAACAATCGATAGTGGCCCGTATATCGTCGCTGTCATTGTTGCAGATGATATTGGTGGCATGGTTGCAAAATGATGAGCAGATTAAAAGCCTATGAAGCATAGACTTTGACGATATTACATCTATTGATCCTTGTGGTTTTGAAGGTGAAATATATACTCTCATAATCTTCCTTTATGAGTCGCTGTTTATTTTGTTTTAAGTGTTTCTACAATAGCTTCTTGTAATTGTTGCAAAGGAATAGCTTGTATTTTAAAACTGCCAGGTTTTTCAACAAATATAAAGTTAACTCCATCATTATTAGATTTTTTGTCATAGGCAATTTGATTTGCTACATCCGTTAAAGAGATCGATTTAGCATTGATAATTATGTCATGACTAGATTGGTTGTTACTTTCTAAATGTCCTACAAAAAGACTGTCGTCAAGAAGATTGTGTTTCTGTAAAAGAATCTCTGTGTTTTGAGCAAATTCCAACATGGTTATCTCTTGTGTCAAACCCAGTCTATTTGCAAATACAATGCCTATAGCCACAGCCTTTCCATGAGATAGCTCCATATTTGTTGCGGCTTCTAGGGCATGGGCAAAAGTATGGCCGTAGTTTAGCGCTGCACGAATTCCGTGGTCTTTTTCATCCTTTTCAACGAAACTAGCTTTAATTCTTATATTCTTTGCAATAAGTTCTTCTAATTCCTCATAAGAATATGATGTTTTATAAGATGGGATTTCAAAGACCTTATTATTCAGCTGATAGCTAATAGATGAGTCTTTGCAATCTCCTTGAGTTAAAGGGTTTTCAAACAAAGTCTCAAACATATCCTGACTTCCAAGTGCAGCATGTTTGATAATCTCTGCACATCCATCTTTAAATATTTCTTGAGGTAATGTAGCTAATACTAACGGGTCGATGATAACTTGTTGCGGCTGAATAATAAGACCCAGTTGGTTTTTATGACCCATAAAATCGACGCCGCACTTACCTCCAACACTGGCATCTACCATAGACAATAGTGTTGTTGGTATATACATAACACTACATCCTCTATACCAAAGTCCTGCTACAAAACCAGTAATGTCACAAACAATACCGCCGCCCATTGCAATAAATAATGTATTTCTAGAACAGTTGTCACGGGCAACTTTTTCTAGAATATCTTGGACAGAGGATAGGTTTTTATTCGATTCGCAAGATTGAAATACATAGATAGATGAAGCTAAGCTTGAAGAAGAGAATGAGGTATCAATAACCCCTTTATACAATCCATAAAATGTCTCATCGATGATATAAAAAACCTTATCGTAGGCATCAGAGTTGATATAGCTGTTGATATTGGCTATCTCACCTATTCCTACGGTAATATTCGATGTCGCAGTTTTGGTCTTAAGGGTGATTTGTTCCATCTTTTCCTCGTTAATTTTAGGCATTTAACATAAAGTTATGCATAGCTTTTACGTCGTGAATTAACTGTTTGTATTCACTTGGAGTAAGAGCTTGCTCTTTATCACTCAAGGCCTCTTTAGGATTTTCATGTACTTCAACAACTAAACCATCAGCCCCGCATGCCAATGCGCTCAGTGAGCATGGTGCAACTAGGTTTTTTCTGCCAGTTGCATGTGAGGGATCGGCAATCACAGGAAAGCTACACTCATTGTGAAGAGATGCAATTGCACTGACATCAAAAGTATTTCTTGTTTTGTTTTCAAATGTTCTAATACCGCGTTCACATAAGATAACGCGTTGATTTCCTGCTTGAGTTATATAGCGTGCACAGCTTATAAGCTCATCTATTGTCGTTGCCATTCCACGCTTGAGCAAAATAGGTTTATTTGTTTTTCCTAATTCTTTTAAGAGGGAATAGTTTTGGCAATTTCTAGCACCAACCTGGAGAATATCAATATCGTTGTAGAGTTCGATATCTCTCTCACTCATAATTTCGCTTACCGTAAGCATGTCATTTTCTTTTCCCGCCTGGGATAAAAGCCTCAAGCCTTCTGTGCCCAGACCCTGAAATGAATCAGGGCTTGTACGTGGTTTAAATGCTCCTCCACGCAAGATAGAAACACCAAATGATTTTAATTGTGCGGCAAGTTCAAAGATATGATCGCCTTCAACTGAGCATGGTCCTGCTATTGCTTGGAAATGACCTCCACCGATAAGTTGTCCTTTTCCCAATTCGATTACTTGTGAAGAAAAAGGATTGTATGATTCAAAAGAGCTTGATATATGTACTGTTTCACTGTTGCATGTCATACAGTTACATAGATTGTGATCTTTTGAATTCTTTTGATTAATTTCTGTCATACCTATCATTTCTAAAAAACACTCACTAATGAATGGTTGAGTTTTGTATACTTTCAATATGCCCTCATAGCTCAGGGGATTAGAGCGTTTGTCTCCGGAACAAAAGGTCGCGAGTTCGAATCTCGCTGAGGGCACCAATTCTAATCACCTGTCTCATGCAAGGCTTGAGACATCTATATGAATATATCTAATACATATATCTACCATGTATTTTATTATTCACATACTGAATATATTTTATCATATACACATTTGTGTACCTGCTGTCGTGTTAGTTCTACATCTAATGAATTTTCCCAATGATTCTAGATAACAAAATCCCCACCGTATAAAACGATGAGGATGAATCTAATTACTATATTTAACAAATACCAACTCCTGGCGATTGCCTTTCGTTGTGGAAAGAGTTGGGTCGAAATTATAACCATCATCATTGAAATTGATTAGCTTTAAAGGATCGTCAATCTTATTTTGGGCTATCCATCTTACCATCTGACCACGTGCCTTTTTAGCGGCTGTTGACTGTACCTTGAGTCCTTTGCCTTTATCGACTTTAAATGTACAAGTTATATAGGTTTCATCTTGTAGATAATTCTCTATACACTGGCTATATTCTTTAGAAGCAAGATTTACAATTGTCTTATCACTGTCTTTAGAGAGGTTTTCATAAAGAGAATCTGCCCAAAAATCATAGAGATTTTTGGATCCATCAATTCCTATTTTCGTCTTCATTTCAAGTCTATAGGCACTGATATTGTCGTTTGGCTTTAAGATGCCATACAAACCGCTTAAAATACGAATATGCTTACAAAGAAAATCATATTCGTCGCTACTTAGAGTTTCGACATCAAGTGATTTGTATGCAATGCCGTCAAAATAGCGAAGGGCTTGATGGGTATTGTTTTGTTTGAAATCACGATAACGTTCAAAGTTTAATTCAGCTAAAACATCGCTACATGAAAGTGTAGCTTGCAGCTCATTTGGATTCAGTGAACTTAGGTGTTTGACAATAGACAATGTCTTGTCGATATATACAGGTTCTAGAGTGTTATCGTTGATAGTTTGATTGTCTTGAGAGGTGCTCTCTTTAAATCCTAAAGCAGGGGATATGAAACTAATCATTGTATTTCTTTCTCTTCGTTTGGCTATTAGTGTAGCACGACTGTACTCTTTGGATATACATTGTTAGATAAGCTTAAGTGATAGCTTTTGATGTATAGTTAAGAAAAAACGTATGAGGGGTAAAGTTTGAAATTTGCATCAGTTGCACTTGATATTTCCACTAGACAGCTAGCTGGAACATATGACTACATCATTCCATCTTCGTTGGAGCATAGGTGTCTTTGTGGTTGTACGGTTTTAGTTAATTTTGCCAATCGTATGGCTGTTGGATATGTGGTGGGTGTGGGTGATAGCCCAACATCTGATATCGACCCAAATAAAATTAAACCAATTCAAGATGTTTTGGCCCCACCGTCATTTGATGAGGGGTTAGCTGAACTTGCCCAGTGGATGAGTGATGAATATGCCGCTCCGCTTCCTGATTGTTTGCGTTTGATGATCGCTCCTGGACAAAAAGTTAAGGTTAAAAGGCAAGATGAAAAATCACCTTGGGAGCTTGTGTGTGAGCGAGCTGGAAAAGTCGATGAGCGAATAGTTTCCCTTACCGATAGGGCATCAGAATTTGAACCAAAAGCATCTGCTATTCGACAAAAGGAAATCATCGAAGCTTTAAGTGAGGGCCCTTTGAGAATGGCAGAGTTATCTGCCATGATATCCGGTGCTTCAACTGCAGTTAAGGCACTTGAGAAAAAGGGAATAGTTAATATAACACTCAGAAGAAAGATACGCTCTATCGCCACAACAACACTTTCTTCCGCTGTGGCTAAAAAACCCCTCAACTATACAGATGAGCAAGTACAAGCATTAGAAGTTATAAATAACGCTATAGATTCTCACACAGGCCGAGTTGTTTTAATTGATGGAGTGACAGGATCGGGAAAGACCGAATTGTATCTTTCTGCCATTGAGAAGGTATTAGATGAGGGCAAAAATGCCATAGTCTTAGTTCCTGAAATTTCTCTTACCGCACAAACTGTTGGACGCTTTAGATCTCGTTTCGGAGATCAAGTGGCGGTGTTGCACTCGCGCTTATCAACAGGAGAGAGATACGATCAGTGGGATCTTGTGCGCCAAGGCCAAGCACGAGTTGTTGTAGGAGCTCGCTCTGCATTGTTTGCACCGATGAAAAATGTCGGGCTTATCGTTATCGATGAGGAACATGAATCATCCTATAAACAAGAGCTATCTCCTCGCTATCATGCAAGAGAAGTTGCTGAGAAGCTGGCTGTAATTCGTAAGTGTCCGCTTATTTTAGGAACAGCCACACCTAGTCTCGAGTCATTAGCCAGAACTCAAGAAGGGCTACACAACGACATTGTTTGGGAATCGGTTCGCATGCTTGAGCGCCCAGGTACAGCTCAGCTGCCAGATGTTGAAATAGTTGACATGAGAAATCAATTTCAACGCGGAAACCATTCGGTATTTTCCACTGTGCTCCTTAAGGAAATTGAAGGAGTAATAGCACGTAGGGAAAAGGCAATCTTATTGCTCAATCGTAGGGGATTTGCCAACTTTCTTATGTGTCGTGACTGCGGATGTGTTCCTGAGTGCCCTCATTGTTCTACAGCTTTGACCTACCATGATAAAACTCACACACTTGAATGTCATAGCTGTGGAAATAGTTGGCCTATTATTGCATATCCAAATCCAGCAACAAGCTGTCCTAACTGCCAGAGCCGTTATATGGCCCAATATGGAATTGGAACAGAGCGTGTGGAGGCAGAGCTTGAGCAAATTGTTGATGGAAGATGCGACGTTATTCGTATGGACTGGGATTCAACAAGAAAAAAAGGTGCTCATCAGGAATTATTAGAAAAATTTGATGCATCAGAATGTGCCATCTTGATCGGTACGCAAATGATCGCTAAGGGACTGGATTTTCCTGAAGTTACACTAGCGGGCGTTATTAATGCCGATACTACTTTAAAGCTGCCTGATTTTAGGGCGGCAGAAAAGACATATTGTTTATTAGAGCAAATTGCAGGACGCTCTGGACGTGGTGAGAAACCTGGAAAGGTAATTATTCAAACATATTGGTCTACTCATCCTGTTATGGAAGCTGTTTGTCGTAAGGATAGAAAGTTATATCAAGATAGTGAGCTTGAAGAGAGAAAAGATGCCTCATACCCTCCATATGTTCGTCTATCTAATGTTATAGCGTGGGGTAAAAATAAAGCAGAGGCTGAGGCCTTTATGTCTAAATATGCTCAGGTACTTTCTGAGAAAATAGCTCACCTTGATGGTTGGCGCATGCTCGGACCTGTGGACTGTGTGCGTGCAAAAGTCCAAGATAGGTATCGCTTCCACATACTTTTAAAGTCGCCTATAGGCTCTAATCCTGGAAGATTGCTCACTGATGTATATCGTGAAGTTGGATCTAGTAAAACTCTCTCAGTTGCCATAGATGTAGATGCCTATGACATGATGTAGTGTGGGTGCATATTTAACATGCAGTTATTTATTGAATAGTGATTTCGCTACGCTAAATATGTTGAATATACAGGTATCATAACAGTAAGTAATATATGCGTGATTTCACGTTTAGATAAATAGGTTAGGAGTCGTTGTGTCAAAGACTAAAGACCATGTAGTTGTATCACCAGATCCTCGCTTGAAAGAAGTATGCGAGCCTGTCGATGTGATCGATGATGATATTAAAGATTTAGCCGATCGTATGCTCAATCTTATGTATGAAACCGACGGAGTAGGACTTGCTGCTCCTCAAATTGGATCTAATAAGAAAATGTGCGTTATAGACGTTGATTGGGGAGATGGACCTAAAAACCCTTACGTACTTATCAACCCTGAGATTATTGTTGCTGATGGTGACATTGTTAAAGGTCATGAGGGATGTCTAAGTTTTCCTGGCATTAGTGTAGAGGTTGAACGTCCAACTCATGTTGTTGTACATGCACGCAATTTAGATGGAAAGCTTATTAAGTACGAAGCTTCAAACAACTTGCTTGCAGTATGTTTGCAGCATGAAATTGACCATCTCAATGGTATTACCATGGTCGATCATTTGAGTCCATTTGAGCGCATTGCAGCTATGAATAGATACAAGCAAGCTGCTCAATCTGGTGCTCGCCCTGGCGATGTTGAATAAGGGTTAGACTCTGAATAATTTAATCGTTCTTTAGACTAATATTCTGTATCAGAATATGTATGGAAGAGGGTATATGCGTATTGTTTTTATGGGAACTCCTGATTTTGCAGTTCCTTCTTTGGAGAAATGCCATGAGGTATATGACGTGGTAGAGGTAGTTACACGTCCTGATGCGGTTCGTGGTAGAGGAAAAACATTAGTAGCTAGTCCTGTAAAACAAAAAGCTCAGGAATTAGGTATCGATGTATTAGAAACAACTCGTATGACTCCAGAGGCTATAGAAACAATTCGTTCATATAACCCAGATATCATCGTTGTTGCTGCATATGGTTGCATTCTGCCACAAGAGATTATAGATATGGCACCTTTGGGTTGTATTAATGTACACGCGTCACTTCTTCCTGCATTGAGAGGAGCTGCTCCTATTCAGCGCTCAATCATGCAAGGAGATAAAGATGCAGGTATCTCCATCATGAAAGTAGTCAAGGCCCTGGATGCCGGTGATTATTGTAGACAGGCTAGCGTCGCTATTGAGGACAAGAATTGTCTTGAGGTTATGGATGAGCTAGCACAGATTGGTGCCGATGAGCTCGTTTTGGCTATCGATGATATTGCTCAGGGTAAAGTTAGCTGGACGGTACAGGATGAAACGCTCGTTACCCTGGCTCCAAAAGTTACAAAAGATGAGATGCGTATATCACCGGCAATGGATGCAAAAGTAGCTAAGCGCTACGTTCAGGGATCGTTAGATGCAGCTCCAGTTCGCATTAGTCTCTTAGGCAGGGGAGTACGTTTGCTCTCTTGCGCATTATCAGATAAAGAACTTAACTCTGGTGAGGTTTTAGCTGAGGGAGGCAGGTTATATCTCGGTTTTGATTCAGGTACTCTTGAAGTGCTTGAACTTAAGCCAGATGGTAAACGTGAAATGGATGCCAAAAGCTTTTGTGCAGGTCTGCAAGACGTATCTTGCGGATGGGATAGTCTCTAATGGCACAACTTACGACATCTAGACTTATTGCATTTGACATTTATAAGAATTGTCGCCAACGCGAGGCATATGCAAAAAATCTGCTGCACGATAAATTTAAATCAATCAATATAGATCAAAGAGATCGTGGCTTTATCTCACGTCTTGTATTGGGAACAATTGCTGCACATGGTCATCTTTCTTTATTGATAGATCATTATAAAAAGTCAGGAATCAGAATTAAACCTGACGTTAAATATGCCCTTGAGCTTACTTTGTTTGAGATGCTGTATATGGGTACGCCATATGAGGTTTCTGTCAGTCAAGGTGTTGAGCTTGTTGGTCATGTTGATGAACATGCAAAAGGCTTTGCAAATGCACTTTTGCGCGCTGTTGTGGATGATGTAGCTAAAGGCTACTCTCAGATTATTGACAAGACCTATTCAGACGATGAGCTTGAAGATCTTTCTTTCAAAGACTTACTTCATATAAGTGCTTTGCCAGAGTGGCTGTTAAAAAAGATTAAAAAGAGTAGACCTGATTCATATCGTAAGGTTGCACTTTCTAATCTTTCATATCCACCGGCATATCTTTATATCGATGAGACTGTCTATAATATCGAAGAACTTATAGACGAACTTGAGAAAAAGGGCCTAGAGCCCGAGCGCACCGTTTTAGATGCTACTCTCAAGTTAAACAATCCAGGATCAATACATGCACTAACGTGTCTTGATACACATAGCTCATGTGTTATATCTGACCTTGCAGCACAGGCTGTGTGTCTTCTTTCTTATCCAGAGTCAGATTCTCTTATGCTTGAAGTGGGTCAGGGAAGGGCTACAAAGACTCTTCAGTTTGAATCATTGTCAGCCTTGCAGGGTAAGCCTGCAGTGGTTATAGGTGTTGACCTGTTTGATTATAAGACAGAATTGGCACAAGAGAGATTAGCTTATCAGTGGAAAGACACTACGTTTTCTTTGGCATTAGATGCAACAAAGCTTAATACTCCTTTTATCCCAATGGCATTGGATAATGATTTTGATCAAGTGTTCGTAGATGTTCCTTGTTCAGGCACAGGTACCATGCGCAGACACCCAGAGATTTGCTGGTCTGTTCAACCTGATGCCTTCAACCGACAAGATCCTCATAGTCTTGTTGTACTTCAGCAAAACATCCTCCAAGCTTCAGCTAGTAAAGTAGCTGAGGGTGGAATGCTTATCTACTCCACATGCTCAATTCTAAAAGAAGAAAACGAAGACCAGATAGAGGCGTTTTTGTCCTCAGATACAGGTTCACATTTTAGAGTTGTGAGTGTTACAGATGTTGCATTTGCTAAGGATTTGAATGATTTGGCATATGAATTCATTCAGGCTCATGAGACTAAAGAGGGCTATTTCCAAACAACACCTCAACTAGGTGATTGCGATGGTCATTTTCTCTGTATACTAGAACATGTATGTGTATAAAGAAAGGCAGCTCATTTGAGCTGCCTTTTATCTTAGTTATCGTTTTTGCTGTCAGTGTTATAAAAGCCCGTACCGCTAAACTTAATTGCTGATGTGCTAAACTTTCGCTGCGCTTCTTTGTTGCATTGGGGACAGAGTATCTTTGGAGAGGTGCCCATTGGGTGCTCCACTTCAAAAACTATCCCACATGATGCGCATTGATAATCATAACGTGCCATGCTCTACCTCATTTGTTATCATATCTTTTAAGATATATGCTCTAATTTTGAGCCTTAATCTTTATTAGTACACAAATAATATCACGTAATATTCAAACACCCAATCGATAAGTATTATAAGGTGAGGTCATATATGTCATATGCTTTAGTTGTTGGAGGCTCTCCTGAGATGGTCTCTGAAGAAAAGCTTTCAAAACTAGTTGATGGTGCAAATCTTATAGTTGCTGTTGATAAAGGTATGGATGCTTGCGTGAGGGCTCATGTTGTTCCTCATCTATTTTGCGGTGATGGCGATTCTCTCAGTGAAGCCTCCGTTGCATTTATTAAAGAGCATCACTCTATCGAGACAATCATGTATAACCCTATGAAGGATGATACAGATTTGTCGTTGGCATTGAGTGAGACTGTAAAATACAATCCAGATCATATAGTTGTAACAAGCCTTAGAGGTGGTAGATTAGACCATCAATTAGCTGTTGTTGGTGTCTTGAGCACCTTCTCTTCCCATAGTATATGGTGGTCTGAGGATGGATTTCTAGGCAGATTTTTATGTGCGGCAGGACCTGATGCTATCAAGTTTGATAGTTCATTTAAAGAAAAAACCGTATCGTGTATATCTCTTGCCAACGATACAAAAATTACTGAGAAAAATATGCGATGGGATGTCGAAAGACTCACACTGCCGCTTTTAAGTGATCGAGGAGTTAGCAATATAGTTGAAGGTGAAAGTGCGTGTATCTCTGTCGATTGTGGTTGTGTTTTAGTATGTGTGGATAATCCACCAAATACAAGTTTTATATAATAAAAGACGAGAAGAAATTCTCGTCTTTTTTATTCATTACACTTTTGGAAATTAGTTCATAGTCTTTAAAGAGTCTGTGAAATTAATTTATATAACCATGTAAATAATTTGAAGAGGATATGTATAAAAAATATTCCGCATAAGACTTTTTGAGTGTCTCATACGGAATATCTTCATGATTTTGCCCTGCAATATTAGTTATTGTGGGCTTTCGCACAGCTGTCAACTACATCGCAAGGCAACTATCTTGATTAAATTATTGGTAGTTCTCGAAGTTATGAACGAGCAACCTTACCTGACTTCAAGCACTGTGAACATACGTTCATCTTCTGCTTGCGACCATCTACAACACAGCTAACACGCTGGATGTTTGGACGGAACTTACGAGTAGTGGTGCGGTGCGAGTGGCTGACCGAACGCCCGGCAACAGCGTGCTTTCCGCAAATCTGACAAACCTTTGA
>RCNH01000310.1_pt1 | contig 22087 bp, 24 predicted proteins | sample 2041161 | NCBI WGS metagenome assembly RCNH01 (sample SAMN09708215, study PRJNA481090) | Feces metagenome, whole genome shotgun sequencing project. | biome: feces | host: Leptonychotes weddellii | place: Antarctica: Sion Island | collected 2010-03-01 | reverse complement strand
ACCTTCGCCATATTGCTTATCGTCGGACGAAATCCGACTGAGGATCTTCGCCCCGTAATTTCCTTCACGGATGTTGAACGGCTGACGTTTCGAACAGATCATGCCCGTTCCGTAAATCAGCACAGGTACCAGATCCGCATCGAGTTGCTCGGCCAGATAGAACGCCCCCTTATGGAAACGCCCCATCGTACGCCCGTCTTTAGAACGTGTGCCTTCGGGGAAGACCACCACCGAATACCCCTCGTGAAACATCTTGCGTACGTGTTCCGTGACCTCCTCATAGCCTTCATCCACGCAACAGAATCCCAAGTAGCGGATGATGCGCCCGAAAATCTTCGACCGCCATACCCAGCCGTTGGTGACCATCACCAGACGGGGACTCAGACTCAGGAGCAACAGGATGTCGATAAACGAATGATGATTGGCAACAACGACCGAAGGCTTCTCGAAAGTCTCGTTCGAGGGATTCACCAAGATCTTATGCTCGGTGAGCGAAGTCATCCACAACACGAGCCGCGCACTCTGACAAATCGCCCGATGCATCCAACGACGTTTGCAAATACCCCTCACGGGCAGAAATGCCAGCGTGGGGATGATAATCTGCGCCAAGGTACACATCAAAAGGAAAAGATTGAATCCGTAAAACGTGCGCAACAACGAAAACAACGTATAGGGTTCTCCCCCGCGGCTGACGGGTCGCGTGATGAATACGCGGAACAACAGCGGAAGAATCGTATAGGACGAAAGGATCACCACCGACATACCGATGATCGAGATGACCGATGTGGAGCGCAAAACGGGATGATTTGCAAAGCACAATGCCCCGATACCGATAATCGTAGTCAATACCGAGAAGAAAATCGCCGTTTTGTGGTGCGCCAGCATAGGACGGCCGTTACTGTATTCGCGTTGCAGACCGTCCATGATGAAGATGCTGAAATCATCACCGATACCGAAAATAAAGGTCGAAAGAATGATGTTCACGATATTGAACTCAAATCCGAGCAACGCCATCAGACCCAAAATAATCGTAAACGAGATGAACATCGGCGCAAAGGTCATCAGCGTGAGTTCCGGTCGGCGGTAGGTGCACAACAGCGTAAAGAACACCAAGAATCCCGACATGTAAAGCACATAGTTGAAATCATCACTGACCGTCTCGGCCATCCGATTGGCAAAATAGGCGCGATCGACCGTGATGATGCCCTCCATCGAGGCCATTTCGCGGTAAAGACGTTCCTTGTGTGCCTCATCGACTCGAAGTTGTGCCAAAACCAATGTCGCCGACGGCGTACTGTTGATCCACGCCTCCAACAGCAGAATCGGCGCGACCTGCTCTCCGCCATAACTGATGGGCGCATACTGCACGTTGAGCAATTGGGCGAAACCGGCAAACGCGCCCTGACTGAATCCCGCCTTTTTGCCCGACTCCTCGATCTGGCGGATCATCCGTTCGCGGCGGTTGTCCGTGCGCCAAAATTCATTCCAGCGTTCGATCTTCTGCTCCTGCACCGAGGGTGCCACCACAAAGCGATCGGCCGCCACAAACGACTCGACTTCACCCGCACGGGTGCGCTCCGTAAGGAAATCACACATCCGCGTATAGCGTTGCACGGCATCCTCCACATTGTCGGCCGTGGCGATGGCCGTCACACTGCGCCCGTCCACCGCAAAGAGCCGTTCGAGTTTCGATTCGGTGTCGGCAATATGTCCGGGCGTGTAACTCAGGTGCGACATATCGCTGTCAAAGCCCACCCGATCGAAGGTAAACACCCCGATCAGGAACAGAACGGTGATCGTCCCCACGATCCATTTGTTTTTCTCGAACGGATAGGCATTCATCCGCTCGACGGCATCGAGCAGTCGGTTTTTGCGTTCGCAACCGCCCTTTTCCAACAGGTGCGGCAACACAACAAGCGAGAACAAGGGTGTCCCGATCAAAGTCAATGCCGCGAACAATCCGAAGTCGATCAGAAGGGGCGACGAGGTAAACATCAGCCCCACAAATGCGCCGATGGTCGTAAAACTGCCGACGATCATCGGATAAGTCAGTTCCTCGACTATTTCGCGGGCATTGCGCGTATGGTTGGCATGACAAACCACATGGGTCGAATAACTGATGGCAATACCCAACACGGCAGCCCCCGCCCCGATGGCAATCAGCGAGATATGTCCTACGGAGAGCGCAATGCAACTCAACGCGAAGAGTGCCCCGAAACATACGGGCAGCGTAATGAGCAACACCGACCAACGGTTGCAGAACGAGAAGGTGATGATCCCCACGATAAGTAACAGCGCAAGGGTCAGCGTAAGATAAGTGTCGTTTTTGATTTGGCGCGCATTATAAACCGCAATGGCAGGCGTACCGAAATATGACACCTCGACTCCTTCGAAATTCCACGCGGCAATCAGTTCGTCCAGTCCGTCCACCAACGCCTCGTTGTGCGAGGTGTCGTTCGATTCGTACTTCGATTTAAAGGTCACGAGACACGACGAAAGATCCTCCGAAAAGATATGATCCTCCTCCAGCCGATACGACATCGAAGGGTTGAAATTCTGCAACTCCTCGAGCGTGTGTCCCGCAATCGACAACGGGTCGCGGGCGATGAATCCGCCCAATCCGATTCCCACGGGCGACAATATCCGCTGGTAATTCAGCGTCATTATACGGTCGATGCCGCCATCGAGAAGCATGCTGTCAATACGGCGATAATCCTCCTCCCCGAGGAAAATCGGCAGATGAGCATAAATAAAATCGGTCGTGCGGGCAATCTCGTCGCTGTCAATCGTTGAGGTGAGCGATGCAATATCCTGTGCCACCGGACTCGCCTCCAATTGTTCCGCAAACCGGTCGCAGGCTTCCGCCAAATCAGCCGTCGTGGTCTCGTCATTGATTTTCGAGAAGAGTATCACAAAACGATCCTTTGATTTGAGATTTTCAAAAATCATCGACATATTCTGCCCCTCTTCTGTTTTTGGGAAAATGTCGGTGATTTTCTCATCGAAAGTCACCCGGGTCGCCAACAACGTCAAGAGGCAGACGACAAGGATCGTCATGCCGAACAACAGCGACCGGCGCGTTTCAAAAAAATCGTAGATATGCAAAAACAATCGGGTCATCATCTTTGAACGGTCCTTTTAAAAATCAGGAAGAGCACACGGCACACTCCGTAGGTCACCACCCCACCGATCACCGCCAAAACCACACTTCCCAACACATAGCACCCCAACGAAGCGCCGACCACTTCGGGTGAAATCTCCTCCAAAGCAGGCGTATGGGTGCTCCCGTCAATACGCATCCCAAGGCATAACCTCCGAATACAATGAAGGGGATCATCGGCGGGATGCTGATGTTGGTGGCCAGAAACACCACCGCCTTATTCAACCGCAACACATGTCTCGAAGCCACCGCCACGACACCCTGCCAGCCCCACACGGGCATCATGCCCTACATCACGCCCCACGCCACCGACAATGCCCACAGGACAAGGCACGTATTCAGGATCGAGATGCGCGTAAAATCCTTGCCCAGACGGAAGTGCGACACCCGTTCGTTTTGGGGCGGATAATAAACCCTGACGGGAATGTTATCGACCTTAATCCCGCGCCATGCAGCACGCACAATCACCTCGACTTCAAACTCATAGCGATTGGTGAAGAAATGCATCCGCCCCAGTTTCTCCAACGGATACATACGGAATCCCGACTGCGTATCCGAAAGCGTGTGCCCCGTTTCGAATTTATACCAGAAGTTCGAGAACTTGTTGGCAAATGTATTTTTCGAGGGCATATTTTCGGCCGTCAGACACCGCGCACCGATCAGCAACCGATCGGGTTCCTGTTCGGCAGATTCGACAAAATGCTCCAAATCGGCGGCATAGTGCTGTCCGTCGGCATCAATCGAAATCAGATAACGGAAACCTCTTGCGGCCAATTCGCGGATGCCCAGCCTCAGGGCGTATCCCTTACCGCGATTCGACGCGTAGCCCAACACCGTAATGTCCTCGACCGCATTCACGATTTCGGTCGTGCGATCCGTCGATCCGTCATTCACGACAAACAGATCATCACAATACGGGCGCACCTCCTCAATGACACGCGCAATCGTCCGCTCATTATTATAAGTCGGAATCAACACCGCGCATTTCAACGCACGCATTCGTCGGGCAATATGGGCTTGAGGGGTCATCTATTGAAACCGGGCTTTAATTTTCATTTTGAGTTCATCGACCGTGGAGATGTTCGCCTGCACGCAGCAGCCTTGTTCGCAAGGTGTAAGTACAACACGCACCGTCAATTCACAATCCGACTGCGGAAGGATCGGATGCAGGTATTTCACTTCACGGACACGACCGTATCGGAGCGTCTGCCCCGTCATCTCGGAGACCGCACGCCGCACGAGCCACATCTGGCACACACCCGGCAGAACGGGTTTTCCGGGAAAATGCCCTCGAAAATCCGATGACGGGGATTCACCCCGACCCGCATCTCTCCCTCTGTGGGCGTCCGGCGGATAAAATTCCACGTAAAAAGTCCTTCCAACATCGTTCTTATCGTTTGCAGGCGAACACCGCGTCATCCAGACGCACATTCGTCTTTCGGTTCTTGAAATAGTAACTCGTGTAGTTGCCCGACACTTCGACAATACGCAACTCGTCGAGCAACATATCCACGCGCGAGAACACCAACACGATCTCGGCAATGTAGCGTCGTGCACGTTTCGAGTCGGGATTGATGCGCACGGTATATTGTCCTTCGCGCTCCTCACAACGGAATACCCCCTCGCTGCTCAAGGCCGTCACATCACCCGAAAAGCAGGCGGCAAAAACCTGTTGCAGTTGCTGATACAACGGATTCGAAGCGATCTTCACGACCTTGCGCGTACCGCCCGCCTGAATCATGAAATCCTCCGCACCCATCACCACACAATCACCTTTGGGATCGTCATACACCAAGGCAAGGTGTGCGGGATGTTTGAAACGGAACAGCCCCGCACTGCGGACATCCTGCGCCAACATCGAGTTGTGCTTGACCTGCACGAATTTACTTTCGATGGTCTGCACATGTGCACTTTTGGCGTTGAGTTCCCGTAGGAAATTCTCCCGCACGGAACTCTGCGCGAAAGCACAAAGCCCCACCAACGTAAACAGCAGGGCAAGTATTTTATTTTTCATCTTTATAAGCCGTTATATCCAACAATTTATCCACTCGTTCGACCGTGTAACCTTTTTCGTCCAACAGATTTAAGAGGCCTTCGAGCAATTCGGGTGCACCCTCACGATTGTCATGCAGGAGAATGATCGACCCGTCGTGCAGTCCCCGTTCGATCCGTCGCAAAACCTTCTCGCGGGGTTGTCCCAGCGTATCGAGCGAACGGACGCTCCATCCGATGACCGTATATCCTTGCGCCTTCACCATCCGCCCGATCATCGGGTTCGTCACTCCGAACGGAGGACGGAACAACTGCGGGCGATGTCCCGTGGCGGATTCGATTGCGGCATCACACGCCTCGGCCTCCGCAATCATCTTTTGGGTCGAAGCAAAAGGCCCCATTCCCCGATGCGAAAGCGTATGGTTCCCGATGATATGCCCTTCGCGGTCGATCCGTCGCAAAATCTCGTCATCGGCCTGCTGTCCGATCACAAAAAAACAAGCCTCGGCATGGTGCTTTTGCAACACATCCAACACCTGTGGCGTGTAGATCGGATGGTTTCCGTCATCGAACGTGATCGCCACCTTGCGCTCTCCCTTCCGACCGCGACACAAGGCATTGACCCACACCCGTGACCCGATCCGAAACGAAGCGCGATAGATCAGCACACCGCCGATCAAAAGGATAAGGAGAACAATCACAAACATCTTAAATTCAAGGTCAAATGAGCATCATCGTAACTCAAATTCCGCTTTTCCCGTAAAGCCTCATCCATCCGCCAAGCCAAATCCAGCGGATTGGAATAGCGACGCATCGGCACGCCTTCGGGATGTCACGTCGAAAGTTCAATCTCCGCCAACGCCCCCTCTTTTTCGGCCGAGAGGAGGAAGAAAACAGCACCACTCTCTGCCGAGGAATTGTCATAACGCATTCTTTGGAGCAGTTCGTTCACTGTCGGGGTAAACTCCTCGACTGCACCCGCCAGAATCACCTTTTCGGGCATCTCCTCCAACTGCATCACGCCGTCCAACAGGGCACTCATCAGACTGTCCCGCCCGTGCGCATAGGTCATATTATAGCAATGGTTTCCCTGCAACAGGGCAATCGTCGCACCAATCGTATTGAAGGTGGATTGGATGAACGAAGTCGGCGACAACAACTGTTCTTCGGTGTCGATCACGTTGCGCAGGAACTTCTCGCTGTCGGTCATGCAACCCAACGAGGTAGCCGTCAGAATTGCATCGACCTTCCGTTCGCCCTGCGCCACCCAAGCAGCCGTCACGCCATTGCGCACAATACGGCTCATACGCCGACGCATCAGCACATCGGGTACGATCTGCTTGAAATCGACCTCGGCCGAAGAGTTACCGAAACCATGTATGTAGGTTTTCATCATCTTTCAAAAATCAATGAGGTGTCGTTACCTCCGAATCCGAACGAATTGCTCAATACCGAATCGACCTTTGCGTGTTCCTGCAACTCGGTCACGGGTTTCAGACCGCATTCCGACTCCTCGAAATTGAGGTTGGGACAGATCACGCCGTCACGGATCACCAGCACCGCAAAAACCGCCTCGATACTGCCTGCCGCCGCCAGCGTATGCCCCGTGAAGGGTTTTGTCGAACTGAACGGAGGAATCTCGTCACCAAACACACGACGCAATGCCGCCCCTTCCGAAGAATCGTTGTTGGGCGTTCCCGTGCCGTGGACATTGATGTAATCCACCCGCTTGAGACCTGCCATCTGCAACGCCTCGCTCATGGCGCGGAATGCACCCTCGCCCTCGTCCGACGTGGCCGTCTGATGGTGGGCATCGTTGGCATTGGCATAACCCGTCAGAAAGCAATACGGCGTACGACTGCACGTATCTTCCCGTTGCAGAACGACATAACCCGCACCTTCGCCCAGATTCAGTCCCGTGCGGTTGCGATCGAACGGACGGCAAGGCTCCGCAGAAAGGATGCCGAGCGATGAGAAGCCGTTGAGCGTGAATTTCGACAGGGCATCGCATCCGCCCGCCACCACCACATCGCACACGCCGTGACGGATCAGCCGCGCGGCGTGAATCAACGCATTGGCAGCCGACGAACACGCCGTACTGATTGTCGTACGGTATCCGTCGATGCCGCAATGACGGGCGATCATCTCGGTCGATTGCATCGGGTCGTGTTGCGCGGCCATGGCAATGCGCCCTCGGTGGGGATCAGCCATGAAATGCGGGAAAAATTGCTCGGTGAGATCCATACCGCCGACCGAAGTCGCCGATACCAACCCCACGCGAAGACCGCTTTGCAATCGGGCATCGTCCAACGCCTCCCGCACGGCCGTCATTCCGAGTAAGGTCGTGCGCGAAACCAAACGATGCGGTTCGATGCCGAGCCGTACTTTCAATTCCTCGTTCGAAAGTTTCACCTCGCCCACAGGGACATGGTGTTTCGATTCGAAAAGGGTCAGTACACCCACCCCGCTTCTTCCGTAAAGCAGATTTTCACGAGTTTGGGCCACTCCCACACCCGTTGCCGCAACGACACCCAGTCCGCTAACTGCGATATGCATGGAGCGACGTTATTTCGTGCGGTTTTTCTCGACAAAATCGGCCAACGTATTCACCGAGTAGAAGATCTCCTTCGATTCCTGCGGGTTGGCCAGTTTGATGCCGTATTTCTTATCCAAAATCAGAATGATCTCAAGGGCATCGATCGAATCGAGTCCCAGTCCGTCACGGAACAGAGGTGCCGCAGCGTCAATGTCGTCGGGAGTCACCTCCTCAAGGTTCAATGCGTCGATGATTTCCTGCTTGAGTTCTTCTACCAATTGTTCTTTCATTTTATTTCCAATATATTAAATTTCACATTGTATTTTCCGTTCAAATAATCGCACCAACCCACCAAGGCGGCATCCAACACCCCGCGTTCGATCAATCGACGGGCATACCCTTCCGCCACCGAATCCTCCGGGTTGTCCGCCACGAAAAAGAGCGATTCCCCCTTGATGTGGTGACGGATCGAGATTTCGCCTGCCACGATATTGGGCAGCGTATAGACAAATATTGCGGGTGACGTACCTTCCTCAGGGCGGATATCGAGCAGGCTCTGATGACGAATATCCGTTGCAAGCGAAGCCGCATGATTCGCCAGAATGATACCCACCCGGAAAGGATCGTATCGCTGCGTAAGCGGATTCTCGCCGAGCAGTCGTTCGGCAGCCACATACCCCAATTTCTCCAGATCGTCCATCTTGAAAAAGCGCATATTCGGCCGATTCAAAGCCTTGTATTCCTCGCGGATGCGTTCCGCAAAATCGCCCTCGCCCTCCAGCGACCAAGAGGCAGTTTGCTGCACTTCACGCTGCGGACAAGACACCCCCGGAACAGGTTTCCGGGTCAATACGACGGCGGCATTGCATCCGCCGAATCCCGACCCGCTTTTTAGGGCGGTAGTCATCGGACGGGAAACATGCTCCGCAGAGACATTGACCGCACACGGCACCCCGCAATGCGCACTCCGAAGCCGTCACTCCTGCCTCCCGCATCGCCTGCATCATCGCTTCAGCAAATTCGGCACCCGTACGCGAAGGTGCCGACAGGTGGTTGGCATCCTCCGTCAGCGCACCGCCCGTAAAGCAGACTTGCTCCGACTTGACTTTTGTCGGGTCGGTCGTCAGCAACAACACACCGCACGCCTCGCCCAACGAAAGGCCGCAACGGTCGGCATCGTAGGGTCGGCACACCTCGCCGCTCACCGATTTGAACGACTGGAATCCCGACACCACAAATTCGCTCAGCACATCGACACCCGCAACCACCACATGGCGGTATTTGCCGTCAAGGATCATCCGCCGAGCCACAATCAGCGCGGCAATGCCCGAAATGCAGGCATTCGAGATCACCACAGGCCGATCCCGGAAACCCATCTTTTGCACCAGTCGGTTCATGCTCTCGGCAATAAAGCATCGCGGATCGGGTGCAAGATTTTCAGCCAATGCAGAGATATTTCCCTTGGTCGTGGCCACCACCAATCCCGTCTCGGAAGGAGCAACCCCACTCTCAGTCAGAACACGCCCGATCGAGATCTGCAATAAGTCCTCCAAGAAGGTATTTCCGTCGTGATGCTCCACTTTTTCATGGTCGATACGGCCTGCCATCAGAGGCACGGCCGACAACGACACATCGTCCGAGGAACGCACGCCCAACCGATAATCGAGCATCGCGCGGAAAGTCTCGTTGGTGGACACCCCACACGCCGAAATAATATGATCGGCACCCAGATAGATTATTTGATCCATCGCGCCCTCCATTTTTAATAAAATTCGGGTTGCAACAATTGCAACTCATAATTCCGATCGACAAACACCTGTGTGGTGCTTCCCGTGGCGACCACTTCGCCATCGGATTCACGACGGATCACGTATTCGAAACAAATCTTGGCAGCCTCGCTATCCAGATAACTCACCTCGACCACCGCCGTGTCGTTTATGCGCAGTGGCCTCTTGTATTGCAACGAGGCTTCGACCACGGGGGCAGGGAATCCCGCCTCCGCAATATCGGCATAACTCAACCCCGCATAACGACGGCCGAACGCCTCGCGTCCGTCCTCGAAATAACGCATATATTCGCCATGCCAGACCACCTGCATCGAGTCGATCTCCGAGAAACGTACGCGAATACGTGTTTCATCACGGAGTACAACCTTGTTTTTAGGTTTCGATTTACTCATTGTTCCAAAAATATTTTCATGCGACACGAAGCGATCCGTTCCTTACCGACGTGGCTCTCGATCTCCAGAAGGGCAATATTCATCACCTCCTCCACCAGCCGTACCCGTGTCGTGATCTCTTCGCCCACCTTCGGCAGACGCACGTATTCGATCTGATTCACCGAACCGATATAGCCCAGACGGATCGATTCCCCCGCCTGCAAGGCCATATACCCCGCACGCGCCGCCGCCGACTGCGCCATGTGTTCCGTAAGACCCTCCTCGCTCAAGTGATCCCCTTCGCAAAGGATATTGTCCTCACGCACCGTCAGTCCCGCAACGGGCACCCTCTCGTCCATACCATAAAAGGCATCAACCTCAAGCATCGGCCGACGTTGGGGAATCAATTGCGTAATGGTTTCGTGATCGTATAAAGGTGTCATCGTTTATCTTTTTTTTACGGCAGATCATGATGCTGTGCCCGAAGCCCAGACCATCGACCACCTCTTCGACTTCCAATCCCGCGCAATCGACGCATCGCTCCATATCGCCCGAATAATACATCTTGCTGTTACCGTTGGCCATTGCCGTGAAATAAACGGAAGTCTGCGCCAGACAATACGCCGCCGTGGGATACTTCTGACGATCCCAGAACGGCTCCATAATGTACAATCGGCAGTCGGCATCCATCGCCTCGGCCGCACGCGAAAGGATCGAGGCAACCTCCTCCTCCGAAAAGCAATCCAGAAACTGGCTCATCCACACGGCATCGCATCCTCCGGGGAAGCGCGACGAACGGTCCAGCAAATCGGCTCCGTAACCATCAATTCGGTCTGCACCCTTCACTCCCTCCGATGCATGACGCATCATCTCCAACTGCTGCATATTCGTGATCCAGACCCGCTTGTTCCAACGCTTCGACCGTGGCGACATAGGCATATTGTCCCTCCTCGGCCAGACAAATGCGGTGACGGCGATCCAACTTACCCTTGAGGTCGGGTTTGGGGACGATGCCCGACAAGGCCGAGCGATAACCGAACTCATGGCGGCCTTCGACAATGCCGATTCCCGAACGCCCCTCAAAGAGCGATTCACGGACGGCTTCCTTGCCCACTCCGATGCAGGAATAGATGCCCATTCCCGTAATTACAACTCGTCTGTTCATCAGAATATTCCTCCGTTGATTGAAACCACTTCACCCGTGATGTACGCGGCCTTGTCCGACGCAAGGAACGCCACCAAGTCGGCCACCTCGTCGGGTCGTCCGAAACGACCCGCGGGAATCTGCTTCGAAAGCGTCTTGCGGTCGAGGTCGGCGGTCATGTCGGTCTCGACATATCCCGGAGCCACGGCATTGACCGTCACCCCGCGTTTAGCGACCTCCTGTGCCAAGGCTTTCGTTGTGGCGATCAGACCGCCCTTGGCCGCCGAATAATTGACCTGTCCGGGCAATCCCTTGATACCCGACAACGACACGATGTTCACAACGCGGCCGCGACGATGGGTCAGCATCGGTTGCAACAAGGGTCGCGTAACGTTGAAAAATCCGCCAAGCGATGTCTGCAATACCATGTTCCAATCTTCCGTCGGCATAAATACCATCAGGTTGTCCTTACGGCAACCCGCATTATTGACCACGACCTCGATGAAGTCCTCTTCATGAGCCGCAGTCCATTCGCCCAGAGCCTTTTCAACCGCCCCGGCATCAGCCACATCGAAACGGAGCAATTCCCCGTCCGATCCCACCTTACGCACCTCGGCCAGCGTTTCTTCAGCCGCCGCTTCGTCCGCACGGTAATTGATCAGCACGTGATAGCCCGCTTCGACCAGTTTGACACAGACGGCTCGTCCTATTCCGCGGGAGCCGCCCGTTACCAAAGCATATCTTGTCATAATTCCAATTTTTCCTTCTTCAGATAATCGATCATCTCGCGAATCTCCCGATACTTGGGCGTATCCTCTCGAAATGCGGGGAAGAACGCGCGGATCTCGTCGTAAATCTCCCGCGAACGCGACGACAGGCGATCAGCCGCACCGATGCAGTCGGCGGCCTGAACAAGTGTCATAAAAAGGACGGACATCACCTGATAGGAGTTTTCGATCACCGTTCGGGCAATGAGTGCCGAGTTGGTACCCATGCTCACGATGTCCTGATTGTCGTTGTTGTTGGGAATGCTGTGTATGTAGTTGGGCATCGACAGCGTCTGACACTCGGCCGTGGTCGAAGTGGCGGTAAACTGCGAAGCCTAAAGTCCGTAATTCAATCCGAGTACGCCCATATTCACAAACGGCGGAAGAATGCCGTTGATACGGTCGTGGAACAGATAGTTCAACTGACGCTCACCGAGCATCGTCAGTTTCGTGATGGCGATCTTGAGTTTATCCATCTCGAACGACACGTAATCGCCGTGGAAATTACCGCCGTGATAAACATTGCGCGTGGCGGGATCGACGATCGGGTTGTCGCACGCCGAATTAAGTTCGCCGACAAGCACCTCCTCCACGTTGCGGAGCGTATCATACACGGGGCCCAGAATCTGAGGCACGCAACGCAACGAATAGTACGGCTGTACCTTGTGTTCGAAGACCTCCTCGTCCGAATGTGTGCTGTTATAGAGTTCCGATTGGCGATCACGCAGACTGCGGCTGTCCTTCAACCATCGTCTCATGTCCGAAGCGATAATACGCTGACCTGTCGTTTAGCGGTATTAATCGTCTCCGAGAGGAAATCATCGTACGACTCCACGATCTCGTTGATCATAGCCGAAGCGACCTCCGACCAACGCAATAACTGACGCGAACGGATCAGGTTATTCATGCCGATACCCGTCATCACCGAAGTGCCGTTGGTGATGCACAACCCCTCGCGGATATGTACCGACATCGGTTTCAAGCCCTCTTCGGCCAAGACCTCGCCCGCCGATCGCCATTCGCCCTTGTAGTGCACCTCTCCTTCGCCGATCAGTGCCAATGCCAAGTGAGCCAATTGCACCAAATCACCACTTGCTCCGACCGATCCGTGACGCGGAATCATGGGATAGATCTTGCGGTTCAAAAACTCGATCAGAAGATCAACAACCGAAATATGGATGCCCGACAGACCCTGCACCAGAGTACCCAGTCGCGCAACGATCGCCCCGCGCACATCCCGATCCGAAAGCGGTTCGCCCGCTCCCGTGGCATGACTGCGGATGATATTATATTGTAACTCGCGCAAATGTTGTTCCGACACGCGATACTGAGCCATCGGCCCGAATCCCGTATTGATGCCGTAGATCACCTTGTCGCGGGCAAAATCTTTCAAAAACAGATGGCAGTCCGCGATACGTTTTCGGGCAGCGTCAGCAAGACGCACCTCCTCCTCACCGAAGACTATCCGTTCGACCTCTTCCAGATCGAGTTGTGAATCGTAAAGTATCATTTCGATTTCGGTTTCGTTTTATTTCATTCTGCGGTATTGGACCATGCAACGATGAAGGGCATTTGCCCAATAGTTGCGCAATCCGAATCCGCCCGCTTTTCCCCACACGAGGTCACATTCCCGAACCTTCCGTGTCGCAATGTCGAAGACCACGACAAAGAAACTTCCCTCGGCACGGGTCTTGTCGAGCAGGTTGCCGAAGAATATCACGCTCTCGCCCTCCGTTTCGCGCAAGGAGTAGTTTTTCACCACCTCGTCAATCTGCTCCCGACACGAATAATCGCGCATCAGACAACTAATCGCATGGGGATTGCGAAGAATCTCCTCGCCCCACTTCTCCCCGAAAGAGCGTTCGCCCACCGAAACATCGACTACGTTAAACGACCGATGCAGGTCGCGATCCACATCATATTTTTCGGGTTGTTCGACAAACGGGAAATTAATCCCCGCAAAAGCCACAGCAAAATCCGAAGCCCGTTCACGGCAGCCGTAGGTTTTGGCCAGCGAAAAATCGGCTCCGTAAAATGCCGTCGTATTTTGGGCAAACCCCGCTTGCAGGCAGGCAAAAAAGAAGATGATCAAACAGGTGAACTTCCTCATGGTTCATTCAAAAAAAGCGCTTATACGGTTACAACCGTACGGAAGAATTTTGGTTGAAACAAGATCCCTGACACGCAAATTCACCAAACGAACCGATTTCAGCCCTATTTTTCGGGCTGTCGTCACAAGGGGTTCGCCCCTCATTCCACCATGCGGAGAGGAAGGCAATCCAAAAGATCAATAAAAAAACGCCTCGAAGCATAGAAATTCGATTTAAACATCTATCTTTGTTATTTTAATTCGGTCTCTACCCCCAACCCCGGGCAAGAGTCAAAAGGGAATCGGGTGAAAATCCCGAACAGGCCCGCTGCTGTAAACCTTCTATACGTACCGGTAATCTTAGTCACTGATCCGAAGTTACGGGATCGGGAAGACATCGGTTCGGAAGCAAGTCAGAAAACCTGCCGAATAGATTCGATGTCGGAACTTCTCGCGGAACAGAACTCCGATTTCGGTTATTTTACAAAAATAGATTTAAGATTTTCCCCACGCCGCCACAACGCATGGGGAAAGAATGTGCAGCATACAAACCACAATAAAATTAATATGAAAAAAATCTTTCTTTTATGCAGCCTTGCCCTGCTTGTGCTGGGAGCCTGCAACGACGACTCGACCAACGGAGCCGTCACCCCCACTCCGCCCGAACCCGAACCCGGTGTGGAGGTAACCGACGAAATGAAGGCCCGATCCGAAGAACTCAACTCGGAAGTAAAGGTGTTTTACGACCTGAATCGCAAACCTTCAAACATCAAGATCTCCAAAGCCGAGATCAACGACATCGAAGCCCGTCTTACGTTCACCGACGGAGACACGATTCTTGTGTCGTGCACGGCAACCGACACAGCCCCGCTGATCGGCGTGGATACCGATCCCGAAGGCAATCTCTGCTGGGCGGTAAACATCGAAGGCAAAAGCCGTCTTCTGAAAGATGCCGAGGGTAATCCCGTTGCCACCACAACCGACTGCCCCCGCACCTCGATTTCCGACAAAGCCATTTGGATGGTCGAACTGGCAAAACCCCAAGCCCCCATCAAGGACAATGAAGGGAAGGATCTCACGGCTACGGGCAAAGAGCATGTTTCGCTGTTCAAATCGATTGAAGAGACCGACGAATATGTTAAAGTCATCCTCTACGACGGCAAATTCCTGCAAATGGAGAAAGAAGCCGAACCGCTGCCCGATTGCGGGAAGGTCATCGCACAACTGAACAAGATGATTGAAACAGCATCGGAAATCAACAGTTACGAAGGTCTTGTAACAAAAATCGAAGAGAACGCCGCCGACATTACACTCACCAACGAAGAGGGTAAAACGCTGTCGATCCCGACCTCGAACCTGACGAAAGAGGCCCCGTTTGTGGGCATTGCACTCAACGGAGAGGAGGCCTGCTGGCGTCTTTGCACACTCGGCCAGCAACCATGGCTGAAAGATCGCGAAGGCAACCCCATAAAGGTGAAGGGCAACCGTCCCGTAATGGGAGTCGATGGCAAAGGGTTCTGGACGGTAACCTTCGAGGAGGCTGCCGCCAAGATGGACGGACTGCGCATCACGCGCGGAGCAGCCGAGCCATGGCAGATCACCGATGCGCAGGGCAATCCCGTAAAAGCCACCTCCGAGGAACAGGTTTCAATGTTGCAGGATGTGAATTTCACAGAGCGCATGGTCAATATTCTGTTCAACTCAAATTATGAGAAACACATGAACCGTCTTTTTGTCCCCACCGACAAAATGCAACAAACGGTCTCTGAAATCAACGCCAACATCGCCAAATTCGCCGAACTCTACTCGAAACGCGAGGTTATGGCGACCTCTCTGACAGAAGAGGGCAACACCACAACGATCCGTTTCACCGACGGCACATCGCTTGCGATCGAGTGTACACCCGATGCAGCAAAACCCTTTGTGGGTATCGTTGCCGAAGGCGACAATTACCTTTGGGCCTTGACCTCGACCGAGGGTGCACCCCGATTGGAAACCACAACAGGCGAACCGGTCGGAAATGATGCGCAACCCGTATTGGCAATCGACAAATTGGGATTCTGGGCAGGTACGATCGGCGAAAATTCACTGACGATCGCCAATGCACAAGGCAACGGAATCGAAGTATCGGGCGAGGAGTCTGCACCGCTGTTCGTATCGGTACGCGCAGACGAGACGGCCGAAAAAATCTTCGTAAAACTCAGTTCGGAAGTTGAATTTACGCTTCCCCTCTTCGTGGAGAAAGCCGTCGATCTGAGTGCCGCCGCCACCGCAAACTCATACATCGTATCGGCCGAAGGAGACTACTGCTTCACGGCATCCGTGCGCGGTAACGGCGTCGGCAGCGAGGCTACGGCAGGTTATGATCCTCAGATTGTTTTGACCGAGACAATGTCAGCCGACTGGTTGTGGATGGATCACGCAAATCTGATCTCGGATGTAAAACTCGACTCCGCAAAAGGCAAAATCTCGTTCAAAGCATCGGCAGAAAAAGGTAATGCAGTAATCGCCCTTACAGATAACGGTGCAGTGGTTTGGAGTTGGCACATTTGGCTAAGCGACGTCCCCGCAACAATGGTTTATGCAAGCGGTGCCGAATTTATGGATCGCAATTTGGGTGCAACGGGTACTACGCCGGGCGACACGAACGCTTACGGCATGTACTATCAGTGGGGACGTAAAGATCCTTTCTACGGCGGTACGACCACCGAGACTTCGGCCGAAGCCTTCAAACTCGCACGCGAGGCCACGATCGTCAATCCCGCATTCGAAGCCATCGTATGGGGTATGGAGAAAAAGAGTGCCGACTACGCCACGGCAGCCGCCCACCCGATGACCTTCTACAACACCAAGACCACCACAGCACAGGATTGGAACAAGCAAACGAAAAATGGACTGTGGGCTGCCGAAAAGACCCTGAACGACCCCTGCCCCGCAGGTTACAAAGTTCCCGAAATCACGGCATGGAAAGGTCTGGACAACAACCACAGTTACATCGACGGTGTAACGGCATGGGATCAGGCTCTTTACGGCATGACCTATACCCACAACGGACAGACAACATGGTATCCCGCACAGGGATCGCGCAACTATTCAGCAGGCAACCTGATCGGTTTGGGTTCGACCCGTTCGGGTAACTACTGGTCATCGAACACCGCAGGCGCAAACGCCCGTTATTTCTATTTCCAAAAGGTGATTTCGCGTCCCGGATCCATCAACAGCGATCTGGACAAATACCGTTCGCTGGGTTACTCGGTAAGATGCTGCAAGGAGTAAACTTCCGACAACCCCAATACACAATAAGTTCCGCTCCCGATTGGAGGCGGAACTTATTGTTTAGCGGACTTCGGACAACACATCGTGCAGGCGTTCCTCCACCCGTTTCCGTTCGTCACTTCCCGTGGTGGACAGACGTAACAAAGGAATGTGATATTTTTCGAGGATATGGTTCTTCAGACAATCTCGCGCAGCCTGTGCACGCCCCTCACGGTGGAACTCATAACCATCTGTTTCTACGGCTAAAACAAGGCGTTTGTTCACCCGATTGTAAATTACAAAATCGAGGTGCGTTCCCGCCCGCGAAGCATACCGCCATTCCTCCTCCGTCAGCAGCCCCTTATCGCGCAACAGAATCCCCAATGGCTGATGGCAGATGATATCCAAATGACTATACAGTGGATTCGTATGCAGCACATTTTGCAACAAAGCATAAGTCAGATTCTCGGAATCATACTCCGAAATTCGCGAATGTTGCTTCAAGAACGCCAATCGCTGTTCGGTATATTGCTTGTAGAGGTAATCGAAAATCGAATGGAGATGGCTTTCCGTAACCGTAAAGTTATGATACTCGATATACCCCAAAAGATCGCTTATGTTGCTATCTTTGGGTTGTTCGTTTCCCGAAGTGACCAGACAAAACTGCTTCTTGGATCGGGAAATGGCGACATTGAGCAGATTGGGATCATCGGCAAATTGGGAAATCACATCATCGACCGTGGACATCACGATTGCATCCTTTTCGCGTCCTTGGAATTTATGCACCGTTGCCACATCGACTTTTAGGGGAAGTTGGCGGCTGAGGGCATTGACCTGATTGTTATAGGGCGTGATAATGCCGATTTCAGTCGGATCACAGTCCATTTTCGGGAATACCTCCTGCCGAATCACATCGATCTCGCGCTGATTCATCCGATCGCGCGAATGATTGCCCTCCACGGTCTTTACCGCCGACAAAACATCCTTTTCGCCGTGGTCTTCGGTCATGATGACCAACTCGCCCCGATAGAATTTCTGATTGCAGAAATTAATGATCTGCGGATGGCAACGATAATGCTCCCGGAGTAGTGTTTGCGGGACATCACACACCACCCGGCACATCGATTCCAGAAAACTATACTCCGCACAATCATATTCAGGCACAATGCCGTGACGCTCCATAACCGCCTTGTAGATTCGCTTGTCGTTGTCGGTTACCACGTTGGGCAACTGCATCGAATCACCCACAATGACCGCACGACGGGCACACGACAATGCCAGGATTCCCGTATCCGACGACACCTGCGACGACTCATCCATAATAACGTAGTCGAACATAGCCCTATCACCCAAATTACCCCGCGACGAGAATGTCGTACTCAGTACAACGGGATATTCTTTCAGAAAGCCCTCACCATTTTGAAAAATCAGAGGAATCGTAAATTGAGGGCGTTCCGTCTGCGAAGAGTAGCGGCATCCCAATTTCCAACGGAAATACGCCATCGAATCGTGCGACAAATCCTTGAGCAGGGTTTTCAGATCTTCCGCCGCAAGATGCTGTTCCAGAGCAGCGATCTTCTCCGAGAGTTCCGTATGACGCATCCGATAAAACAGACTTCGGCAAACAGCAATCTGCATCTCGGGGGATAATGCTTCAAATTGTTTCCGCCCATGTCTGAAGACACTCCAAAGGTGGTAATTCAACCTCAAATGTTTGATCCATGCCCGAAAACCTTTCGGTTTATGTTCTGTAAGATCCTGCAACTCCTGCCACAGAGCCATCATATTCTTCGAGGATACCGATTTACGCACCTCGATTTCTTTGGGGATCTCCGTCCCGATCTCCAACTGATAATGCTCCCATTCCAGGCTCAGTGCATCAAATTCCTGTCGGATGACCGCCAATCGCTCCTGATCGTCGAACAATTTTCCGAGCCGCTCGATCTGCTCGCGAATCCTCCCCCGCACTTCATCGGGATGAGGCAGATCACCGCGCCACAGCGGCAACTCCTTCGGATATTTCTTCAAGGTGTTCTGCCTCTCGACAAATTTCTGCTTATTCTCCGAGCACCCCAACATCGCCGCCAGAAACCCCAATTGATTTTTCTCAAGTTTTTCCAACACGTTATCAATCGCCGAATTGTTGTTGGAGACCACCAACACAGATTGATCGCGCAGGATGGCATTGACAACAATATTCAGAATCGTCTGGGTTTTACCTGTTCCCGGAGGCCCTTGAATCACACTGATCTGATTTCCGAACGCCTGCTCCACCGCCTTTTTCTGGCTTTTGTTGCATCCGAAAGGATAGATCAACGCCCCGACTTCATACTGCTCGGGCAGAAACTTTTCAGGATAAAGATAGCAGGACAACGCCGACGCCGTATCCACGAACTGCAACCCCTGATATTGACGCATCAGCAACACCTCGCCATCCTCACCTTGCAAAGAGTTTGTCGAAGCGATTTCCCGAAAATAATCCATACGCCCACGAGCCTCGGTATAACGCAACACGGATTCTTCGACTTCCAACTCCGAACGATCGTAATCGCGCGAAGATCCGTCATTGAAACAGATATGCCAATACTCCTTTGAAAAATAATGGAAAATAAAGACCTGCGCCACATTCACGAGGGCAAAATGAAGATGCCGAATCTGAAGATATGCCGGATCCGACACCGTGGGGTTTGTCAGATGCACCACCCGCCGCACCGAATAGGTATAAAGACGGGTGTTCCCCTTGTATCGTACCATGACAAGATTCCCCTTTCGGGTACATCTTTCAAGACGGGATGTGGCAATCTTTCCGTCTATCAAAATCATATTTTTTACGGAATCAATCATTAAAGAATATAAAAATTTTCACACAAAGATAACCAAATTACGCGGAACCCGAAACGAATCATACGCCACAAGTTTATCCCCGACGGGCAGCATATAAAACTCCCGAATACGGCTTGCCGCGCACCCGATACACCAACACATCAGCATATTGAATTTCAAACCTTTGCGGCGACTAAGGCGCACAAGACGGCTGACATCAAGGGTTTTCATCAGCGTGACCATCGGCATCGGGGCTTTCATCCACAATTCAAAAGCCTCGGCTCGCGGGGTTTGCTTCGGATTGACTTCGTGCATCATCGTTTTTTAGGTTTTAGTGTGTAAAGATACGACTAATATGGATATTCTTTAAGAGAAATCAATATCTTTATGGTTGTTTACGCCCTAAAACCATGAAAAAATTTATAAGCATAATCCTGGCTTTTACATTCGTTTCCTACACCTATGCCCAATCAATTGACGAGCAAATCGGGAATGCCATGAATAACCAATCGTGGCATCAGTTACGAAGTCTTTATGAAAAAGATGGCGACAAGATACAAGTGCCGTTTCTCAAACCCCTTTCAAAATTCTTCCTCGCACATTTCTTCAACCAACCGGATTCGGCGTTATATTATGGCAATGTATTATTGACTAAATATCAAACCGAAATCGGAGGGAGTGCACCCGGCATCCTTTTTTACATGGCTGATGATGCGGCTCGTTTGGAAAAGTTCGACGATGCTTCTCAAATATTGAATGCCTGTAATGAAGTTGTTGCACAATCGGGACAAACTCCAATCGATGCTTTTGTCGGCCATGAACGCCAATACAAAGCAATGCATCAGGCAGGCGGCTTTCACATAGGCCGACCAGATAAAACGGTGAAAGTTCCGTTCACTTATTATTCCGGGAAACGTGAAGATCCGGTATCTATTTATGTCGATGTATTGATAAACGGCAAACCTGCGCGTGTGAATTACGATATCGAAGTAGGCGCAAATGTTCTGTCAAGAGAACTTGCAGAAGATTTAGGTATCAAATCCATTAATCACGCAGGCATTACCGTAAACGGAGTCTCAAATATAAAAAGTAGTTTTGCTATTGTTGATTCTTTACGCTTTGGCGAGAGCGTTTATAGGAACGTGCCTTTCCAGATCATAGACTTTTCGACCGGTAATGCGGAAGCCGATGCCAAATTAAAAGCCACAAAACTTAACTGTGTATTAGGCAGTCAGACGATGATGCCGCTTGGGGAGATTCAGTTTGATTTTGCCTCACAAATGATCATCATTCCCGAAAAACCATCCGAAACGCCGACCTATGCTCCCAACATGTATCGATCCGGAAATTACGGCTTCATCATAGATCTATACGATTACACCTCCAACGGTCACCTCGAAGCCTTATTGGATACGGGTGTCGCTTATTGTGGTCTGACAAATAAGTATTACAAAAAAATCGGGATTTGTTTAAAGGCCGAACCGCAACCGATTCAATCCGTTATGCAGGAGCCGGAGGGGTCGGTATCTCAAAGGTTTTCCATACAAATCTAAATTACAAAATTGGTGATCGGACGGTAAAAACAGATTCGATTGCAGTGGCTGTGGAGGGTGATATTCAGGCTTCGACCCATGATATGCTTTACGGCTTACCTGAAATGACCAAATTCAATAAGATGATCATCAACTTTAGGCTGATGTGGGTCGGCATGGAATGATATCAGGAAGGATTCCGAAAAAAATTCTACCTTTGTCCTCAGTATGCCCTGCATCGAATACGAAAAACGGATCGTCACGCTGATGATCCGCCTCTATTGCCGAAAGGCCGAAGGGAATCGCGAACTCTGCAACGAGTGTCGCGAATTGATGAAGTATGCCCACATGCGCCTTGACCGCTGTCGATACGGCGACCACAAAACGAGTTGCAGTCGTTGCACGACCCACTGCTACAAGCCCGCCATGCGCGAAAAGATCAAACGTATCATGCGCTTTTCAGGCCCGCGGATGATGCTCTACCACCCCATCGCTGCCATCCGCCATCTGATCGGATTCTAAACGAGAAAAAGGCTCTGAAATGCCAGCGTCGCGCGGAACTACAATCCGCGCCTCTCAACATTTCGAAGCCTTTGTTGTAAAGGTAATATAAATCTTTCTCGGAACAAAT
>RCNH01000309.1_pt1 | contig 22123 bp, 6 predicted proteins | sample 2041161 | NCBI WGS metagenome assembly RCNH01 (sample SAMN09708215, study PRJNA481090) | Feces metagenome, whole genome shotgun sequencing project. | biome: feces | host: Leptonychotes weddellii | place: Antarctica: Sion Island | collected 2010-03-01 | reverse complement strand
AGTTTCTTTGTAGATAATTCAGAAAGCAAAAACGGAAAGAGTGTAAACAAAGTATCTTTTAAGACGTATTTCCTAAAAACTGTAAAAAGAATGCGTTCAGCTTTCGATATTTGCCAGCCGTCAGGTTATTTAAGTGATGAAGAATTGTCTTTAGCTCAGTGTTTTATGGCTATTGCTGGATTTGTACGAAAAATGAGTGGTACAAGTGAAGTTGATACAGCTACAATGAATCGTTCAGTTTCAAAGATGGTTGAAGAGGCACTTAAATATAATCAGGTAGAAAGTGTTCTTGAAACCGGAGAGGAAGAAGATATATTTTCTCCTGAGTATTTTGAAAAACTTTCAGATATTAAAATGCCGGCTACTAAATTAGAACTGCTTGTGAAAATGTTAAAAAAAGAAATCAAAGAGGATGGTAAGATAAACAAAGTGGCTGCAAAAACATTTCAAGAAATGTTAGAAAAAACTATTGAAGAATAAAAAATCAATACCAGTGAGTTATTAAAAAAGCTAATAACTCACTGGTTGAAAAAAGGAGATAGGAACAATGGAAAAAAAGTATAAACTTAACAAAAAAATAGAAAAAAAATATATACAAGACTTATTAAATGATATATTGTATATATTAGAGGACGAACCGAATACAAAAAACTGGATGGCTTGTATATACAGAGATAAGGCGGCTTGTGAGAAAGATGCACTTCGTAGGATTGAAAAAATAAAAGGTATAGCAATAATAGAACCTAGCAAGGCGACACGTGAACTAAGTTCGGAGTTTGTGGCAACAATTGAATTAATTAATAAGTTAATTATTTCTTAACTGGTTCTCTTCATAGAGGCATTGACATACATCTAGATGAACCCATTCCTAATGATAATTGGTTACCATTGAATGCTAATACTTTAACACCAGCTTTTTCTAATGCAGCTTGAGTTTTTCTGTTTCTGTGGTATCCCACAACAACACCTGGACGGATTGCTAAATAGTTAGTTCCATCGAAGTGAGTTTCGATATCGATATCCATTTGGTTTCCATCTTCTCCACCAATTGGAACCATCTTAACTTTTTTACCAACAACTTTTGCTAAGATGTCAGCTAATTTAGCTTTTGATTCTTTAGGTTCAACTTTACCTTTAGTTAAGTCGATTTCTCAAACTTTTAAAGCTGATTTAATGTTTCCTGAATATAAGAATACATCTTTGTCTAACATTGTTAATCAAGTATCTAAGTGCATTAAGTTACCCATTGGAGGTACGTTAATAGCAATGATCTTCTTGAAGTGGCAGTCTTTGTTTTTAATAATGTTCTTTGCAATTGTTTTAATTGCAGCCATGTTAGTTCTTTCAGATACACCGATTGCTAATACGTCATCAGTATAAATGAATACGTCTCCACCTTCTACAGTTTCTTTTCCATCTCTTGCAGAGAAGTACTTAGGAGTATCTTTGTAGTCTGGGTGAGTATTAAAGATTCATTGTGCAAAAATAGTTTCACGTTTTCTTGTTGGGTATTTCATGTTGTGTAATGTAATACCGTTACCTACTGATGCAAATGGGTCTCTTGTAAAGTAAATGTTTGGCATTGGGTCAACTACTAAGTCGATAACTTTTTCGTCTTTTCCAACTTTTACAGTAATAGATTTTTCACCGATTTCTGATAATAAGATACCAGCCATCATTTTGTCAATCATTTTACGAGTTGATTTTTTACCAATAGTTTCTAAGTAAGATAATACTTTCTTACCTAAAGCTGGTTTGATTTGTAAAGCATCAGTTTTCTTATCTTTACCTCAAGAAGCTTCTTCTAATCATTGGTTCATGAAAGCTTTTTGTTCTTTAGCGCTTAAGTTATCAAACATTTCAGCAGATAAGTCTGCTAATTCAACAACTTCAACACCTTCTTTTCTTAAGATGTCTGTGAAAGCATCGTGTTCTTTTTGAGCTTGTTCTAATTCAATAATTGCTGACATTAATAATTCATCAATTCTTGCAGGAGTTACGTATTTTAATTCGTCTCCAGGACGGTGTACTAAAACTCTTTTAAGTTCACCGATTTCACTATAAACTTGAATTCCTTTATTCTTAGCCATATTTTCTTCCTTTATATTCTTTGGATCACTCGAAGTAATCCTAAGACTATTATAACCCCTAATAAAGTTTTAGTGATAAAAAATAGTATTTTTTAATGTTTTAATTAGCAAAAAGTTTTTTTGCAAACAATTCCACTGCAATCATAGCTCTCACGTCATTCTCACAATAGATTTGAATATTGTTATATAATTCATCTCATTCCGCTGGTGAAAGCTTGTCAAAAAACCTTAAAGTAGTACGGTTTTGACACATTAATCCATTCTGTACTGCTAATTTTTTATAGTCTTTACATCCGGTTTCTTCATACAAATGAAAATGGTTTTTTTCAATATAAGGAAGGACTTTTTTAATGGAATAAAAACCACCAAATTCCTTAATTAAAAAAGGCACACCTTCTTTTTTAATTTGAAAGAAATCAGCTAAGTCATAGATGTTATTAATAATACATTCAATTTTTTTGGTATATTCCGGTTCATTAATATAAGTAATCATTTCTTTTAAACGTGAAGATTCAAAACTTTTGTTATATACAACATAACTATATTCTTCTCCCATATATAAAGCATCTACTACTTTTTTAAATTCATCGACATTAATATTTTTTGGGTCAATAACAATATTGTTACAAGTTAATTCTGAATATGGTTTAGTCCCATCACTAATAATAATGGAACATTGGGTAATAATTTGCATAAAAGGGAAAGTATTATCAATCACTCTTGTAGCAATATTAATGGTTTCAAAATCAAAGTAAACTTTTTTATCTTTTAATTGATCTAAATACTTTTTAGTCAATACTCGATCAATCACAACATCTTGATTGTTATCAAAAAATAACTCTGCTTTACCAGCTTTAAAATATTGTTTAATATCATCTCCTTTTTGATACTTTTGTAAATAAGGTCCAGTTTGATAAACCATATTTCCTGAATATGAAAATAATTCATATCCCATGATTTGGTATAAAGTTCTTAAATACATTCAATAATCTGATTTTTTAAAGTTCCCATTGTCATTAAAATCAGGAGTAATGTCTTTGATAAATTCTTTTTCACAATCACCCTTTAAAAAATCAATTTTTCATTGGTATAACTCTTCAATTACTCCACTAAACTCATCAATGGTTTTTTCTAAAACTGGAGCAATGCGATCAATGGCATCTTTTGTGCCCACATACTTGGTGGATTCTTTTTTAATTTCTAATTCACTTAAATCACCTTCTAAAACTTTAGTGATCGTAATAGGACAAGGGACATAAGTACCATTTTCATCTTCAATAAAGTTATAACCTTGCTTTTCTCTTCTTTTTTCTTCAGCGTTAAACTTTTTCTTCGCAGTAATGGCTTTGGCATAATTCATATAAGGAGTGATGGCAAAAGGACAAGTACCTTTAGCTGCTTTAATATAATCCACCACACATAAATAAAAATCAAATTGATATTCCCCCAAGGCATCTTGGAATAAAACTTGTGATTGATAAAATAAATCTAAGAAGTGATGTAATTTAACCGTTGAAGTCCCTTTAGTTTCAATAATTTTAATTTGGTTACCTTCTTTTACTAAAGCATCACACTTAGTAATTAATAAATCATTAATAAAAGTTGGTTGAAAGATAATGATATCTTTATTATTTTTTAATAAAGATAAAGTTTTTTGATAAGCTAATTCACGATCAAAAACTTGTTTTGATTTTTCATCAAAATCATAGACTTCTTTAATATGAGGAAAACTATTGCAGATATGAACTTTACTTTCATGATCTAACTTGATTCCTTCAACCACTTTCGCATCTTCCTGATCTAAAGTAGATTCTTGTTCTTGCATTTCTCTAAAATGTTCTAAACAATCGACTTCAGAGATTTCAAACTCATCATCTTCATCATCAATTAAAGTCGCTTTAGCAACTTTTACTTGGGCATTAATCGAATTAATGATTTGACTATTGGTATGGAATAATAAAGCTTTTTGTTTTGTATAGTAATAAATGTAATCATATTTAGTCACATAGATCTTTTTAGAACTATCCATAAATGTTAACTACACTCCTCTACGTCAAACTTTAAATTTAAATACAAATCCAATTAGACATGCTCCAGCTAATAACGCAATTGCACCTAAAACAATTGCTGAAACTACCACTGTTTGATTAACAACATTAACAGATGTTAATTGTTTTTCGAAACCATAAATTCTTACAACAAATTGACAAGGGTTAGCATTTGCTCCACCTTCTTCAATTGAAGCGTATTTAAGTACCGTTACTGAAGCTTCTACATATCCTTCTTCATCACTGAATTGTTGTTCACGATAGTTAACTTGAACATTAGTTTCATTTAATTCATATAAATTTACTAATCTAGTTGCAACAATATCATATAAGAACTTATCAACTTTTTCTCTTTGTTGTGGTAAGGTAGGACCAGTTACCATTCTTGTATAGAAATAATCAATTTGGGAAGGTAAAACATTTGATTCATAATTAATATTGATTCTTTCAAAAGTACCTAAATATTCAGTATCACCTTTAGGATTAATGAAACCAGATGGTTTAACACTCTTAAACCCATAGAATGTTACTACCCCTCATTTTAGATCTTTCTTAGGGCCGACGATTTCTGAATTATCGTTATAATACAAATCAATAGAAAATTTAATAGTAACAGTTCCTTCGATATCATTAGTATTCATTACTGTAATGTTATCAATGTTAGTCGATGCATTAAAACTTGGTGGTAAATTAATAATAAAATTATTATAGTTTCTAACTAAAATATCTCTTGCTTTTTCTTTTGAAATAGTAGAAGGTAATCCACTTGATGCAGCATTATTTGCAAGAATTGGTTTATCTTGAAGAATCTTAGTTGCATGTGATGTCATGAATCCTGATAATTTCACATTCTTAGCTAGAGTAACTCCATTATTTACAAATTCACCTTCTTCGTTATAATATTCATCCAAACTAATATTAACTACCAATGATCCAACAGTATTATCGAAACTTACTGGAACAATTTTTAGGTTAGTGTTAAATGCTGTTGTTTCGAATACTTCTGTAGGCACATTTTCAAAAATTGATCTTTTATTTGAAATAATTAAATCTTTTAGTTTTGCAGAATTTAAATAGAAATAAGAAGGAATATTATTCTTCCCTGAAAAATTTTCAATTTTTACATCACCAATGATATTAGTTGGGAGAATTTTCTTGAAACCTGAAATGGTAACATTGTAAGTGTATGGTGTTATATTTTGAACAATCCCTTTGCTATCAACATAGTTATAAATTGATAATCTAACTACTAATGTACCAGTTAAGTTGTCATGTGAAACAATGGTTGCAATACTAATATTATCTTTTCTAAAATTAGATGGTAAATTCTTAAAGAATTTAATTCTATTTTCATAAATTAGGTTTTTTAATTGTTCATTGGTTACTTTTTGAGGAATTGGGAGACTATCACTAGATTCTAAATCAACAGCTGTTTCGAAAACAGTTGAAGGTTGAGAAATGAAACCTTTTAATAAGACAGTTTTTTCAAGTGGAGTACCATTTAAGACCACTTTCCCTGTAACATCATAATATTTTGTTACTGATAATACAAAAGTTAAAGTACCATTTGAATTATTAGGTTGCAAGTTAGTAACAATAATATCATTAATAATTTCACTTGAAACAGAATATGGATTATCTATAAATGCTTTAGGATCAGAAACAATTAAAGTAATAATATCTGATTCCTTCATACTTGAAGGTAATTTTTTTGCATTTTGTCCTTGAACTGTATAACTATCTCTAATTTTTGTTTCACCAATTTGCTTAAACCCTGATAGGAAGATGACTGCGTTTAAGTTTGGTTTAGAAGTTTCTACAGTTGTATCTATATAATTCCCGTGTTCATCGACATAATATGTTAAAGACATATCTACTCTAATTTTTCCACTTAAGTTATCAGCTTTAAAACTGTTGATAATAATATCATCTTGAGTAAAGTTAGTTTCTGGTAAGTTAGCAAAAATATCTTTAATATTTTCATAAATTAATGAAACAATTTCGAAATTAGATAAATCTGAAGCAAGACGAGTTGCCATACTTCACAACTTGATTTCATTATTAGTAATTGTCGTAGGAATAATTTGTTTAAATCCATCTATCTTAAAATAGAAGTCTTTTGTACTTCCATTAGCCACCACACTTCCATCATCAGCATAGAAATAATTTAACTTGACTGCCACATTAATTGAACCATTTTTATTGTTATATCCAACAACGTTTACATCAGTAATGTTAGCCTGAGAAAAAGAAGGCGGTAGGGATTTTAAATCAAAAATATTTAAGTAGTTATCACAAATAATATCTAATAATTCGTTCTTTGAAACTTGAGAGGCAATCAAGTTAGAAATACCATTAATAGAAACGTCTTTAGAAGCTGTAGCAAAAATTTGTTTGAATCCTGAAATAGTTACTTCTTGAGAAAGTTCTTGATTTAAGGAATTTGAAACATTTCCAAGATCATCATAATAATTCTTGATTTTTAAATTAACTACCACTTGCCCAGTTAAATTATCAGCTGAAACAATATCAGCATTAGTTGAAACAATATCTAAAATTGAGAAATTGTCTGGAACTGGAGCCATCAAGTGTTTTCCGTAAGCAACTTCCTTAACAATTTTGATATCTACTTGCGTAGGTAAAAGAGTACTATAAGGTAAATCTTTAATGTTAGTTGTTGAAGAAATTTGAGTCATTCCAGTAATATGACCAAAACCTCTAATAATAATCGCTTTACTTAAAACATTATTAGGATCATTATCAACTAGAACTCCATTAATGTCATAGAACTTAGTAATCACTAATGGTTGAATAGTAATACTTCCTTCATAATTATTAGGTTGGATAGCATTTTGATCGATATAAATGTCACTCATTTCAAAATCCTTTGGTAACGAAACAAAAAGAGTGTTTTTATTTTCATAAATAAAATTTAATAATTCTTGAGAAGTAACATTAGATGGTAGGACATTTGCTAAAGCTGAATCAGTATTAGTAAATTCACTATTAATTTCAGTCTTTTGTATTTGATTGAATCCAGTTAGTGTAATATTCATTATTTTTGGAATTAATCTTTGTTGTTGCCCAAAAGCATCGAAATAGTTATTTAAAATAACTTTGACATCAATTTCCCCAAGAGTATTTCTATAAGAAGATGGAGTTAAAGATAAACTAATATCATTCTTTTTAAAATCTAATGGAAGAGAAGTAAAAATAAATTGTTTGTTTTCAAATAAGATATTTATGATGTCATTATTAGTAACTTGCGTTGGTAAAATTGTTTCATATTTGCTTGGTACAGGATATCTACTTACTGCAGCTTGTGTTTCACCAACAGGTAATAGGTTAGTAATCTTGATTTGGGTAGTTTTAGGAATTGTTGTTTCAGTTTTTCCCTGAGCATCATAATAATTCAAGATAGACAAGTCAACAATTAATGTTCCATTTAAGTTATCTGTTGTTTTAATCACAACGTCCTTGACATATAATCCATCAGCTCCATCTGGATAATTATCAAAAAATAAATCCATATTTTCTTGTACAAAAGCTTCTACTGAAGGAGCTTTATCAGGATCAATTCCTGCAGGAGTCATTGGTGTTAAATCAGATGGGTAGTATCTAGCAAACCTACTCGATGCAGGAACCTTAACAGTTTGTTTAACAGTAGTAGGGTGCACCTTTTTGAAACCATAAAATTTGACCCCTTCTTTTGTTCTGAAAATATTTGAATCTTGAACTAAGACCCCTTCATCGTTATAGTATGTTGATAAAGAAACATCAGCGACAATATAAGATTCCACTGAGTTAGAAATTCTATTAGTAATATTTAACATCAAGTTTTCTGCTTTAAATGTAGAAGGCATGTTAACAATAAGTTCACTAGTAGGATTAGCTGGATTAGTTGTGTCTAAAACTAGTTTTTTTAGTCTTGCTTCATCAACATCCGAAGCAGCAACATCAGAAACAGTTTTTAAATAAATATCATCTTGTATTTGAGTAGGGTTAACAGCTTTAAAACCGGTAAAGGTAATATCAGTGTAAGTAACATCAGTAGTAACTTCTAATCCTAATGAATTAAAGAAACAAGATAATTCGATAAAAGCTTTAATTTCACCTGTTGTATTGTATGCATTGATTTGGTTTAAAACTATATTTGTTTCAACATTAAAATCTGGTGGCAATGGAGTGGCAATGTCATCAATATTTTTCTTCACATAATCCAGTAATTCAGCATCAGTAAAAGAGGTTGCTAATTTATCAGACATTCCATCGATATTTACTTGTCTTTTGATTAAAGTCTTTGAAGAACTCTTGTATCCTTTAATAATCGCTGTATATTTTGAAGTCGAAGGGGTTTTAATTAACAATCCATTCAATGGTTCATAATAATTAGATAATTGGAAAACAACAAAAATAGTCCCTGACAAATTATCGTATGAAGACTTTACTGGATTAATAATAATATCTCTAGATGCATCAAAATCATCTGGCATGTTAGATAAAAAATTATTCTTAATTATTTCCTTAATTGAATCAATATCACCATTAAAAGCATCAGAAGGTAAGACCTTATTGTTTCCTAATTCATTATTGTCAGGAGCATTAACTTCAGTCGGTAAAACTTCTCTAAAACCAGTAATTCTAACTTCAGGGAAGGCACGGTAATCACCATCAATGTCATACAACATACCTTTTGAATCAACAAACTTATCTAATTTTGGAACAACTGAAATAAATCCACCAATATTGTTGTATAGTAGATTATCAAAAATAATATCATTATTAGTAATACCGATGTTGTTGTTAATTGTTTTTAATAGGTATTCTTTAATTTGATCTTCTTTAATATCTTGAGCTAATGTGTATTTCATTCCAGTTAAAGGAATTTCATCAGGGAACACAGTTGGAGTTACTGCTTTAAAACCAGTAATAATTAATCCATTAAAACTTGAATAAACATCAGAAATAATAACATCTCTTTTATCAGCATTAGCAGTGTTTGGAACGCTTTCGTTTTTGTAGACATTACGATAAGAAAAATTAACTACTAACTCTCCTTTATCATTTTTAGCAGTCACTAGATCGATAGTAATATCATCAACCTTCATTGTTGGCAGTCTTGGTGTTAAATTATTGAAAATAAATTCTCTAATTGCTGAAAACTTTGAAACATAGCTTACAGCTAACTCATCCTTAACCCCTGGCATTTCTAGGGTTGTAGGGATGTTTGTGGCAACTAGACGTTTGAATCCAGTAAATCTGAAATCATCTTTTAAAAGTCTTGGTTGAGCAATAAAAATCTTGTCATTATTAAATCAACCATTGATAAATAAACTACAAGAAACATATCCTTCGGTATTAGAAAATTTCAAACCTGACAATGTAAAAGTTGCAGTTTCAGGAACATTTAAAACTGCATCGCTAGCCACTAATTTCTTGTTCAAATAATCGGTGTCAGTATAAATTTGAGAAGGAATCACTTCAGGATCAGCACAATCAACACTTTGTTTATTTAGTGTTGTTGGCCCAGGAACTGGACGATATGGACCAAAAACAATTTTTTGTGGTGGAAACCCTCCAAGAACTTCCGTACCAGTGGCATCTTTATAAGATGACAATGTTGCTCAAACTGTAATGTAACCTGTCTCACCATTAACACTAAATCCGTTATTAGGTTTAGTTGAATCAAACATTACATCACTAGGTCTAAACCCAGTTGCTTGACGAATTGTGTTTCTATAAATAATTTTCTTGATATCATCTTTTTTCACATTGTAAACATAAGTGTCAGAATTAATCAATGATGACATATTTTTGTTTATTGCTTCAACATCAATATAAGTTTGATATTCAGTAGGTTCAGGAGTTGTAGTAGTAGACCCACCAGCAACTGGACTAGCAGTATCAGTGGCACTAGTTAAAGTAGGGTCATTAGAAGACTCACTTTTACTTTCAGAAGCGCTAGCAGTAATAGGATTTTGCACCACTGGTTTAGCGGTGCTTAGTCCTAAACAAGCAAGAAAACCACAGGCACAAATAGCTGCGGTTATTTTTTTTATTATTGATACTTTGTTTTTCTTACCAAACATAATATATATTATATATTATATTTTTAAATCTTTAAATATTTACGTCTTAAGAAATGAACTACAAAATATAATGCTACAGCAACGATAAAGGCACATGCAAGACCTAATGCAACATATATCAAGATATTTCCACTAGTAATTTTAGTCGTTGCTGTTTTTTTGAAACCAGAAATTATCATATTGAATGTAATTCCATCCTTATTTTGAATTAATAAACCATTGGTTCCATCATAGAAATCAGTAACTCTTAATTCTGTAACGGTAATTGTAGCATTTTCACTGTCAACATAAAAGTTTCTAAAACTGATGATTCCTTTAGTTGGATCATTTGGTGAAGGAGTATTCATTACAGAAGATCTTATTAATGATAAAATTTGTTGCTTTTGTTCAATTTCTGAACCACTTAGGAATTCATTTACAGTTTGGTAATCATTACCAATATTTGCATAAATCGTTGAATTATTAACTGCATTTAAAATAGTTGTAGAGTTACCAATATATGTTGGTGCTTGCTTTGCAAAACCACTTAAAACAACTGATTTTTTAAGTTTTGCATCAGTTTTTAAAAGTCCAGTATCATTATAGTAATTTGTTACTGCTAGATTGAAAATAATAATTCCATCTTTATCATTAATTTTAACGTCTGTAACGATAATATCAGCCTTATTATTTTGATCCTTTCCAGTTGGTAAATTTGTGAAGAAACTATCTAAATTGTTATATACGTAATCAGTAATTTTTTGTTCCTTATTCAAACCTGGAGTTGAAACAATAAATTCAGATGGCTTAATTGTTCTAAAGTTTTCTTGAACATTAGTGTTAATGGTAGTTGTGCCACGACTTGCAAACCCTTGGATTTCAAGCACTTGATTAGCTGATTGGTTTTGCGATAATACCCCATCCTTATCATAAAAATTTGTGATAGCGTAATTTACAAGAACCTTTCCTTCTGAATTAACTGGTTGGACATTATTAATGGTGATAGAACTTTCCTTAAATAGTGGGTTAGAGACATTTAAATTAGAGAAAATTAAATTTTTATTTTCATACATAATCTTTTTAATGTCATTAGTAGATACAAAGTCAGTTGGCACAATACTTTCGTATCCAGGAAGAGAAATAATAGGAGTAAAGATGGTTGGTTTAATTGAATTAAATCCAGTTAAAGTAATCTGACTAGTTCATCCATTATCAGAAGTTGCATTAACCAGGTTTCCACCATTATCATAGAATCTTGCTAGAGAAATAAAGAAGGTAATGGTTCCATTTAGGTTAGAGAAATTAGCGCCAGTTATTGTAATTTCATTCTGTTTCAAATCAACTGGTGCATAGTTGAAAATATTAGCTTTATTAGTAAAAATTAAATTAGTTAAAAAAGCATTATCTTGATATAAAAATTGCGGTAATTTATCACCTGGTAAAGGAACATTAAAAGTTGGAACTGCAGTAGTTCTTTGAGATTTCTTTAAATTTGTTAGTGTAATATTACAGTTCAATGCATCAATTGGTTTAGCATCAGTCACAAGTTCACCTTGTGAATTATAGAAATTATTAAGTTTATACTTAATTTTTAGAGTTCCATCTAAATTTGATGGTATTGCTGAAATAATATTAGCAGAGGTGAAGTTACTACTATCTAATTTAACTGGGTTATTAACAATAATTCTTGTTTGTTGACTAATAATGAAATCGGCTATTTCTTGATTAGAAATATCTGAAGGTAGCATTGAACCTATTGATGCTGATAAATCAATTGGAGAAATTTCTTCTACTGTAGATGTAGGAGCAACTTGGTTAAATCCTTTCAACAGAATTCTTTCTGAAAGTGGAATTACACTATCAAGAGGAGCTCCAGGTGAAGGAATAATTTCTTGACCAATAGAATTAATGTATTTGTACAATTTTACATCAATTAAAATTTGTCCCGTTAGGTTGTTTGTTGAAATAATTGAAACTTTAATGTCTTTCTTTTGAATTCCACTTTCTGGAAGGTTTTTAAATACTTGTGACTGATTCAAAATTAAATAATCAGCAATTTCATCATTATTTAATGAACTAGGGTTTCTACTATCAAAAGTTGTGGTACTTAAGGTCTTCACTATCGAAGTTGGAGTTTGTGTTTTATAACCGGCGAAAGTAATATTTCAAGGTTTTAATTTTTCTAATTTAGCTGGATCTGTTGGATCATCACCTACATTTACTATGTTCCCCGAGTCGTTGTAGTAATTGTTTAAGTAAACAACTGCTGAAACTGTACCTTCAATATTATCAAAGTCAGTAATAGTAACTTTTACAACATCTCTTTGTGGGTTAAAACCAACAACCGTATCCTTAATAAATTGACTTGATGAGTTTCTAATAACTTTTAATAAAGAGTCTTCAGTTTCTTTGTTTGGAGTTTTATATTGGAAAATCTTTGATTCATAATATGGAATGAAATATGTCGGTTTAGTTTGTTTAAATCCATAGATGGTAACAATTTGAGTGTATGGAGGTTTTGAATTAACAGTTGGCCCTGCTACATTTCCGTGACTATCATAATATCTGTTTAAAGAAACTTTAGCAGTAATATAACCTTGTAGGTTATTGATTTCTACAAAAGGGTTAGTTCCAGGAGCTGGATTTTCAATGTCATGTGCCGGATCAAAACCATTCACTGGGTTATTAATTAAATTATTTTCAACCACATATTTAACAAACTGTCTATAAGTTACTTGTTGAGGAATAATGTCAGCAGCCACAGATGAACTTAAGAATAATACTGGGTTAATGAAGGTTACAGATTGATTCTTCTTAAAACCATATAAAACTACAGTTCTTTCAAAAGTAGCTGTATGTTGTAATTGTGAAGCATTATCATAATATAGTGACAAAGTTACTTTTGCATATATTGAACCAGTATCATTAGCTGCAATTAATTTATCAGATACCATAATATTATCTATCGTAAATCCAGGAGGAATAGAAGTAATAATTTCTTCACGATGGTTAAAAATATATTGTTTCACTTCTTCAGCAGTAATATCAGTTGGAATCTTATTAGTTAATAGTGGATTGTTAACAATAACATTTTCCTTGATTGAAGTAGGGGTAATTGAATTATAACCACTTAACAATACTTGATGTTCAAGAGGTACAAAAGATACATCTCCAGGTTTTCCTATAATTAGATTAGCTAATTCATTATAATAACGATACAACTTTACAGTTAAATCAATTTGACCTTGAGAATTTAAGAATGAATCACCATTTAATTGGACTTCAATTTCACTAGGGTTGATACCAACAGGAAGATTATCAATTAAAGTTTCACGATTATCTCAAATAATTTGTTTTAAACTATCTTGCGTTTCTGAAGAAGGTAATAATGATTCTTTGCCAGGAACATACAAACTATCTCCAATAATAGTTGGTGTTGCTTTTTCAAAACCATAACATCTAACGTTAATTGTCTTTGGAGTTGTAGTATAAACACCATTATTGTCATAGTAGTTTGTGTAGGTTACTTGTACAATTAAAGTACCCATCAAGTTACTTAATGAGTTAGTAACAATATTAGCATTAGTAATTTCAAATGTATCAGGTCTTGATCTTACAAACTGGTCAATGTTAGATTTTAATACTTCAAGCATTCTATCATTGTTCACCTCTGAAGCTAAAACGTTTTCAACCCCTCTTAAAGTTACAGTGGTATCTACGTAAGTTTGCGAAGTTACCTTAAACCCTCTAATTGAAAAATTGTGGATTTCCTTAGGCACTTTATCTTCTTGAACCCCGAATGAGTTGTAGTAGTTATTAATTGATAAATCCATGCTAATAGTACCAGTCAAATTATCTTTGACAACAGATGATAAAGTTGTTCCAGGACGGTTTAAAATTGTAATCGAATCTCTATTAAAAGTAGTCGGTAGAGGAACAAATAATGAACTTCTATATTCGTAAATTAAATCAATAATTTGTTCATTAGTTAGATCAGTTGGGAGCACTTCTGTTTGGTTTGGTATAGAAACCCCACTATTAACTACAGTTTCAGTAATTTTACTGAAACCAAACAATTTAACACTTTGGAAAGGCATTGGGTTTACTGCACTATGAACAATAAGTTCTCCCGCTGCGTTATAATAAGTTTTTGAAGAAATATAAACTTCAATAATTCCTAAATTATCATGCGCTACGATATCATTAGATATAATGATATCGCTCTTTTGAAAATTATAAATTGGAATACTATTGTATACTGCGTTGAAGTTATTATAGACTAAATCAATAATTTGTTCTTTTGTTAGTGAAGAAGGAGAAACTTGTGAAACTCCAGGCAATTTAACTGATGGATTAATAGAAGTTGCATTAACTGTTTTGAAATTTGTTATAGTTGCAAAATAAGGTGGGTCTCAAGGAGTTGTAGAGAAATTTCCAGTTTTATCATAGTATCTTTTTAAGTTAACTTGGAATCTAATAGTACCTTCTAAATTAGAAAATGTTGGACTTAAAATTTCAATATCCTTTAAATAATCAAAATCAATTGGCAAGTCTCCACTAAGCTGTTTTAGAACAGTTGCCTTTAAATAGTTGGTGTCAGTATAAACATCACCAGGCAACTGATCAGGAATTCCAACATTTCAATCAGTAATTTCTGGCAATGATGTTGGTACAATTGTACGGTATCCACTAATAGTTACAGTTGGTTTAAACTGAACAAATTCCTTAGCATCATAAATTAGTCCTTTAGAATTAAAGAACTTATTTAAAGAAACTTTGAATGAAATAGTTCCATCAAGATTATTGTGATGTAATTCAGTTAATTTAATGTTTGCAATCGTTGTGTTTGGAACTATATTATTAATTAAACTATTTAAAACAATTTTCTTTAATGCATCAGTATTAGCTACCACATCACTGGCTAATACAGAACTTTGATTAACAATTCAATTTTCTGTAATTGTAGTTGGTTTAATTTTTCTAAAACCAGTAATGGTTACAGTTTGTGGATTCGAAGGTGTTGTCATTAATTGACCTTCTGCAGAGTATCAACGGTTATAAGAGATGCTTAAGGTAATAGTACCATCTAAATTAGAGAATGTAGAATCAGGTAAAATATTAATATCAGAAGGTAACATTCCAGGAACTTGATATAATGTTAAATCTAGTACCATATATTTTAAATCTTCTTTGTTTGTAGCAAAGAAGTCTGAAGGTAAAATATTATTGCTTCCAAGTTCTAGGTTACCAGCTAAATTAATGGAAGTTTGTCCAACACTCTTGAATCCAGTTAATTCAACTGAAGGTAATTCTTTAGTACCGGTTTGAATTTGTAATTGGTCTCCTCCAAAGTAGTTTTTGATAATAGGTGTGAAGGTAATCTTTCCATCAGTTGAATTTCCAATTATAGAACCATCCTTGATGGTAATTTTTGTAGGTGAAAATGAACTTGTATACTGTTGGACACTATTGGTTAAATAAGGTTCAACCAAATTTGAGATTAAATCCGGATTTTTAACATAGTTGTAAATTGTTTGATCTCTTAAACCAATATCATAAGATGGAGAAGCAAATTCTGTTTCATCTAAAACTTGTTTGAATCCAGTGATAGTCATAGGAACAGGAACAAATCCCCCTACTTGTTCAACCCCTTCTCTATCTACGAACTTATTTAAACTTAAATCAAATGAAATGGTACCTGCTTTGTTATTAAAAGAAATTCTATCAATTTCAATGTCTGATAAATCATTGAAAGTAGGAGCAGGGTTAATAATTAAATCATTTTTAATGATGATGTCATCTCTAATTTTTTCAGGATTATCATAAGCTTGAGCTATTTCATTCTTATTACCAACATTTTTTAATTTAGTATTAATTTCAGTCATAAAAGCTGACTTATATCCCTTGATAACAATAGTTCTAACGAAGGTACTATATTGGTCATAGTTCAAGGAATTATCAAAATATCCAAGAAACATTAATTCAACCTTAACAGTAGCGTGTTCGGTGTCTGGAGTAATAGATGTAGTGATATATTTATCATTTGAAGCTAATTCAAAATTAATCGGTGAGTTTGTTAATGATTTAATAGCAATTTTTCTAGCAGCATCAGCAAATCTAGGTTCATAAACTTCGTTATACCCAAGATCTTTATCAGTTAATGTGTATTCCACTGGTAAATTTGTTTGACCAGTTACTTTTTTAAAATCAACAATAGTAATATCAAATGTTGGTAATGGAGTTGGGTCTTTATCATCTGGATTTTCAGGAGTTGTGTTGTGAACATTTCCTGATTTGTCAATAAATTTTGATAAATAGAAATGCATAGTTAAAGTTCCTGCAGCATCATTAATTGTAGGGGTAAGGTTAACAATGTTTTCTCAAGTTGTATCAGGAGCTTCATCTTGAATTCCTGATAAAATTAAAGTTTTCACTGCCTTTTCAAACATTCTTCCTTTATCAGCTCAATCCATGTATCACACAGATGGATACATGTATTGGTTTTCAAATTGTTTATTACCGGTGAAAGTTGTAGCACTATATTTCATGTTTTTAAATGATGTTCTAGCTCAATCAACGGTTAATCTATCTCCTGTAACTGCATATGGAGTCACTGTTGCTGTAGTTTCATTAGAAGTAAGAACAGCATCTTCATTAGATGCTGTTGCAGTATTATTTTCAATTTTAGAATTAGCTAATTTGATTTGATTAGTAGCACAAACAGATGCAGCGGTAAGTGCTGTAGGCACCCCAACTGCAACCATTGCTCCGGTAATCATTTTTATCAATTTGATTTTTTTTGATAACATATAATAATTATATATTATTATATATACTTTTTCAAAGTATTTAAACTATTTTAAACCACGTTTTTTACGGTACATTGAGAAGAAGACAATAAGACAACCAATTAAAACAATTCCGGTTACAATAGAAATGATAAACATTGTATATTTAAAAGTTTCATTTTCAGCATTAAATTTAAAACTATTAGTTACTTCAAAACCAGTGATTTCTAAAATAATTTGTTGAGAATCGACAAATTCATATTTGTTATTGATGAAATTAGTAACAGTCGCTTGTACTCTAATAGATCCTTCTTGGTTATTAGCAGATGTATCGATATAATTATTGATAGTAACTGTTGGTGTTAATGCATTACCATCAGCATCAAATCTTGGAATTGATGAATAAGAAACAACCATTTCTTGGACTGCTTTTGTAAGGATGCTATATTGTTCTTTTAACTCTTCTGAAGTAAATGGTGGTTCTTTTGTATCAGCTGTTCCTGCTTGGAATCTTCCAGGTTCAATTTCACTATTTCCTGCTGGAACAGTAATAACTGTATCTTTACCCTTAATTTCCATGAAATTAATTAAAGTTGGAGTGGTTTTAGTAAAGTTATTAAATGATACTCTAAAAGCTTTATCACCATTAATAACTTCGATTCCTGTTTCGTCGTTGTAGGTAGATAAAACTACAGTAGCACTAACAGTTCCGTTTTTGTTGTTAAAACCATCAATGTGAATTGATTTTATTGAATCAGCTGTAAAAGTTTTTGGAGTATAGAAGAAAATTCCTTTATCAGCTCCAATATTAGATTTTAAGAATTTTAAAAGATCGTTTTCAACAATATCTTGAGCCATTTTTTTGCTTAAAACAGGGTCGTCAACATAAATATTTTGTGAAATAGAAGTAGGGATAGTTTTAGTAAATCCACTAATATAAATTTTTGTTGTATAAGGGTTTACAGTTTGCAAAATAGCATCTCTATCATAATAGTTTTTAATCGATAAAGTTACTACTAAATTACCATTCAAATTACAATAAAGATTATCTGATTTTGGTGCAAAAGCATCGACCAAATCTTTTGATAAATCAAAATCAGGAGGCATTTTATCAAAGATTTGAGGTTTTAAAAGTTCAATCAAATCTTTTAATTTTTTATCTGAAGCACCTAAATCAACATAATCATTTGGATCACCCAATGAAGCTACAGTTGTAGGTTTTAGTTTGGTCACAGTTGCAGTAGTTGAAATAATTGAAGGGGAGATGGTTTTAAATCCTTTAATTGTAATTTCTTTTTCCATTGGAGTAGAAGTGTTACCGATATTACCATCTTCGTTATAGTATTTATATAAGGTAAGTTGCGCTTTAATAATTCCAGTTTTAGGATCACTTGCTCCTGGAATAATATTGATACTAAAATCATCTAGAGTTAACTTATTATCTACCAAATTCAAAAAAATCAAGTTTTTGTTGATAAAAATAATATTCTTTAAATAATCATTTGTAACGTCAGTTGTTGCCTTATCTGAAATTCCTTGGATTGTTACGCTTGGTACAATTTGAGTTGGTTCTGCAGTTTTGAACCCATATAAAGTGATTTGGAATACTCTTGTACTTGCTGAATCTTCAACTACGTTAGAATCATCATCATAATATGTATTTAATGATAACTTAATTACTAAAGAACCTTCTTTATTTAATGCTTCAACAACAGAAACATTCATTTGACTTTGCTTTAATGAATCCGGGATATTTTGCAACAATAAAGTACGATTTTCTCAAATATATTGAGATAAAACTGTTGTATCAACGTCTGATGGCAATGTATCATTGAATCCAAGAACGTGGAAGGAATCAACCGCAGAAGTTGGTAATGCTTTTTTAAACCCTTTAATAGTGATAGGAGTAACATATGCAGCGGTTATATCTGTAGTATCAACTAACGCTCCATTTTTGTTATAGTATTTATATAAGGTTAAACGAGCAGAAACCACTCCTGTTTTATTTGACTTAGACTCAATTGATATTTGTAACTGATCTTTTGAAATTCCTGCAGGCAAGTTCGAATAAATATTATCTCTATTTGCGTAAATACTATTTTCAATATCTTCATTCTTTACTAAAGTTGGCAACTGATCATTAAATTCATTTAAAGTAATTAAATTGTTCGCATATGTTTGCCCAACAACTTGGAAATCAATTAATAAGACAGATACTTCTAGATATTCTCCTGGTTTATTTAAAACCCCTTGTTTGTTATAGAATTTATCAATCGTAATAATTCCTGAAATCTGACCTAGCTTATTATTAACAGCTCCTGAGAAGTTGAACATTTTAATATTTTCAGGCACAAATCCATCTGGTAAATTAGTAATAAAGTCATAAGGTTTAGTTAGATAATTTTGTCTTAATGCAGCCAAAATTTCTTCTTTAGAAAAATCTGACGCTTTTTTGTTTTTAAATTCCGGTAAGGAGATAACGCTTTGTACTTCTGTTGGTTGTTGGTGTTTAAAACCATAAAACTTAACTGGGAATGGAATTCATCCATTTTCATCATTGTGTAATAATCCAGTATTGTCATAATACTTATTAATTTGCACAGTTGCGTATAAGAAACCATTTAAATTATTAACTTCGATAGTTGAAGGAATAATTTTAATATTGGTTACATTAAAGTTTTCAGGAAGATTAGTAATTGAACCTTTTGAAATCAACAGCAAATTAACTAATTCACTAGGAGTCATTTCAGACGGTCTTGGTAATGCATCTGGAGGAAATAAACTAGTTACATCTAATGAAGAAACAATAGAAGTTGGACCAGCAATGGATTTGAATCCACCAATTGTAACTGATTGTGACATTGGAGAAGATAAACCAACATTTGGTAATATCAATTCACCAGTACTTTTACTATAGTATCTTGTTAAATTAATAGTTAAAGAAATGGTTCCATTTAAGTTATTTGGATATGCTTCAGAGAAATTGAAAAACATATCATTTTGACTAAAGTTTTCAGGTAAATTTTCAATATACTCATTTCTAAAACTTCACAAGATATCTCTTAGCATATCAGAAGTAATTAGCGAAGGTAAGATATCACTATAAGCATTAGCTCCAAAAGTAAAACTATCCTTAATTTTAGTTGGTTGAACATTCTTAAATCCAGAGATTTCAATATTCTTACGATAAGCATTTGAAGCATTAAAATCAGTTTGTATTAAAGTTTTTTTAGAGTCATTTGAATAGTATTTATTCAATGTTAACCCCAATGTCATTGTTCCTTTTATATTATTAGAGTCAACCACATCAATTTTTACATTATTAGAAACAATAAAATCATCTGGTAGATTTTGAAATATTAAGTCTTTTGCAGAAGATACAAAACCTTGTAATTGAGTTTTATTAGTTACTACAGAAGATGCGTATACATTTGATCACTCAGCAGTGGCTGAAATATCTGCAGTGTTATTGATAATAGTTTGTTTAACCTTTCTGAAACCCGAAATATTAACATCATAAGTAACAATTGAAGGTTCAATTCTAGAATCAGGAGCTGCAAATCAATTTTTAAAACTAATTCTTCCTCTTATTGTTCCTTTTTCATTATTATAACTATCACTATTTAAAGTAACATCAGTAATTGCAAAATTAGGTGGAACAGGATCGAAGAATTTTGGACGATTATCTAATATAATTTGCTTTAGCATAGCTTCGTCAACATCTTGTGCTAATAAAGTACCATAGATATCACTTGGCAATTCAACAACAGTTGGATAACTAGTAGGATTGTTCATTTGAAATCCATTAATAGTAATCGGTCCTAGTTCTGTAGATCTCTTAATGGTTGCTCCAGAATTGTCATAAAGTAAGTTGATAGTAACATAAGCTTGCACAGTACCTGAAAGATTATCCTTTTTTCCAATCCTTACAGAAGTAATATTCTTGTCATTAAAACCGATTGGTGTATTCAAAATAATTTCATGCATTTGAGGAATAATGACTCTGCTCTTTAATTCTTCAACATCATTAAATTCAGAAGGAATAACATTCAAGAAATTAACTGGAGCTGTAGCTGTTTTGGCAAGTGAAGTTGCAGTTACTGGTTTAAAACCACTAATGGTAATTCCATTATCTTCATATGTTTCACTTCCATCTATATATGTAATATTGGTACTCTTTTTAAAATAACGATTAATAGTCATATCAATTGTCATAGTACCTAAAGAGTGTCTAGTTCCAGTAACTCTTAAATTAACAATATTTTCTGCAGCAAAATTGTCAGGAATATTATCAAAAAATAACTCTTTATTTTGGACAATTATCTTTTTTAACAATTCAGTATCACTAGCTTCGTTTGTTGTATAAGCAAGCCCAATTGTAGAAGGAAGGGTAACATCTTTAATCCCAGTTGTTTCTCTAGTTTGTGCAAAACCAGTCAATTTAATATTAGTAAAAGAAGATTGATCAGGTGAAGTTGGTAAATGTACAACACCAGTTGAGTCAACAAAGTAATTTAAATACCCAGATACTAATAGTTCTCCATTGATATTGATTGGATTATATGAATTAATAATTACATTTTCTGTTGTAATACCGCTTGGTAATCCTGTTGTTTTATTTAAAATTGCTAGCTTTACTTGAGTTTGCAAATTAACATCATGTTCAACTTTGTATGGTAATATTCATGAAACTTCTGGAACTGGTACAGGTGTAGTAGGAAGCACAGTTGAAGGTGTGTTAACTCTCTTAAAACCAATAATTTTTATGTCCTCAGGAATTAAACTAGGAGTAGTTTTTAATTTAAGAGCTGTGTCAAAGTAATTTTGCAATCTTACTTGTAAAACAGAAATAGCTCCACTTACTGGATCATATCTAACATTCCCGTCCTTAATCAAAATATCAGCAGCAGTCATCATATCTGGTTTATTTTTTAAATTGTTAAACAAAATATTTTGAATCATAGGGATAGTCACATCTCTTGGATCTGTATTATTAAAATTATCTCCAGTTGCCTGAACTTGTTTTGAAGCATTAACTATAAATTCAGTTTTACCAGGAACTTTTTTAAATCCAGATAAATTAATATTTCAACTTTTATGTCCAGTTTATGGAATTCCTATGATTCAAA
>RCNH01000532.1_pt1 | contig 22181 bp, 18 predicted proteins | sample 2041161 | NCBI WGS metagenome assembly RCNH01 (sample SAMN09708215, study PRJNA481090) | Feces metagenome, whole genome shotgun sequencing project. | biome: feces | host: Leptonychotes weddellii | place: Antarctica: Sion Island | collected 2010-03-01 | reverse complement strand
TTCCTGACCAAGGTGGTGGGCCTGGACGAGAACCGTCTGTATCCCTCTATCTATGAGAATGACGAAGAGGCATTTGAAATCTGGAACAAGGAAGTAGGCATTCCTGCCGAGAAGATTTTCCGTTTCGGTAAAGCAGACAACTTCTGGGAGCATGGCTCCGGTCCCTGCGGCCCCTGCTCTGAAATCTACTATGACCGTGGCGAAAAGTATGGCTGCGGTGAGCCCGGCTGCACCGTTGGCTGTGAGTGCGACCGCTATATGGAAGTCTGGAACAACGTGTTCTCCCAGTTCGACAATGACGGCCACGGCAACTATTCCGATCTGGCTCAGAAAAACATCGATACCGGTATGGGCCTGGAGCGTCTGGCTGTGGTGTGCCAGGATGTAGACAGCCTCTTTGATGTGGATACCGTCATGAATATCACCAACAAGGTGACGGAGCTGACCGGTGCTTCCTATGGTCAGAGCACTAAGACAGATGTTTCTCTGCGTGTGATTACAGACCATATTCGTGCTTCCGTATTTATGATTGCCGACGGTGTTCTGCCCTCCAACGAGGGTCGTGGCTATGTGCTGCGCCGTCTGCTGCGTCGTGCCGCCCGTCACGGCAAGCTGCTGGGCGTCAACAATCCCTTCCTCTTTGAGGTGGTGGAAACCGTTATCCATGAGAATGAGGGCTATTATACCTATCTCCGGGAGCGTGCCGACTACATCACCCGTGTGGTTCGCACAGAGGAAGAGAACTTCGCCCGTACCATTGACGGCGGCATGAAGATCTTCTCTGAGCTTCTGGCAGAGCACAAGGCTAAGAATGAGACTGTATTCTCCGGTGCCGATGCCTTTAAGCTCTATGATACCTATGGCTTCCCCATTGACCTCACTGTGGAAATGGTGGAAGATGAGGGCATGACCGTGGATCAGGAGAGCTTTGCACAGCTCATGCAGGAGCAGAAGGTCCGTGCCCGTGAGGCTCGTAAGGCTCTGGGCGATCTGGGCTGGGCCGGTGTAGAATTCGGCAAGGAAGTGCCTGAGACCAAATTCGTGGGCTATGATGCACTGGAAACTGAGGGCAAGGTGGTTGCCATTGTGGCAGAGGACGAGCTCCGGGATCAGGTCGGTGCCGGTGCTGAGGCCATTGTGGTGCTGGATCAGACCACTATGTATGCCGAAATGGGCGGCCAGGTAGGCGACCACGGCACCATCAAGGTGGAAAACGGCGTGTTCCAGGTCACTGATGTTCAAAAGAACAAGGGCGGCAAGTTCATGCACTATGGCAAGGTGATTTCCGGTGAGGTCAAGGTGGGCCAGCAGGCTGCTGTCACCGTAGATGCACAGCGCCGGGAAGCTGTTGCCCGTGCCCACTCTGCAACCCACCTGCTTCAGAGTGCTCTGGCGAAGGTTCTGGGTGACCACTGCCACCAGGCCGGTTCTCTGGTAGAGCCCGACCGTCTGCGTTTTGACTTTACCCACTATGAAGGTATTTCCAAGGAAGATCTGAAGAAGATCGAGCAGGAGACTGTCCGTGAGATCCTCTCCGGTGTGCAGGTAGAGACCCTGGTTCTGCCTGTGGAAGAGGCAAAGAAGCTGGGCGCAACGGCTCTGTTCGGTGAAAAGTACGGCGATACCGTCCGTGTGGTGAAGATGGGCGACCTGTCCATGGAGTTCTGCGGCGGTACCCACCTGAGCAACACCGCCAAGGCTGGCCTGTTCCACATTGTCTCTGAAGCCTCTGTTGCTTCCGGTGTGCGCCGGATCGAGGCCATTACCGGTCCTGCTGTTCTGGAGCTTCTGGAAAAGGAGTCTGAGACCATCGCTAAGACCGCTGAGGTGGTAAAGGCCAATAACCCTGCCGAGCTGGTTCGCAAGGCTGAGGCAACCATGAGCGAGCTGAAGGAGGCAAAGCGTGTCATTGAGCAGTATAAGGATAAGGAATCTGCCGGTGGCTGTGATGCAATCCTGAAGGCCTGCAAGGACCTGGGCGAGCTTCATGTGGGAAGCTGCAAGCTCACCGATGGCGATGCCAATTCCCTGCGGAAGATGGGCGATATGATCCGGGAGAAGGATTCCAAGGCTGTTGTGGTTCTGGCTCTGGTGGGCGAGAAGGTGACCTTCCAGGCAGTCTGCGGCAAGGATGCCGTGAAGAGCGGCATTAAGGCCGGTGACATCATCAAAACCATTGCTCCCATCTGCGGCGGCAAGGGCGGCGGCAAGCCCGATTCTGCTATGGGCGGCGGTTCTGACCTGTCCAAGGTGGACGAGGCTCTGGCTGCTGTGGAGACCTTTGTGGCTTCCAAGCTGTAAAATAGAGAGTAGGGCCCGGGGATATTCCCCGGGCCTTTTGTCCGCTTTGGGGCCTGTTGACAAGGCTTTTATGGGGCCGTATAATAGGAGTATCTGAAATAACGGAGGCGTTTGCTATGATGGAAGAAATTAAGGCCCAGGCAGAGCAGGTGATTCGGGAGCTCCTGGAGGCTGCAAAGCTGAAGCGGGGCGATCTGTTGGTCATTGGCTGCTCTTCCAGCGAAATGATTGGCAGCCGCATTGGAAAAAATTCCAGCCTGGATGCAGCGCAGGCAGCATTTTCCGGCATCTATCCTGTTTTGCAGGAGCAGGGAATCCGCCTTGCGGTGCAGTGCTGTGAGCACCTGAACCGGGCGCTCATTGTGGAGGAGGAGACCGCAGAGCATTTTGGCTATGAGATGGTCAATGTCCGTCCTCAGCCCAAAGCAGGTGGTTCCTTTGCAACCACGGCATGGGAAGCTTTTTCTCATCCTGTGGCTGTGGAGCATATCAAGGCGAAGGCCGGTTTGGATATCGGCGGGACGCTCATTGGTATGCACCTGAAGGAAGTGGCTGTTCCGGTTCGGTTGTCCAGAAGCACCATCGGTCAGGCCAATATTCTCTGCGCCCGGACTCGTCCCAAGTTTATCGGCGGTGAGCGGGCTGTGTATGTGAGTGAATATAAATAACTCCATTCAGTAAAAAAACGGAAACAGGGCTGTCTCTCAGATCATGGAGACAGCCCTGACCTTATCCTCGGCAAAACAAATTTGAGACCCCATTATTTTATAAGCTGAAATATATAGATAATGTATTGCCCTTTCCTTGCGAAAAAAGTAAAAATATGGTATTCTTAATGGAGAGATTGTAAGAGGGGGAAGGACGATGCGCCGGTTGGTCTGGGTGGCAATAGGAGCCTGTGCAGCGGCTGTGATCGGGGTTAGATGGCCTCAGGCCATAGGCTGGCTCCTGGCATTGGGCGTGGTGATCTCACTGGTATTCTTCTTCCTCAAAAATCGAAAGAGAGTATTTTGTGCAGCATTTTGGGCGGTATTGGGTCTGTGGATGGGTCTTGGCTGGTTCCTGATCTATGAAGGCGCTATTCTTGCACCAGCCAGAATGTACACTGGAGAAGAGAAACAAATCACGTTAGAGGTCACTCGGTATCCTGTGAAGAGAAATAATCGCCTGTATATAGAGGGAAATCTGGAATTACAGGGGCATACGGTTCCCACAGGCTTATACTGTCAGCTGGGAGAGAAAGAGCCGGAGCCGGGAGACCGGCTACAGATTACGGCAACCCTGTATGATACCGCCAGAGGGGGAGAAAAAGGCCCCAATTATCTCAGGGGAAACGGAATCAGATTGGTGGCCTATGGCGGCAGGGCCAGTGGAACGGTTCTTCCGGGAAAGCCAAGTCTGCGGATATTTCCTGCACAGCTGCAACACTGGGTTTGTGGATGCCTGGAAGAGTATCTTCCGGAGGAAAGTGCAAGTTTTTGCAGAGCACTCCTGGTGGGTGATAAATCCGGTATGTGCTATGACCGGAAAATTACCATGTCTGTGGCAGGCATTTCCCATGTAATGGCAGTGTCGGGAATGCATCTTGGAATTCTGTTTTCCCTGGTCTATTGGCTGACGCTTCACCGAAAAATTCTTTCCTGTGTGGTTGGAATCCCTGTTATGTTTTTGTTTGCTGCGGTGGTGGGTGGCCCGCCTTCTGTTGTAAGAGCATCTGTAATGCTGGGGCTGGCGCTGCTGGCCCGGCTCCTGGGGCGGGACTATGATTCTCCTATCGCTCTGGCTGCGGCGGTGCTGTACCTGCTGGCAGAAAATCCCTTTGTGGTGGAGTCCCTGAGTTTCCAGCTTTCAGTGGCTGCCGTGGCGGGAATTCTGTGCTTTACGAAGCCTATGAACAGTTGGCTGCAAGGAAAATTTCCGGGGAGAAAACTGGTGCGGGTCCTTGGTCTGCCTGTATCCGTCACTTTGGGGGCTACAATTTTTACCATGCCCATCTGTGCCTATGCCTTTGACTTTGTGAGTCTGGTGGCTCCCTTAACCAATCTGCTGGTTTTGTGGGCGGTCAGTCTGGTATTTTACGGAGCAATGGCGGTGTGTATATTGAGCCTTGTGTGGGGCCCTGCTGCAATGCTGCTGGGAAAACTGGTTTCTCTCCTGGTTTCCTATATCATGCATACCGCAGAATTTTTTGCAGGATTTTCTTTTTCCGCAATCTATCCAAAGGAAAATCCCTATGCGACTGCCTGGATTGTGTTTGTTCCGGTGCTTTTGGGTGTGTTCCTCCTTGGAAGATGCAGACGGAAAAAGTGGATGGCTGCGGCTTTGGGAGTCTCGCTGGCACTGTCTGTGGCACTTGGCTGCATGGAACCTCGTCTGGATCGGTTTCGGGTGGCTGTGCTGAATGTAGGACAGGGAGAATGCGTGACCCTTCAGGTCTGCGGAAAAATCTATGTGGTAGACTGCGGCGGTTCTGAAAAAGAAGGGGCAGGGGAGACGGCAGCACGCTATCTCCTGAGTCAGGGCGTTTCCCATATTGATGGATTGATTATTACCCACTTTGATGCAGACCATATTTCCGGTGTGTCCCATCTACTAGACCGTATAAAGGTGGAAAGGGTCTATGTACCCAAAAATCAGGAGGAATTTCAGATTCCTGAGGGCAGATCCGATTCTACGTTAATCCAAGTGGACAGTCAAATTCCTCTGGCCTGGGATGGGGGTGGTTTGACAATTTTTCCGCCCCTATCTCAGGAAGAAAGCAATGATTCCGGACTTTCGGTGTTGTTTACAGTAGGAGAATATGATACACTGATAACCGGAGATATGTCCCAGTCCATGGAAAGAAAGCTTATGAGCACATACCCCCTTCCGGATGTGGAGCTTCTGGTGGCGGGACACCATGGATCGAAGTACTCCACTGATCCTGTATTTCTGCGTTCCGTTTCACCGGATGTGGTGGCCATTTCTGTGGGAAAAAACTCTTATGGTCATCCCAGCAAAGAGGTGCTGGACCGATTGGCCCGGCAGCACATTCCGGCAGTGCGTACAGATCAGCGTGGAACCATTATAATCAGAGGTTAAATAACATGGCAAAAAAACCGCAGGCCCCAGATGCCGTTGCAGAGCTTAGAAAATCCCTTCAGGCTGGGAATATTCAGCCCTGCTATGTATTTTGGGGAGAGGAAACCTATCTTCTGCATCATTACATTGATGTGCTTCAGAAAAAGGTTGTAGATCCTCTTACAGAAGAATTTAATTACCACCGCTTTTCCAGTGAGAATTTCTCTCTGGATGAGCTGTCTGTGAGCCTGGAAAATCTACCTATGATGGCAGAACGGACCATGGTTCGGGTGGACGATGTAGATATTTTCAAGCTGAGAGAAGATGATCGTGAAAGGCTCATTGGGCTGCTTTCAGACTTGCCGGAGTATTGCACCCTGGTCTTTGTCTATGCCGCATCGGAGTTCAAGCCGGACAAGCGGCAGAAGAAACTATATGATGCACTGAGCAAAAATGCCAGCCTTGTGGAATTTCCAAAACAGGGAGGCAGAGAACTGATTAGCTGGATCATCCGGCACTTTAAACCCTTCCATAAAACCATTTCACCGGAGCTTTGCAACTATCTCATTGAGATTACAGGCGGCACGATGACGGCGCTGGAAGGAGAAATCTCAAAGATTGCCGCCTTTGCCCCCGGAGAGGAGATTCGCCGGTCGGACATTGATGCAGTGGTGGAGCCGGTACTGGATGCAGTGGTATTTCAGATGACGGATCTTCTGGGTGCAGGAGACTATGAAGGAGCCCTGAGAAAGCTTGAAACCCTGTATAAGATGCAGCAGGAGCCAATTCTGATTCTGGGTGCCGTCGGTGCCCATCTGCGGAAGATTTCCGCTGCACGAATTTTGATGGATGCAGGAAGAGGCGGAGATGACCTCATGAAGCTGTGCTCCATGGGTGATTATCCCGCCCGAAAAACCATGGCAGGGGCCAAACGGTTTTCCAGCCGGTTTTGCAAAAAGGCAGCACAGCTGGTGCTGGAAACCGACAGAAAGATGAAAACCTCCTTTGATGAACCGGAACGGCTGCTGGAGCTGTGTCTCATGGAATTGGCGCAGGAGGCAAGAAATGGTTAAAATCCGGGAAGTGATTGTGGTAGAGGGACGGTATGATAAAAATACCCTGTCTCAGGTGGTGGATGCCACCATTCTGGAGACCCATGGATTTGGAATTTTCAAGGACAAGGCCCAGCAGAATCTTTTGCGCCAGGCCGCAAAGAAGCGGGGACTGATTCTGCTGACAGATTCCGATGGAGCGGGATTTGTCATCCGGAATTTCCTCAAGGGACTGATTCCGGCGGGACAGCTGAAGCAGGCCTATATCCCGGACATCTACGGCAAGGAACGCCGGAAGGATGCGCCTGGCAAGGAGGGCAAGCTGGGAGTAGAGGGCATGAAGCCGGAGGTCCTTCTGGAGGCCCTGAAAAGGGCTGGGGCTACCATGGAAGACGGAGCCCCCAATGAACCCTGCGGCCAAATCACAAAGGCGGATTTTATGGAGCTGGGTCTTTCCGGCGGTGCAGATGCCAGCCGAAAACGGGGAGCTCTGTTAAAGCATCTGGGCCTTCCGGAGCGGATGAGTGCCAATGCAATGGTCAGCGCTTTGAATCTCCTGTACACCAGGCAGGAGCTGGAAGCGTTTTTAAAGGAATTGGAGTAAAAACGGAATTTGGAGAAGCATTATGATAGATATTTCGGTAAAAAACTTAGTAAAGTCCTTTGAAATCGGGAATAACCTTCTGGACGGCCTGAGCTTCGAGGTCCAGGAAGGGGAGTGTGTAGCCATTCTGGGCCGCAATGGCTGTGGAAAAACCACGCTGTTTCGGATTTTGACGGGAGAAATCGGCTATGATGAGGGAGAGGTCTATGTAAATCCTAACAAAAATCTGGGCCTTATTTCCCAGATTCCCAAGTATCCCGTGGGCTATACTGTAGAGGATGTGCTCCGTTCTGCCTTCCAGAAACTCCGGCAGATTCGGCAGAGAATGCAGGAGCTGGAGGGTCAGATGACTGCAAACACCCCTAAGCACATTCTGAATGAATATGACCGCCTGACCAACCGCTTTACAGCGGGAGGCGGCTATGATATGGATGTGGATACAGACAAGGTCTGCAACGGACTGGGAATTCCAGCTGCCATGCGGCAGCAGGAGTTTGCCATGCTGTCCGGCGGCGAAAAGACCCGGGTTAATCTGGCAAGACTTCTTTTGGAAAAGACAGAAATCCTCCTCCTGGACGAGCCTACCAACCATCTGGATTTGAAGAGTGTGGAGTGGCTGGAGGAGTACATCAACAAGTTTAAAGGAACGGTTTTGACCATTTCCCATGACCGGTATTTCCTGGACCAGGTGGCCCAGCGGATTGTGGAAATCAGTGACGGTCACGGAGAATTCTATTCCGGCAACTACTCGTTCTATATCGAAGAAAAGCAGGCCCGCTTCAATTTGCAGCTCAAACAGTATGAGCAGGAGCAGGCAAAACTGAAGCAGCTGGGATATACGCTGGAGCGCATGAAGGGCTGGGGCATCAATAACCGGACCCTGTATCGCCGGGCCATGTCCATTCAGCACCGCATGGACCGCATTGAAAAGACCAAGCGGCCCACCTTGGAGAAAACTATGAAGGCTTCCTTTGCCCAGCGGGATTTTCAGGGCGATCTGGCCTTTGAGGTGCGGGGCCTTCAAAAGTCCTTTGACAGCAAAGAGTTGTTTTCCGGGGTGAATCTGCAGGTTAAGGGCGGAGAGCGCATCGCCCTTTTGGGTGACAACGGTGCAGGAAAGACCACCTTCATCCGGTGCCTTCTGGGAGAAGAGCCCTGCGAGGGAAAAATTAAGTATGGTCCCACCATTCGGACCGGATATCTGCCTCAGATCATGCAGTTTTCTCACCCGGAACGGACACTTTACGATACCATGCTCTATGAAAAAAATCTCACCCCTCAGGGGGCCAGAGACCGGCTGGGTGCCTTCCTCTTCCAGGGAGAGGATGTATTTAAGACCGTGGGAAGCCTGTCCGGCGGGGAACAGTCCCGGCTGCGGCTGTGTATGCTCATGGATGAGAAAATCAATTTCCTGATTCTGGACGAGCCCACCAACCATCTGGACATTGCATCCAGAGAATGGGTGGAATGTGCCATTGAAGAATTTGAGGGCGTGCTGCTCTTTGTGTCCCATGACCGCTACTTTGTGGAGAAATTCGCAGACCGCATCTGGGCTTTGGAAAACGGACAGATCCGGGATTTTAAATGCGGCTATACCAAGTATCGTTCGATTCTGGCCCATGAGGCTGCCGGTGCCGTTATGCCTGCGGCAGTTCCGGCTAAAAAAGAGACGGTCAAAAAGGAAAAGCCCAAAAACAAAGATAAAGAACTGGAAAAGCAGGTTCGAAAACTGGAGCGGGAGATCGACAAGCAGGAGACTCTCATTGCACAGCTGGATGAAAAAATCGCAGCGGCTTCTGCGGACTATCAGGAGCTGACCCGTTTGCTGGAGGAGAAGGAAACTGCAGATACGCTGCTTCTGGAGCTTATGGAGCAATGGGAGCAGGCAGCAGAACAAATCTAAAACCACCAAAGCCGTCAGATGCATTCTGGCGGCTTTCTCCAAGTACGGAACCTTATATAAGGAAATTGACTCTATTTTTATACTTATAGCGTAATTGTATGACGAAATTGCGGTTGACACATTGGTGGGTGTATCTTATAATGGTAGAGAATGATTGCCCGGTTGGGCGTAAGGAGTAATGTAGAATGAGCGAATCCTGCAACGGCAATTGCGCATCCTGTGGATCGGATTGCGGCGAGCGTAAGGCCGAAAGCCTTCTTGCAAAGCTGAATCCCCTGTCCAAGGTTAAGAATGTTATCGCCGTGGTTTCCGGCAAGGGCGGCGTGGGTAAAAGTACAGTCACTTCTCAGCTGGCAGTAGCTATGGCTCGGAAGGGCTTCAAGGTCGGTATTCTGGACGCAGATATTACCGGACCTTCTATCCCTAAGGCATTCGGTGTCAATGAGTGTGCCGGTGCTGACAAAGATGGCCTGTATCCCGCTGTGACCCGGGAGGGCATTAAGGTCATGTCCATCAATCTGCTGCTGGATAATGACACAGATCCCGTCCTGTGGCGTGGCCCTGTCATTGCCGGTGCTGTAAAGCAGTTCTGGACAGATGTTGTTTGGGAAGAGATCGATTATCTCTTTGTAGATATGCCTCCCGGAACCGGTGATGTGCCTCTGACTGTGTTCCAGTCCCTGCCTGTCAACGGCGTCGTGGTAGTTACCAGTCCTCAGGCTCTGGTTTCCATGATCGTCACCAAGGCTGTAAAGATGGCTAATATGATGAAGATTCCTGTTCTGGGTCTGGTAGAGAACTATAGCTATCTCCAGTGCCCGGACTGCGGAAAGAAGCTTTCCGTTTTCGGTGAGAGCAAAATTGACGAGATTGCTGTTCAGTACGGTATTCCTGTTCTGGCAAAGCTCCCCATTGACCCCAAAGTTGCCACAGCCTTCGATAATGGCGATGTGGAGTCTTTGGATACCTCCGCATTGCAGGGTGCTGTGGATGCGGTTTCTGCCCGGTAACTGATTTTTGGAGGAACAAATTATGGTAAAAGCAATTGTAGGCGCCAACTGGGGCGACGAAGGCAAAGGTAAAATCACAGACGTTCTGGCAGCCAATTCCGAAGTGGTTATCCGCTTCCAGGGCGGCAGCAACGCCGGCCATACCATCATCAATGATAAGGGCCGCTTTGCTCTGCATCAGCTCCCCTCCGGTGTGTTCTACCCCCATGTGACCAACATCATCGGTAATGGTGTCGCTTTGGATCTGGCAAAGTTCCTGAAGGAAGTGGAATCTCTGAAGGAAGCCGGTGTCGAGCCGAAGCTCCTGGTTTCTGACCGGGTTCAGGTGGTCATGCCCTATCATGTCCTGTTTGACCAGTATGAGGAAGAGCGGCTGGGCGGCCGTTCCTTCGGCTCTACCAAGTCCGGCATTGCTCCGTTCTATTCTGATAAGTATGCAAAAATCGGCTTCCAGCTGTCTGAGCTCTTTGATGAAGAGTACGCTATGGACAAGCTGGAGCGTGTGCTGGCTGTGAAAAATGTGCTTTTGGAGCACCTGTATCATAAGCCCCTGCTGAGTGCCAAGGAGGTCTTTGAGCAGCTCCGTCCTCTGCGTGACGCTGTGGCCCCCTATGTGGCAGATACCTTCCAGTTCCTGCGCCAGGCCCGTGCAGAAGGCAAGAACATTCTGCTGGAAGGCCAGCTGGGTGCAATGAAGGACCCCGATTTCGGTATCTATCCCATGGTGACTTCTTCTTCCACTCTGGCTGGCTACGGTGCCATCGGTGCCGGTCTGCCTCCCTATGAGATCAAGGACATTGTCTGTGTGGTTAAGGCTTACTCCAGCGCTGTGGGCGCAGGTGCCTTTGTCAGCGAGATCTTTGGAGATGAGGCACAGGAGCTGCGGATTCGCGGCGGCGATAAGGGTGAGTTCGGTGCAACCACCGGCCGTCCCCGCCGTATGGGCTGGTTTGACTGCGTAGCGACCCGCTATGGTGTCCAGGCACAGGGTGCCACTCAGGTGGCCCTCACGGTTGTGGATGCCCTGGGTTATCTGAAGGAAATCCCCGTCTGTGTCGGCTATGAGGTGGACGGTAAGGTAATTAAGGATTTCCCCACCACCACGACCCTGGAGCGCTGCAAGCCTGTGCTGAAGGTCCTGCCTGGCTGGAACTGCGATGTCCGCGGTATTACCCGGTATGAGGATCTGCCTGAGGCTTGCCGGAACTATGTGGAGTTCATCGAGAAAGAAATCGGTGTTCCTGTTACCATGGTTTCCAATGGCCCCGGAAGAGAAGAAATCATCCGCCGTTAATAAGTGCTTGTGCTGCCCTGCTTTCAAAGTGGGGCAGCACTTTTTGTATTTAAATCGGAAACGCTGAAGACTCCATATATAACAGAAAATAGTATAAAAATTCCCCTGAAACAGAGCGGTTTACAGCCTGTTTCAGGGGAATAAGATTAAGAAAAATGCCAATCAGTTGTCACTGTCGTGGCGGCCAAAGAGGATGAACAGGCGAAGCAGCTGCGTCACTGCCACGGCCAGGGCGGCAACATAGGTAAGGGCTGCTGCCTTCAGAGTCTTTCGGGCACCTTCCAGCTCATCGTCATAAAGAAGCATACCGGACTCAATGGCTTTCAAAGCTCTGCGGCTGGCGTTGAACTCTGTAGGCAGAGTCACCAGCTGAAACAGAGCGGAGAGGCCAAAGCAGGCGATTCCTGTATACACCAGCCAGTAATGGGCGGGATTCCGGGTGGAAAAGAGAATGCCCAGAAGAATCAAAGGCATAGACAGGCGGGAACCGATGTTGGTAACGGGAACAATGGCGGCCCGGATTTTGATGGGGGTATAGCCAACAGCGTACTGCACCGCATGTCCTGCCTCGTGGCAGGCTACGCCGATGGCGGCGGTGGAGGTGCTGTCGTATACGCTGTCAGACAGCCGGATTACATTTTCCCTGGGATCAAAGTGGTCGGTCAGATTGCCGGGAATCCGCTCGATGCGGATATGAAACAATCCGTTGGTATCCAGCACCCGGCGGGCGGCGTCTGCGGCAGTAATGCCACGGCGGGAATACTGGGTGGAATACTTTTTAAAGGTATGGTTTACATTGGAGCTGGCCCACATTGCCAGGATGATGGCAGGCATTACCAGGACAATATAGGTCCAATCGATATAGAACACTGATTTTCCTCCTTAGAAATACTCCAGAGGCTCCATGGCGTCAAACATCTTCCGGGTAATGGCACCCAGGAAAATACTGTCTGCATGCTGGTGCAGGGTCTGCATGGCACCTGCGGAGAGATTGATGGGGATATTGCCCCCCATAAACAGGTCGTTGTCCAGAATAAAGCGGACCTCCTGATCTTCGGAGCCGGGACGCTTTACCATGCCGGGGCCAGCGTGGATTTTTGCACGGCAGCCTCCACGAAGGTTCAGCTCCATCTCCAGAGAGCAGCGGTTGGTAGCGGTTTCCTGTACATCCTCTTCTCCGAGAATGCCCAGATAGCAGGGCTGGAACAGATCCCGGAAGGGAACACCGTTGAGGTTCAGAGCATTGCGGGAGAAGGTGTTGATGTACCGAAGGCCCACTCTTTCAAAATAAGCGGGTTTATAAACCTTGATAAAGGCAGCAAGAGGCAGGTCCAGCTTCTTGGCAAAGGTCTCCCAATCCGTATATCTGGTGCAGGAAAGGGAAATAAACCTGCTGGTGAGATTGACACGCCAGGCACCATCGGCAGAGACAAACTGATAGTTGATGGTTTCGGGCTGGTTCTGGATAGAGAAATTACCGGGTGTACCGGCCAGTCTGGGAGCCGGGGCTTCCTTTCTGGCGGAATACTGAGGGAACTCACTGCGGATTGCCTCCTGAAATTCTACAGGCAGCTTGCTGCCGATAGACAGGATCTCCGGAAACCGGAGCTGACAGATGACCTCCATCAGGGGATTCTTGTGGAATAGACGACGAGGTTCCTGAGAAAACATAGTGGGACTCCTTTCAAGTAAGCTTACTTGTTTTTTCTTTTATTATACCTGCTTTTGCACAAATTAGCAAGTCTGGGGAGCGGCTCCTGCTCCATGGATTCTTTACATTTCTGTGAATTTTGAGTATAATGAGCCTTGAGAGCAGACCGGTGCAAACCGGCGAAAGGAATATATTTTTCAGAATCCGGGAGGGATGAAGCATGATATGGATTGCGGTTGCAGTACTTGCAATGCTTGCGGTTCTTCTGGTTCTTGGCTATGTGGTTTTCCGCAAAGCCAGCGTGGCAAGAAAGCCTGTTGCCATGGATGATGAGGAAAAGCTGAAAAAGCAGGACAGATGGGCGCCTCTGACGATCAAAACAGCTGAGTGGCTTGGCAGGCATAACCCCAAAGAGCTGACCATGACCAGCTTTGACGGCCTGAAACTGCGAGGACGATGGGTTGCGGCGGAAAATCCCAGAGGCACCATTATGCTGGTTCATGGCTGGAACGGAAAAGCGGAGTCCGATTTTACCGGTATCATTCCGGCATGCCATGATATGGGAATGAATCTGCTTCTCATTGACCAGCGGGCCCAGAACGGAAGTCAGGGAAAATATATGACCTTCGGCGTGAAAGAGAGCCGGGATGTGGCAGACTGGGCGAGGTTCCATAACGAAACATTCGGTGACTGCCCTCTGGTGCTGGGAGGCGTTTCTATGGGAGCGGCTACCGTACTGATGGCCACCGGACAGGCGCTTCCTTCCAATGTTTGCGGTGTGGTGGCAGACTGCGGCTTCACTTCCCCATGGGACATCTTTAAGGATGTGGGCAGACGAAAGGCGCACGTTCCACCGTTTCCGGTTCTGTACTTGGTGCGGCTGTGGTGCCGTGTGCTGGCCGGTTATGACCCGAAGGACTGCTCCGCTGTGGAGGCAATGAAGCAGAACAGACTGCCGGTGCTGTTCATTCATGGCCTGACAGATGATTTTGTCCCGTGCCATATGAGTCAGACCAATTATGATGCCTGCAGGAGCGAAAAGGAGCTTGTGCTGGTGGAATCTGCCGGTCACGCCTGGAGCTATCTCACGGCTCCGGAACAGTGCAGAAAAGCGTTGGAAAAATTCTTTGCAGCAAATTTGCAGCAGAAGGGATAACACATATGAATTATGCAACAATAAAACCCCGTGACATCGCCAACGGTCCCGGTGTCCGTGTCAGTATTTTTGTCTCCGGCTGTACCCGGGGGTGCAAGGACTGCTTCAACCGGGAGGCCTGGGATTTCCATTATGGAGAACCCTTTACACAGGAGACCATTGATTATATTATCAAAGAGCTTCGCCCTGATTACATGACCGGACTGACGGTTTTGGGTGGAGAGCCCTTTGAGCCTCAGAATCAGCCCGGTGTTCTGGAGTTGGTCCGGCAGGTGCGAAAGGCACTGCCGAATAAGACCATCTGGGCATTTTCGGGCTACACCCTGGACGGCTATATGCTTCCCGGTAAGCTGGGCCCCAAAGAAATTACCATGGAGATTCTGAGCAATTTGGATGTACTGGTGGATGGTCCCTTTATTGCAGAGCTGAAGGATCTGAGCCTTCGGTTCCGGGGTTCCTCCAATCAGAGACTGATCGACGTACAAAAGACATTGGAAAGCGGCCAGATCGTTCTGTGGGAGGACTGGCAGACACAGGAGAGAAAATAAAATGCAGATGAGAGTAAAGAAACTGAACCCGAAAGCAAAGCTGCCTACCTATGGCACCAACCAGTCCGCCGGTGCAGACCTCTATGTATGCCTGGAGGAGCCTGTGACCATTGGGCCGGGAGATACGGCGTTTCTCCCCACAGGAATTGCCATTGCAGTGCCGGAAGGATATGCCGGCCTGGTATTTGCCAGAAGCAGCCTGGGCTGCAAGCGTGGCCTGGCCCCTGCCAACAAGGTGGGCGTTATTGACTCCGACTACCGGGGAGAGATCTGTGTGGTGCTCCACAACCACAGCAGCCAGCCCCAGACCGTAGAAGACGGGGAGCGGGTGGCACAGCTTGTTGTGGTGCCTGTTCTGGCTCCGGAGCTTGTGGAGGCAGAGGAACTGGATGACACAGAGCGTGGAACCGGTGGATTCGGCTCCACTGGACGAAAGTAATATATCGGTCGCCGTTTCTGCCTGCTATCATTTATACCGGAGCGAAAAACAAAGTGGAAAGGGTACTGATATGATTAAGCTGGTAACTCAATCGGATATGGTGCAGGCTGCCATCATCCATTCTGAAAGCTGGATGGAATCTCACAGGGATGTATGCTCCGCAGAGTTTATTGCAATTCATACACCGGAACGGCAAAAGCGCTATCTTGAATCAGAGATTGCAAAAGGTATATGCTGATTGACGGGAAGCCTGTGGGAATTGTCTCGATTCATGGCAGCCTGATTGAAAATCTTTATGTTTTGCCCAGTGAGCAGAACAAAGGATACGGAACGCAATTGCTTGCGTTCGCTGTGGGAAAATGCACGGAAGCTCCCAGACTGCGGATCCTGAGTACCAATGAAGGAGCGAAGCGGCTCTATGAACGCAACGGCTTTAAGCTGACGGGAAACGCGGTGCAGATTTCGGACGGAGTATATGAGCTTGAGCTTTGCCTGTGTGAGGCATAAATCTCAGTTTATTGGACAGTTCCATAGCAGAAAACGGAGTGTATCGAATTTCGATACACTCCGTTTTGAGTCTTGGCGTTATTTAAGTTACTTTACAATGGTCATTGCGGCTGCCATCTGATGTTCGTTATCGAAGGGGCGGTCTGTGGAGCAGCCCAGATAGTCATTGCCCAGAATGTCGGTCAGCTTGCCACGGATGGAAAACTCAGGCAGACGGCCCAGAAGCTTACCGTTCTGATAGAGATAAGCGGTCTGGACAGGGGAGGCAAAGCTGCCATCGGGGGTGATATCGCCGCCGCTGGGCATGCAGTAGATGGCGGGTCTGCCGTCCAGAATCTCATCCAGTGTCTTTCCGGTGGGCTTTGCAGCCAACTCCTGCAGAGACAGGGTGGCGACATCGTCATAATTACCGGCACCGCTGGAGGTGGGCTCTACATGATGCTCCCACGCACACTTCTTATCGGCATAGCCCCGAACCAAAACACCCTTTTCAATGAGGTCAATGGAATCTCCTGCAAGGGTGGTGCCCTCATGATCGAAGAAGGGAGCAAGAAGCTGGTCCTTCGTCCGGTCGATGCAGAGGCTGAAGTCAGGGGAGAACAGCTGCTTGCCTGTGGAATTTGCAAATACAGATGCACCACGGGCCAGCTTCTGACCGTTCAGCCCTTCATTCCATGCCTGGCTGAAGAGGTACGGAGAGGTGAGAATGACCATTTTTTCCATGTCGGGGAGAGGCATGGGATTCAGATGGGCTTCCAGCATCCGGCGAGCCTCTGTCAGGAACCGGGCCTCGTCGAATTCCCGAAGGTTGCCTCCGATGGCGGTATCAAAAATATTCAGAGAGTCCTTGGCACGGACCAGAATGCTGAGCTGCACGGCTGCATCCTGCCAGGTGTAATCCAGGCCTTCACTGTTTCGCAGGGAAATCTCCAAATTTACCCAGTTTGCCTTATTGCTGTAGGTGAACTGGGGGAAATCATGGCGCAGGGTATCCAGAAGATGCTCCGTTTTGGCGAGGAATTCTTCTGCGCTCATCTCATGGCCGTATCGCTCTGCCCGCACCTTACCGGTTTCAGGTCCCCAGGGACAGGGAATCCGGCGGGAGAGGTTGGCTTCCGCCTGTGCCCAGGTGTCCTGGGTTTCGTGGCCCAGAGTTCCTGCAACGCCGATCAGACCGTTGTCATAGACACGACAGCCGGATTTGGTAATGTTTTTCCGACGAAGTGAGTCTACCCGTCCGTCATTGATGCTGAGGGAGACTTCTCGTTCTGTAGTGGTATAAAGTTCCTTTATCATAGCCAATCCCTCCTTACTGCACATGAATGTTTCGGACTCTGACATAGGGGCCGCCAAAGGCTACCCGCAGGGGCCACTGCTCCATTTTTCCGCAGCCGCCTGTGGACATGGAGCAAATGGTTTCATCCTTGGAAAGTCCGTCGATTTCGTGGAGTGTGTGCATCACGTTTCCGGTAATGACAGAGACCCGGACAGGTTCTGCAAGCTTGCCGTCCCGGATCATATAAGCCAGACTGGGGGCGATGGTAAAGGTGGACATGCCGGAACCGTGCTTGAAGTCTGCAATGTATACGCCCAGCTTGATGGGGGCCAGAAGCTCTTCAAAGGTATCCTCACCGCCGCCGATATAGGTGGAGGTCATACGGACCAGCGGCTCATAGGAGAAGTCCATGGCCCGGGCATTGCCGGTGACATGCTCTCCAAGGGCAACGGCAGTGGAGGCACTGTGCAGACGACCGGCCAGGATGCCGTTCTTAATGAGATAATTGGTTTTTGCGCTGGTTCCTTCGTCATCATAGGGAACATATCCGGAACCCTCCGGAACACCGGAGTCCAGAATGTTCAGAATGTCGGAGCCGACCTTAGTGCCCAGTGCCCATTCCTGCATCATGGTCTCGCTGCCCAGCATGAGGTCGGATTCGCTCTTGTGGCCGAAGCTCTCATGGGCAAAGACACCGGCTACAGTGGGAGACAGAACGCAGGTGTAGGTGCCGGGCTCCACCAGGACAGCTCTTGCGGCATAGTCCAGGTGCTGTTCGATCCGCTTTTTCAGCTCGTTATGCTGATTTTTCAGGGAATCAAAGTCCTGCTTGTACACATGAACTCTGCCGGGCTGGGGGACGGAACCGGAACCAATGGTGAAGTTCAGAACAATGCTGGCCCGCTGATAATCAAAGTGAAGATCAGCACCAAGACTGGACCAGAACTTCTTTTCGGTATAGGTGTCCAGATAGGAACCGGCCCATTCGGTAATTTCCGGAACTTCACTGACCAGCGGCAGATAGGTCTGTAAAAGGTCCAGCTTGTCCTGGTTGGGGATCTGTCTCACATCGGTATTCTGATATCTGAGGCAGACATCCCGGTTTACCTCGAACTGCTGCACCACAGGGTCTTTCAGAATTTCAGGGTTCGGAGTGGCCAGGGCAGCCAGATTGTCCAGCTCTTCCTGAATGTGCTCCAGGTCGGTAGTGGCGCTGTAATACCAGCGGACACCATCCCATACACGCAGGAAAGCGCCCACCTCTCGGGAGGTGCGATTTTGAATGAGACTGCCGTTTTCATAGGAAACAGCAGTCTGGCTGACATCCTCTAAGCGAACGTCAGCGTATAAATTTTGGGGAAATCGATACATAATACATCCTCCTGCTTGACGATTCTGCTTTCATTGTAATAATGAAAAATTGGTGTGTCAATTATTTTTTTGCAGGATCCTGTTTTTTTAACGGATTAGCAGAAAAACAGAATGAATGTCCGTGCATTGTGGACATATATAAGAAAAACAGAAAATTATGGTGAAAATGACCTTGTTTTTCTGTTGCAAATGAGAGGGCTTGTGTTATAATGAACAAAGGAGAGAATTACTTAATTTATAATATTTAGGAGGAATTATATATGGCAGAAACCAAGGTTATTCCCCAGCGCAGCCAAATTGACCCCGCAGACAAGTGGGCCATTGAGGACCTTTACGCCACAGATGAGCTGTGGTACAAGGACCTGGAAAAGGCTAAGGCTGCTACCGAATCTCTGGCCACCTATGCAGGCCACCTGTCCGAGAGCCCTGCAAAGCTTCTGGCTTACCTGACCGAGATGGAAGAAGTCAATGTTTTGGGTGAGGATCTGGGCAACTACTGTATGCGTAAGGCTGACGAGGATACCCGTGATTCTACTTATCAGGCAATGCAGGGCCAGTTTATGAGTGCCTTTGTCGCTCTGTCTGCTGCTACCAGCTTTGAGACTCCTGAGATCCTTGCCATCTCTGACGAGACGCTGGATTCTTTCTATGCTGCTGAGCCTAAGCTGGAGCGTTATCGCCGGTACCTGTGGAACATCCGCCGCCGTAAGGAGCATGTTCTGTCTCCTGCTGAGGAGAAGCTGCTGGCTTCCGCTGGTGAGATGGCCAATGCTCCCGAAACAATCTACAGCCTCTTTGCAGATGCAGACCTGACCTTTGAAGATGCCGTGGACAGCCAGGGCAACAAGCATCCTCTGAGCCAGGGCACCTTCGTGGCCTGCGAGGAGAGCAGCGACCGTGTCCTGCGTAAGAGTGCCTTCCAGAACCTGTATGCCTCTCTGGGTGCTTACAAGAACACTGTGGCAGCAATTCTGGCCTCTCAGGTCAAGCAGCTCCAGTTCTTCTCTGAGGCCCGGAAGTACAACGACTCCATGGAAGCCTCTCTGGATGCTACCAATGTGCCCACCTCTGTGTATCTGAACCTCATCGACACCGTTCACAAGAACATGGACAAGATGCACCGCTATGTCCGCCTGCGTAAAAAGCTGCTGGGTGTGGATGAGCTTCACTTCTATGACATCTATACCCCCCTCATGGAAGGCGTAGATCGCAAGATCCCCTACGATGAAGCCAAGGAGACCATCTACAATGCTATGGCCGCTCTGGGTGAGGATTATCAGAAGATCCTGAAGGAAGGCTTTGAAAACCGTTGGGTTGATGTGTACCAGAATGAGGGCAAGCGCTCCGGTGCTTACTCTGCCGGTGCCCGTGTCCATCCCTTTGTCCTCATGAACTATACCGGCACTCTGGACAGCCAGTTCACTTTGGCTCACGAAATGGGCCATGCCATCCACTCCTATCTGTCCAACAAGACCCAGAATCCTCTGGATGCGGATTATGTGATCTTTGTTGCAGAGGTGGCCTCCACCTGTAATGAGGCTCTGCTGATGGAATATCTGCTGGGTAAGACCACAGATAAGAAGGAGCGGGCATACCTCATCAACCACTTCCTGGATCAGTTCAAGGGTACTTTGTACCGTCAGACCATGTTTGCTGAGTTCGAGCTGAATATCGGCCGCATGGCCAAGGAAGGCAAGACCCTCACTGCTGATGTGCTCAGCGCTGAGTATCGCCGCCTGAATGAGATGTACTATGGACCTGATATGGTGATTGACGATGAGATCGCCATGGAGTGGGCCCGTATTCCTCACTTCTACTACAACTACTACGTGTTCCAGTACGCAACCGGCTATTCTGCTGCTATCGCTCTGTCCCGCCGCATCCTGAAGGAAGGCGAGAGCGCAGTGAAGGATTACCTGGGCTTCCTGTCCGGCGGCTGCTCCAAGAGCCCCATCGATCTGCTGAAGGGCGCCGGTGTGGACATGACTTCTCCCGAGCCTGTCAACCAGGCACTCCAGCTCTTTGGCGAGCTGCTGGATGAGATGGAAGCTCTGGTGCAGGAGTAATAATGGCAGAAGTTTTTATCCCGACGCTCCATACCTTCGCCATGAATAACATTTTTACCGGCTCTCTGGGACTGCTGCGGTTTCGGATTGCACCCCAAATTGTGATGCGGACTCCAAAGGAAGTCAACATGGAGGAAAGCTCCATGGAGGCGGAATATTGGTACGGTCCTCTGTGCTATGAAAAAAGCCAGATGGAAGGAAAACGAACCTTTCCGATGTCAGAGGAAGGCCGGGCAGAAATGAAAGCATGGATCGAAGAACAGATCCTCCCGGAAACTAAATAAAATCAATGCAGGCAGCTGCCGCAGAACATTTTGTTCTGTGACAGCTGCTTTTTTATGCATAATTCATATAAATCTTTTAAGCTAATGTTGCAATGTAAAAGCGAAGATGCTATACTATATATCAGGTATCCTATTGGGTTTTTATCGAATCATGAAAGAAAAGACCGTAGATTGTACAAGTGTTTCCTATAAAGTGTCGGGAGGTGAAGGAATGTATATTGTATTTTTTTGCGTCTATCTCCTAAAAGCTGAATAAAATCGTATCCGTATCCTTTTCCATCCAGTGAGGGCTTGTCCCTGTATTCACTGGGATGGAAACGACCCATATAGGATACGATTTTATTTACATGAGGAGGATACCCCTATGTATCGCTACTTAATTCGTAAAAACCCGTATATTCTCCTGTATTTATTGATGGCTCCTCTCAGTGCAATTAGTTCCATTGCGTGTGCCGGAGCTGTGGCAGCTGCGGTGGACTATGCCAGCAGTGGGGATCTGTCGCAGATTTGGACCTATCTGGCCTTTTTCGGTGTTTATATTCTGCTGGATTTTGCAATCGACACCGGTGCGGAATTGGTCCGTTACAGACTTGCAAAACAGACTATGATGGCACTGAAAATGGATATATACCACAAAACTTCCAGAATGTGCTATTTACATTTCTTTCAGCGTAATACGGCGGACTATATCTCTGTGATGACTGCGGATGCTGATATGCTGCGAAGCAGTTATTTCAGTGTCCTGCTGGAACTGTACATGGACTTTTTGCGGTGCGGACTTGCCATTGCTGTTCTGTTCGGGATTAGTCCGATTTTGGGCGTTTTTGTGCTGGTAAATGCACTAATTCAGACGGCTATTCCGATTTTATGCGCAAAGAAACTGGAAAAAGTGGGTGAAACCTACTCCGATGCGCAGGAACAGTATATGACGACCCTAAAAGAGACACTTTCTGCCTTTTTGACCGCAAAGGTGTTTCATGTTGAGGAGAAGCTGGAAGAAAACTATGGACAGGCATTGGAACATGCGGAAGAAAGCCGCCGAAAGATGAAGGGCTTCCGAATTTTAACCAGCAATCTGTCCTTTGTGTTTGCCACTGTGACACATTTGGGCGTGTTCCTGCTTGGCTCTATTCTGACAATTCAGGGTGTGATCTCCATGGCGGAGGTTGTGGCTTCCGCACAGATCATCGTTTTTATCAGCAGTCCCATCTACCAGTTAAATATGCAGCTGGCCGATCTGCGTACCTCTAAAGCATCTGCTAAAAAATTGCAGGCACTTCTGGATGAACCGGAGGATCTGGGTGGAGATGTGCAGCTGGAGCAGCCCAAAAGTTGTATTCACATAGAGAATCTGCGGTTCCACTATAACAGGGACCGGGAAATCTTAAAGGGAATCAACTGTGAATTTCAGCAGGGAAAGAAGTATCTGATTGTAGGTGCCAGCGGATGCGGAAAATCGACTCTTCTGAATCTGCTGGCCGGCCTCAGAGAAGACTATACGGGTTCGATTTTCCTGGGGGATACGGAGCTCCGACGACTAAGCAGGGCTAGCTTAACCCAAAGCATTTGTATCATCAATCAGGAGCCTTTTTTGTTTGATGACACGTTGTATAACAATGTCTGCCTCTATGAGAATGTGGAAAGAGAAGCAGTGCTGGA
>RCNH01000752.1_pt1 | contig 22224 bp, 28 predicted proteins | sample 2041161 | NCBI WGS metagenome assembly RCNH01 (sample SAMN09708215, study PRJNA481090) | Feces metagenome, whole genome shotgun sequencing project. | biome: feces | host: Leptonychotes weddellii | place: Antarctica: Sion Island | collected 2010-03-01 | reverse complement strand
AGCTTCTTTTGCATATACATTACATTTTTTAAATTCATTGAAATTTGAAAAGAAAATAAAGTAAAAAAGCCTATATTTATAGGCTTTTTTACTATAAACTTCACAAGTAAAACGATAGTATAAATAGCGTATAAAAATGCATATGATACCGTTTACATACAAGCTGCTTAAATTGGTGTAAAAGAGCCTCGCTTGTGATAAAAATCCATTATTTCACATAAAAATTCAGCATAAATATTTTCGCCTATACATACCTATGAATTGGAAACATAGTAAAATAAGTATTTAATAAAAATTGATAAGTATAAAATTTATAAAATGGGTGAAAATAGGAATGAATCATATGTTAAAAAGCAATTAAATTAGACAAGTTATGAAAAATATGTTAGACTAGTGCATGTTTCAAGCGAAAAGGAGGAACATTAATGAAATCAAAACGAATTAAATTCGCTTTATTCATCTGTGTTTTCATTTTATATGGCTGTGTTGGTAGTAGTAAATCAATGACACTTGATATATCACATAACATGAAAAATAAACAAGTAACTGAAACTTCAATTAAGGATTTAAGTAGAAATTTTAAATTCGCAAATACAAATATTAAAACGATGACATTTATGGCCAATGATCAAAATGTTGCAAAGACTGTTAGTTCTATTTATCAAGTAAGAAATACAGATGGAGAATTAAAGAGCCAAAAAGCGATTCAAAATTATAGTGAGCAATTAAGCCATAAATTGCATCAACAACAAAGAGCAAAAGAAAGAAAAATCCAAAAAGAAAAAGAAAGAAAAGCAAGAATGACATTTACGCCATATACGACAACATATGGGGTAGATTGTTATGGATGTGAACATCAAAATGGTAGAGGACAAACATCTTTGGGAGTTGCTTTAGATGCAAATCTTGGAGTTATGATGCCTAATGGAAATTGGCAGCCAGGAATAAGATATGGAAAATATTATGTAATTGCTGCAGATCCAAGAATTCCATTATGCTCTATTATTAAATTTACAAATCATGGACTAAGCGGAAGTGGATTGCAACCAAATGAGCCATTTTATGGAATTGTTTTAGATCGTGGTGGTGCGATTCGTGGAACACATCTTGATTTATATATAGGACTTGAAAGTTCACCATCTGTACAAAAAGTTCAAAATACAACACCAACAGCTGAAATTATTCGTTTAGGGGGACAAAGTGGTCCTCGTAGCTGTTCCATATAAAAAACAAAAAAACGCACGTATTTGTGCGTTTTCTTTTGGTGATTGTGATGGAAAAATATAAAATACATACATAGCGCCATGAATAGATTTGTGGTAAACTATACAAGTAGGTGGTAGAGATGAAAATAAAAGAATTTATTGTTGTAGAAGGAAAAAATGATACCAATGTGTTACAAAGCTATTTTGAGTGTGACACTATTGAAACACATGGAACACATTTATCAAAGGATACATTGAAACAAATAGAAATTGCGGCAAATACAAGAGGTGTTATCATTTTTACTGATCCGGATTTTCCTGGAGAGAAAATACGCACAACAATTAATCAAAAAATACCAGGATGTAAAAATGCATATATTGAAAAAAACAAGGCCAAAACAAGCAAAAAAGTAGGTGTAGAACATGCTTCTAAAGAAGATCTTTTTGATGCTTTACAACATATGTTTACTTATGAAAATAATCCTAGAGAAACGCTATCTTGGCAAGAATATATTGATTTAGGTCTAAGTGGTAGAGATGATTCAAGTAGTAAAAGAGAAATCATTGCGAAACATTATTATTTAGGAAAACCAAATGCAAAAACATTATATAAACGATTAAATATGCTTCATTTAACAAAAGAAACTTTAGAAGCTATTTTAGAAGATAAGAAAGGGTAAAGATATGAAAAAACCAATTGCAACCCCATCAAGAACAAAAGAAATTTTAGATACATATGAATTATTTGCTAAAAAAAATTACGGACAAAACTTTTTAACAGAGCCAAGTGTTGTAGAAAAAATTGCACGTAATGCAATTATAAATGATCATTGTGTCGTATTTGAAATTGGACCAGGAATTGGAGCATTGACACAATATCTTTGTGAATATGCAAAAGAAGTTGTATGCTTTGAAATTGATAGTCGTTTACCAGAAGTATTAAAAGATACATTAAGTGAATATGATAATGTTACTGTTATATTACAAGATTTTTTAGAAATTGATTTAAAAGAATGGGTAAAGAAATATCAAGATCAAGGAATGGATGTAGTAATTGCGGCAAATTTGCCATACTATATTACAACACCAATTTTATTTAAAATATTTGAGTCAGAAGCAGATATTAAAGCAATCACAGTTATGATGCAAAAAGAAGTCGCTGATCGTTTTAATGCACAAGTAAATACGAAAGAATATAATGCATTAAGTATTGTGACACAATATCGTTGTGATGTACGTTCAGTTATGAAAGTACCAAAAAATGTATTTAATCCAAAACCAAATGTAGATAGTGCAGTTTTACAATTTACATTCCATAAAAAAGAAGACTCTATTAATGAACAAGTATTCTTTGAAATGGTAAAAGCATGCTTTAAACAAAGAAGAAAAACAATATTAAATAACTTTTCAGAATATTGTAATGATAAAGAAAAAGCAAAACAATATTTAATGGATGCAAAAATTGATGAAAAACGTAGAGCAGAAAGTTTAACACTAGACGAATTTAAACAACTATAAACAACTATATGAGGTGATTAAAAATGTTAATCCAAGCGAATGCAAAAATTAATTTAGCACTTAATGTCATTGGAAAACGGGAAGACGGATATCATGAATTAGACATGATTATGATTCCTTTAGCATTTCATGATGATATTGAAATAGCATTAGCACAAGAAGATCAATTCACAACGGATGATCAAACAGTTGCGATGGATGAATCAAATACGGTTGTAAAAGCTGTAAAATTAATGAGAGATACATTTCAATTAACACAACATTTCCATATTCATCTACATAAACGTATTCCATCACAGGCAGGATTAGCAGGAGGAAGTGCAGATGCAGCAGCAGTACTAAGAGGAATTTGGAAGCTTTGTGATATTCATATCACTCTTGAAGAATTAGCACAATTAGGAAAAAAAATAGGAGCAGATATTCCTTTTTGTGTCTTGAATACATGTAGTATTGTACAAGGAATCGGAGATCATTTAATTCCGTTCTCTTTCGATTGGAAACCACATGTGTTATTAGTAAAACCAAACGTTGGTGTATCCACAAAAGAAGCGTATGAAACATTAGATTACGTATCTTGTGCACATCCAGATGTATCGTATATAAAACAATTATTAGAAACAAAACAATTTAAAAAAGTATCAGATTATATCGGAAATTCATTAGAAGATAGTGCGTTTAAATTAGCACCTGAAATTAAAGAAATTAAAGAAAATTTAAAAGAAATGGGATTTTCATGTGTGTTAATGTCAGGAAGCGGAAGTTGTGTTTTCGCAATTAGTGAAGATGAAAACTTAATAAAAAAAGCATATACGTATTATCAAAAGAATCATATGTTTGTTTGTGATACTAGTTTTTTATAGAACGTGTGTAATACATGTTCTTTTTTGTACTAAGAAGTGATAAGACAACATAGAATGATAAGGAAAAAGGAGGAATTTTAGTATGGAAGAAAATACGAATCCATTACGATTTGAAACAAATCCATATCACAATGTTGTTATAAAAGATCGCAAAGTAATGGAACTTACAGGAGTTAAACAAATTGATAGTTTTGATGCCAATGAGTTTTTATTAGATACTGCACAAGGCTGGATGCTAATACAAGGGAAAAACTTAAAATTAGGAAAGTTAGATACAGAAAGAGGAGATGTGATTATTAAAGGAACAATTGAATCTTTATCCTATGTATCAAATAAAAAGAATAGTGGGAAAGAATCGGTTATTGAAAGATTATTTAAATAATGTTATTACCTATTCAAATTCAATCAATTTTGTATAGTTTTTTAATGGGATGGGTATATGCATTAGGTTATCGTTGCATATTATATTTTATTAAGTATATAAAACGAAAATTTTTTCGTTCATGGATGGAAATCCTCTATCATATCCTATTTACTTTGGTTTTATTTTATGGGATTTATTGCATTAATGGTGGAATAACGAATGTATATTTAATCTGTATTTTTTTAATTGGAATGATTATATATTATCTTTTCTATGATTCGTTATTTTTGAATGTATTTTGTTTTATCAAGAAATTATGTAGCCCAATTTATCAAAAAATTAAACTTGTCAAAATGAAAATCCTTGTTATAATTAAGTTACCGAAAAATATAAGGAGGATTATTTATAATGGCAAAAATAGTAAAACGTAAAAAGCATCCATTTCGTAGTATTATTAGTATTGCGATTATCTTTGTATCCTGCGTATTTATATTATTAGCAGCGGAAGAATTTGTAACAACAATACGTTTGAAAAAAGAAATTTCAGATAAAGAAACGCTAATTGGTACATTAAAGGATGAAGAAAAAGAATTAAGAAAGAAAAAAGAAAATTTGGAAGATCCCGAATATGTTAAACGCTATGCTAGAGGGGAATATTTAGTAAGCAAACCTGGAGAACAAATCTTTAAATTACCTGCAAAAGGTAATTCAAATGAAGTAGATAAATAAAAACTGTAAATTGAATTACAGTTTTTTATTTATTATTTATCTTTGTGTGAATCAGAATCAATAAAAATATGTTTTCTATGATAATCTAAAAATTGAAGTCTTTCATCGGTTAAATAAGAAGATGGTAATTTATAATTTTTCTTTATGACATAAGCATCTAAATTATCATATTTTAATAATTTTTGACTTAAAATAATATAACCTCGTTGATCAAATGTAAAATATCCTTGGTCAAATAAATAATCATGATTTCTACATAATAGTAAGCCATTATTATGATCAATTGCTTCAAAAATATGTGCACAATCTCGGAAAGGCTTAATATGAGAAGCAATCAACATGTGTGGTATTTGTATACCACATAATGGACAAGCGTGCTCAAATTCATTAAACAAAGTATCTTTATAAAAGGTTTGCAATGCTTTTGTTTCATCACGATCATGAGGAATTCCTTTTCTTGGAATAATCGATAAAATAGTTGATAAATGTTTATATTTAGTCATCGGTAAATGCGTGTTTTTATAATCAATACGCATATCTTCGTGCCGTACAATTGCAGAAGTATATAGAGCTTCTAAAGTAATTGAAATTAGTAATTTTGGATTTTCAGAATATTCTACCATGATGCTATGCAATTGGTCTAATAAGACAGGACGAATACGATAAATTTCATTTTCTGTTTCAAACATTGTTGTTTGTATAAATAAATGAAATAGATTATAGTCTAATTTAGACTCCATAAAATCTTTTGTAATCCATTCGTTTTTTTTGAGTTGTTTTTTAAAAAAAGTAAAACAATTTTCATTATTAATAAAGGATTCAAATAAAGCAAGAGCTTCTAAATCTGAGTTTTGATTACATTTTGCATAAATGGTTGGAGCAGGGTTTAAGTCAATTCCATGGATGGTTTCATGAATCAGCGAGTACTCCTTTAAAAAATCTAAAATTCGACATACTTCTTGATAACTTAAAGAATAATAATCATTTGTTAGAATTTCATAAACTTGAATTTTAGCATCGTGTAAATCAATTCCTTGTAACTCAATAGAATCAAGAATATTTAATAATTTTTTTAGTAACATCTTTCTCATAATTCACCAACTTTCTATATATTATAATATGTAATATAGGTCTTTCCTATTTTTATTTTAACACTTCTTAAGTAAATATGTGTCTCTTTCTATAACAAAAAATTAAGATAAATATTAATTAATCCCAAAAACTGCGTGCATTCGACAAAACAAAACAATTACAATGTAAGCAATGAAGGAGAGTGGGAGAATGAAAGGACCAGGAATTAAAGATTATTTAAATAAAATTGATTGTTTAAAAGAAGAAGCATTGAAAGAAGGGAAAGAATATATAGAAATAAATTCAAAGAAATTACATGCGGAGGTATCTCCATATCATGCGACAATGCCAACATGTTGCCAAGCAATATATAAAAGAATGTTTGATGGGGATGAAATCTTACAAAGACCAAAAGGTAATACAGGATTTGGCTCACATTTAACAGTTCGTTTTCAATTGAATGATTTAGAAACTAGAACAAGAATGTATCCAGATAAAAAACGTGGAAGACCTGCAAAAACAGAAGAAGAAAAATTAGCAGCGAAAAAAAGTAAGATGAAAAGAAATACAGAAGATTTGTGTAATTTAATTGAAGAATGGTTATTAGAACATGGTTGGGATTATATGTTAAAAAAAGATTGTATCGAAGCATGTCATGATGAACAAAAATGGGTAATTAATGTACAAGGAATTAAAAGAGGAAGAAAACAACCATTACCTGTTAAAATTGGAGAAATTTTAAAACAGATGGAAGATACATCCATTCATTATAGTATGGCATTCAATGATTCTATTGCGTATCGTAGACAATGGAATGAAATTCCAACAGAAGTAAAAAATAAATTAAATATGAGTGTGATTTTGGCAGATAAACGAGGAAATATTATTGAATTATAAAATAAAGACTGATTTCAATATGTAGAAATCAGTCTTTTTTGTAACCAAAAGAATGCATTTATAATACGATAATGTTGAAAGGAGAATAAAGATGATTTCTTCTTTAATACTTATATTTGCATTATGTATGGATAGTTTTTTAGTTTCTTTAGCGTATGGAATAAAAAATATTCATATTCCAATGCGATCCATTTGGATAATTACAGGCGTAGAAACAGCTGTATTGGGGATTTCTTTTTATGGAGCATCAAAATTTTGTACGATTGTTAATCCAAATCTTTGTAGATACATATCTACAACTATTTTCTTGATTATAGGGATGGTAACTACTTTTCAAAATACGATTAAACAATTTATAAAAAATCATAAGAGAAGAATTAAAATCAGTTTGCATGAAATTTTAATTGTATTAGATATAATTGTTGATGAAACGAAGGCAGATATAGATCATTCAAAAGAATTATCTATGAAAGAAGCAAGTTATTTAGCATTTGCTTTATCATTTGATTCTTTAATTAGTGGTTTTGCATATGGAATACAATCTGTAGAAATAGGGACTTTGTTGTTGCTGAATTTAGGAATTGGTTTTCTTGCGATTTATACAGGTTTCTATATGGGACATTTTTATAAAAATATAAATCAAGGTAAGTTTACATGGATTAGTGGTATTTTATTTTTATTTATTGCTATAATGAAATTGTTTAAATTATAAGTAAATATTTTACAAAAACTTAGGATAATATGGAGTTTGTGAATAAAATAGTTTATAAAAAAAGAAAAAAATGGTATATTTAATAAGAAGATAGGAGGAATAATATTATGGCAAAAAGACCAGTAGTATTAGTAGTAATGGATGGCGTTGGAATTTGTGAAAACGAATTTGGAAACGCTGTTAAAAAAGCATATAAACCAACATTAGATGAATTATGGGAAACTTGTCCTCATACAGAAATCAAAGCACATGGTTTAGCAGTAGGTTTACCAAGTGATGGAGATATGGGGAATAGTGAAGTTGGACATAATGCATTAGGTTGTGGACAAATCTATTCTCAAGGAGCAAAATTAGTTAATGAAAATATCGAATCTAAAGAAATTTTCAAAACTGATACTTGGAAAGCTCTAGTAAATAACTGTAAAGAAGGAACAATGCATTTCTTAGGATTATTATCTGATGGAAACGTACACTCTCATATTAACCACTTAAAAGCTTTAATTGCACAAGCAAAAGAAGATGGTGTAAAAGAAGTACGTGTACACGCATTATTAGACGGACGTGATGTACCTGAAACAAGTGCATTAACGTATGTTAGTGATATCGAAAACTTCATGGCTGATTTAAATGATGATAATTTCCATGCTTGTATCGCAAGTGGTGGTGGACGTATGACAATCACTATGGACCGTTATGAAGCAAACTGGCCAATGGTTGAACAAGGATGGCATGTTCATGTATTAGGTGAAGGTCGTCAATTTGCATCTGCAACAGAAGCAATCGAAACTTATCGTAACGAAACAGGTGTGGTAGATCAAGACTTACCAGGATTCGTTATCGCAAAAGATGGTAAACCAGTAGGTACAATCGAAGACGGTGACAGTGTTGTATTATTCAACTTTAGAGGTGACCGTGCTCAAGAAATCTGTTTAGCATTTGATGGAGATGAAAGTTTCGATAAATTTGATCGAGTAAGAATGCCAAAAGTAATGTATGCAGGTATGTTACAATATGATGCAGACTTAAATATTCCACATAACTATTTAACACAACCACCAAAAATTCAATATACATTAACTGAAGAATTATGCAAACACGGAATTCGTGAATATGCAATTTCTGAAACTCAAAAATATGGTCACGTTACATATTTCTGGAATGGAAACCGTTCAGGAAAAATTGACGAATCATTAGAAGAATACAAAGAAATCACATCTGATGTTGTACCATTTGAACAACGTCCATGGATGAAATCTGCTGAAATCACAGATGAATTATGTGCAGCAATTACTTCTGGAAAATATGATTTCTTACGTACAAACTATCCAAACGGAGATATGGTTGGACATACAGGAAACTTCGAAGCTACTGTAATCGGTGTAGAATCAGTTGATTTACAATTAGCTCGTATTAAAAAAGCAGTTGATTCAGTAAATGGTATTATGTTAGTAACTGCTGACCATGGTAATGCTGATGAAATGTACGAAAAGAAGAAAAAAGAAGATGCTCCATTAAAAGCAAAAACTTCTCATACTTTAAACAAAGTTCCATTTATCGTTTATGGTGCAGATGTTGAATTAAAACAAGATGATTCTTTAGGATTATCAAATGTTGCTGCAACAGTAGCAGATTTATTAGAAATCGCACCAAATGAACATTGGAATGAATCAATTATTAAAAAATAAGATATTGATAAACGAAATATAAATAAAAGACTCTTTAATTTTGAAGAGTCTTTTATTTATGGGTAATTTATTTATTTGATTTTCTTTTTAAGTATGCTAAGTTACTTGAACGAGGAATTCTACGTAGTTTCATTAAATTCTGCGCTAAAGTTTTTTCATAGGATGAATTTAGATTTGGTTCATAGAAATGTTTATCCTTTAAATGATTTGGTAAATATTGGATTTGATTCCATAAGTCTGGACGATTATAGTCGTATTTATCCTCATCTTTCATATGAATAGGAGTTAAACGTAAATATTCTGGGACTTTATATGGAGTATGACGAATGGATTCCATAGCTGCATCAATGGCATGTTCTGCACTTTTAGATTTTGGTGATAAACATAAGTCAATGACAGCTTCTGCTAAAGGAATTCTTCCTTCTGGAAAACCAACTCGTCTTGCAGCATCCACAGCATTTACACAACGAGCTGCTGCAGCAGGATTTCCAAGTCCAATATCTTCATAAGCAGTAACAAGTAATCTTCTTTCAATACTGTCTAAATCATTTGCTTCAATCATGATTCCTAGATAGTAAAGTGCTGCATCAACATCACTTCCTCGAATTGATTTTTGAAATGCACTTAAAACATCGTAGTATCCATCGCCATCTGCATCCATGCTCATATTTGGAATGGATGAAAATTGATTTACAATTTCTTTACTTATATGTCCTTCACAAGCAATAGCACATATTTCTAATATGTTTAGAGCATATCGAATATCCCCATTACTATGTCGGGAGATAATATGTAACGCTTCATTATCGATTGTTATGTTATTGTTAAATCCTTTTGAAGATTGAAGTGCGTTGATCGTTCTATGTCTTCTATGGATAATTGTTTTACTTCAAACAGATGACAACGAGAACGTATGGCAGGATTAATGGCATGTAATGGATTGCTTGTAGTAGCTCCAATTAAAGTAATGTTTCCATTTTCGACATGTGGTAATAATAAATCTTGTTTATCTTTGTTTAAACGATGAACCTCATCAATAATCAAAATTAAACCCGGATAAAGTTTTGCCTCAGTAAAAATTTGTTCTAGTTCTTTTTTATTTCCTGTAACTGCATTAAATAAGCGGTATGGTATATTAAGTTCGTTTGCTAAAACAGTTGCTAAGGTAGTTTTTCCTGTGCCTGGAGGTCCAAATAAAATCATAGAAAATATACGACCTGCTTCGACACATTTTCGTAAAACTTGGCCTTCTCCAATTAAGTGTTTTTGACCAATGATTTCAGATAAAGTTTGTGGACGCATACGAAATGCTAGAGGTTCTTGCATAAAATCACTTCACTTTCTAGATTAGTAAATATAATTATATCATATAGTATAGTTATTATAACTTTATAATTCGTATAATTTTAGATTCTTGTAAACTCTTTTTGCAAGGTAATTTACATTGTTCTTTTATTTGTAATTTTATTTTATTTAGAGTATTCTTTAGGTAATAAGAAAGGGTGATTATAATGTTTCGAATTGGACAATCAACTGATATTCATCAATTAGTTGAAAATCGAAAATTAATACTAGGTGGAGTAGAAATTCCACATGAAAAGGGATTATTGGGACACTCTGATGCAGATGCTTTATTACATGCGATTGCAGAAAGTATATTAGGAGCACTAGCATTAGGGGATTTAGGAAAACATTTTCCAGATACTTCGGATGAATTTAAGGATATGAATTCTTTATGGATGTTAAAAGAAGTATATAAAATGATGGATCAACATGGATATAAAATTCAAAATCTAGATGCATTAATTATGATTGAACGTCCTAAAATGGCTCCACATATTATGAAAATGAGAGAAAATGTAGCCAATGCACTACAGTGCGATATTACGCAAGTAAGTATTAAGGCTACTAGAGGAGAAAAATTAGGATTTGTAGGAAAAGAAGAAGGGGTACAAGCGCAATGCATAGTGCTTTTAATTAAAAAATAAGAATTATTCTTAATTTCTGTTGACAATTCCAATAATAAGATATATACTAAGAATGGTTCTTAAGAAAGGAGCTGGATACATGAAATATAAATCATCAAAACAAAGAGATATGATTATGAATTATTTAAGACAAATACATGGACATGTATCAGCAGAAGAAATATATAAGAACATGAATGAAGATGGACAAAAGATTAGTTTAGCAACTGTATATAGAAATTTAAATATACTTTGTGAAATGAATGAAATAAAAAAAATTGCCCATCCTGTAGACGGCTATCAATATGATAAGACAAGTCGTCCTCATTATCATCTGCATTGTGTAAAGTGTGATCGAATTGTAGATTTAGAGATTCCTTATACAGAGGAGTGGAATCAATTGCTAGAATATAATGGTAATGTTAAAGTGATTACACATAATATAATGGCAGAAGGTATTTGTAAAGATTGTTTGAAAAAAGAAAAATAAAATGGAGGAAAATAACATGGAATTAAAAGGATCAAAAACTGAACAAAATTTAATGGCAGCATTTGCTGGAGAAAGTCAAGCACGTAATAAATATACATATTTTGCTGAAATGGCACGTCAAGAAGGTATGGAACAAATCGCTGATATTTTTGAAGAAACAGCTCGTAACGAACAAGAACATGCAAAATTATGGTTCAAAGCATTAAACGGAGATAAAATTCCAACAACTGTAGAAAACTTAGCAGCAGCAGCTGAAGGAGAAAACTACGAATGGACTGATATGTACAAAGGATTCGCAGAAACTGCAAAAGAAGAAGGATTCCAAAAAATTGCATTCCAAATGGAACAAGTTGCAAAAATTGAAAAACACCATGAAGAAAGATATTTAAAATTATTAGAAAATGTTAAAAATGGTAAAGTTTTCGAAAAAGAAGAACCAACAGTATGGGTATGCGATATTTGTGGATACCGTTATGAAGGTGTAGCTGCACCTAAAGCATGTCCAGTATGTGGATATTCTGGAGCTCACTTTGCTGAAGAAGCTAAAAACTTTTAATTATAATTAAGCTATATAATATGAAAGGATACGTATTCATTGAATATGTATCCTTTTTTGCATAAAAAAAGAGTTGGTGCTATCTATTCTAACTTGGGGGAAGAATCATTAATTTACTATATGGGTGGGGGAAGAAGTAAATTAATGCGATAGCATCAACATGTATAATATAACGTATTTGATGATATAAATCAATAAGTTTTCATAGATTTCAATATAAGAAATAGGATATAATTATTTATAGTTAATTTTCGTATTTAAATGAAATAAGTAATAAATCGACTTGTATTTACAAGAGAAATTAGTATAATAAAGAAATCATCAAAGGATGTGAGTGTAGGATGGATGAAGAATTATTTTTTGATTTATCACTGTTATCTTATTTTAATTGTTATCGTGTAGGTAGTAGTGTTCATGAGTTTATTAATGATATTTTAAATGATGAAAAATTGTATCATGATTATGAATCCTTGGATTATTTTTTAATGAATTTAGAATTAGTAAAGACAATGAATCAAGAAAAATATAAAGATATTTATATACGTGACTATGTTGATGATAATGTAGAAAGTGGTGTTGTTTACTATGTATTTGAAACGAAGGAACAATTAATTTTTGCTTTTCGTGGAAGCGAGCCACTAGATGATATTGATCATACTACAGCATGGCAAGATTGGTCAGATAATTTTCGAATGTTTTTACCCGAACCGACATATCAACAAATCTACACATTGCATCTAGTACAATCGATGAACATCGATAAACCATTTTCTATGACGGGACATTCAAAAGGAGGAAATCTTGCATTGTATTGTGCTTTAACAATGCGTCAAGATTTATTAGATCAACTTCAACAAGTTGTAGCTTTTAATGCACCGGGAATAACAAAGGAAATCTTTGACTTATATAAAGAAAGAAGAGAAACTTTAGAATTTCAAAACAAACTATTAATCTTTGAAAATGAAAATGATTGTGTATCTTCCTTTTTTGAACATATAAAAGAACCGATTTATATTCAATCATCTTTAAGTTGTAATAATTTAGAGCAGTTATATCATAATCACAACTTATATGGAATGAAAGATTTTCGCAATCATGCCTATGTTACTGTAGAAAAGAAGACTGCAGTCCCGATGGCAGTTTATTATTTTGTTAATAACTTTTTTGTGAATTTAAAATCTACTCATCTACAAAATTTAGTTAAAAGAATGGATGATTACTTTGATAGTGGATTATCTATGTTTGAATTATATCGTGTATTTATTTACCATATTAGTAAATATACAAATTTATTTGAAGATATTGATTATGAAGAAATTAAAACCATTACTTTTCAAGATTTAATGGAAAGAAGAAAGTCTAAAATTATATTGGATAAAGTTAAACAAATACAACCTAAAGATGCAATTAAAAAGGCTGTTGATCGTGTGGTAAATAATCATGGAAATGATCTTAATATTCATGAAATCACACAGGCATTTATTAATAACTACGAGTTATTAGTAAATAAAACATCACAAAATATTCAAGAATTAATCGTCCAAAATAATGAAATGATTCGTCATGCGATTGAAGAAATTCGTCAACGCAAAAAAGGGGAAAATGAATCTGAACTAACGGATAGCTTGAAATGATTATGAAATTATAGTATTCTAATAGTGGAATATAGAGAAAGAAGGAATTTTATGCCTTTAAAGCATGCAATTTTAGGATTATTAAATTATGCAGATATGACAGGATACGATATTGATCGTTATTTTAAGTCAAGTATTGCATTTTTTTGGCATGTACAGACATCACAAGTATATAAAGAATTAAATACATTAACAGCTAAAAATTGGCTAGAATCTGATATTGTATATCAAAGTGATAAACCAAATAAAAAAGTATTTCATATTACCGAAGAAGGTAAAATTGAACTGCATCGTTGGTTAGAAGATGCAGATTTAACGGAAATTATGAAATACAAAAATCCGTTGTTAGTAAAAATATTCTTTTCTAGTGAAGTCAGTGTAGACCAAACGATGCGATTACTTAATAAGTACATTGAAGAGTGTACACAAATTATTGAAAAGATGAATGTAGATTTAAATAAAATACCAGATTTTGAAGCAAAAATTCATAAAGAAGATGAGTCGTTTTATTGGAGTATGACAATGACGTATGGATTTATGTATTATCAAAATGAAATCAAATGGGCAAACTGGTGTATTGATAAGTTAAAAGATAAGATTGAATAATTACTAATTTACCAATTTTTGACACCTTTATAAATAGTGATATAATACTCTATAAAAGAGGAGTAAGGGGTGTTAATGATGGAACATAATAAATGGACAAAACAGCAATATATCGATGTACTTCAAGAAAAAAAGGTAGAAGCACACAATAAACAATGGTTATATATCGAAGTAAATGCGAAGGAATTACTAGAAGAGTATGAACCAGGTGTACGCAATACCAATACATGCTGTAAAGCTATGTTAGATAGTATGTTAGAAGGAGATCGATTTATTGTAGAACCTAAAAACAGAAGTAAATGTGCAGGGACATTAACAATTCGCTACTATGTAGATAATTTAAGTCCAGAACGTCGCAAATATTCTGAAGTAAAATAAAGATAGTAGGAGGAAAACATGGAAAAAATAACAAGCTTTTGCATTGATCACGATATTTTAGGAAAAGGTATGTATATCTCTCGAATTGATTCTGATATTATAACTTATGATTTACGCATGGTGATTCCTAATTGTGGAACATATTTGGATAATGATGGATTACATACATTTGAACACTTGTTTGCTACTTATGTTCGTAATACGAAATATAGTGATGATATAGTTTATGCAGGTCCAATGGGATGCCGTACAGGTTTTTATTTTTTAGTAAGAGACCATATGTCAAAAAAAGAAGCAATTACACTTGTTCAAGATACCATGAAATTTATCAGTGAATTTGAAGGGGAAATTCCAGGAGCACAAGAATCAAAAGAATGTGGAAATTATTTGGATCATGACTTGTCAAAAGCAAAAGCATATGCAAAAGATTATTTAGAAGTTATTAAAGATTGGACAGAAGAACAATTAGCATATCCGCAAAGATAAAGAAAAACCAATTGAATATTCAGTTGGTTTTTTATTTGTCTGCATCAAAGCGAATCTTAGCATCTTTTCTTAACTCTTCATATACTTCCATGACTGATTGTGAATAATCGAGTTTCTTATAACAAGATTCAAAATCTTTTTGATCAAAAATAGCTCTAAATTCTTTTAATTCATAATATAAAGCAATTTCATTTTGTTTGATAGTCATATCTTCTTCTTTTCCATCAAAATAGAATTTCAGAGTGGAGCAATGACTAGTTTCAGAATCTACAACTGCATATCCTTTTTCTCCTTGAATTTGGGCAATACAATGACTTTTGGTATCTTTACAACCTATGCATACTGCTTGAAATCCATTATAGTTTAAAATAGCAACACCACTTGTATCAATTCCGCGTTGAATATTTGGATAATAATGGACATCTTTTGGTTTACCAAATAGTCCCATTACAAAATGCAAATTATAAATATTAATATCCGCTAGAGCACCTCCAGAAAATGCAGGATTAAATACATTTGGGGTTTCACCAGCTAAAAATTTATCATAGCGACTTGAATATTGGGAAAAGTTACATTGAATCATACGTAGATTCCCTAGACGATGTAAATTTTCTTTTAGTCGTAGATAGTTTGGCATGTGAGAAGTTACGATTGCTTCAAATAAAAATAAATGATGTTCTTTTGCATAATTTGATAATGTTAAAAATTCTTCTGTTGTTGAAGTAAATGGTTTTTCACAAATCACATGTTTATGATGTTTTAATACTTGATAAGCATATGTAAAGTGTAAACTATTTGGAGATGCAATATAAATAAAATCGATATCTTCTCTAAGTAGCATTTCTTCTAAGTTTTCATAAATATCCGAAATGTTATATTTTTTTGCGAGAGGTTCTGCATGACTTTTATTTCTAGTATACATTGCAACACATTGCATATTTTCATGTTGTGAAACAGCATTTAAAAACCAGTCTACGATAAAACCTGTTCCAATTGTAGCGATTTTCATAAAATCATCTCCTTGTGTGTTATACTTTAAATATAGCATAGATTATTGCATTTTAAAATTGTTTTAGATTTGAATAAAAGGAGAAAGGGACTATGAAAATATTTAAAATAATAAGTTTATGTTTAATTATTAGTATGTTGATGTTTGTTCCTGTTTGTGCAAGAGCAGGAGGTGGAGGCTCTGGTGGGGGTTCTAGTGGAGGTGGATTTAGTTCACATTCTTCTTCACATACCAATTCTTCTAGTTCAAGAGGGAGTAGATTGTTTCAAATAGGTATATTTGCATTAATTTCAAGTGGAGCGTATGTTGGATTTCGTATAAAAGTATGTAAGAAAAAAAATGCAAGTATGAAGATATTAAAACAAATCGATGATAGCGATTCAATATGGGATAAAAAACAATTATTTACAAGAGTATCGGATGTATATTATACGGTTCAACAAGCTTGGATGCAAAAAGATTTAGATACTCTAAAAGATTATTTAAGTGATTCTTTGTATGAAAATTGGAAAACAAAAATTGAATGGATGGATCTTCGAAATGAAAAAAATATATTAGATCGAGTAAAATTAAAAAAAGCAGATATTGTAAGTGTATATGATGCGAAAAATGATGATCATGATATGATATGGGTTTGTATAGAAGGTTCTATGATTGATTATACCTTGAAATTAGATACAAATGAAATTAAACAAGGAAGTAAAAAAAATAAAACATTTATTGAATATTGGAAATTTATTCGTAAAGAAAATAAGTTTTATCTAGATGAGGTAAGACAAAAAGATGAAATGGATATCGATAATTTTATTAATTTAAGCGAGGAAATTGATAATGAAAACGTTGGAAGTAGTTTGTGGAATATTAAAAAATAAGGATGGATATTTAATTGCGAAAAGAGGAAATGGAGTTCATGAAAATATATGGGAATTTCCTGGTGGAAAAGTGGAATGTAATGAAACTAGGGAAGATGCAATTGTTCGTGAATTAAAAGAGGAATTAAATTTAAATTGTGAAGTAATGGAGTATTTAACAAGTGTAAATGATCAACGAGAAGATGTGTTGATTCATGTACATGCATATTTATGTGAAGAAGTTTGTGGAACATTAAATCTACAAGTACATTCAAACGCAAAAAGAGTATCAATTAATGATTTGTATACGTATGAATTTGAACCTTCTGATATTGCAATTTTAAATGCTTTAAAACAGCATGAATTAGAAAATAAAAAATAAGATAATAGAGATATGTAAAACTTAATTTTTATAATGAATTCACTATTTTTATATGATACAATATAAAAAGACAATAGAATAGGGGATGAATCGAATGCAACATTCAGATATGGATCTTTTAGAATTAATTTCTTCGGTAGGACAGGCAAGAAGCTTTTATATAGAAGCGATTCAGGAAGCAAAGAGTAAAAATTATGAAAAATGCAACGAATTAGTACGAAAAGGGAATGAAATGTATGCAAAAGGGCATCGTATTCATCAATATATGGTGCAAGAAGAAGCAGGAGGAAATAGTATTCCGGTAAGTATTCTTTTAACACATGCACAAGATCAATTAATGAGTGCAGAGAGCTTTAAAATACTTTGTGATGAGTTTATTGATTTATACAGAAGAATGGATGAAATTGAATCAAGAGGGTAAGACAAAACGTCTTACTTTTTTTATATAGGTAAGATAAAATTGGAAATGAAATACATAGAATTAATGTTAAGTATTAAAATAAATTGTGCTATAATTATTGCCTAGGGATAGAAAAATATAAAACGTAAAAGTTTTATTCTTTAATATATGAAAGGTAGAGGTTAATTATGATTTGCTTTATAAAGAATCTGCCTAAGCATTGTAAAAGTGCAGCTAAAAACTTAACTAGATATTTAGCAATGAGTGTATCATGTTCGTCTGCGGTAATGATTACGTTATTGCTGATGGGTACTTCTATGGTGTTAGCGGCGAATATAAATTCATTTGCGGTTAATGTTGAAAATCATTTGATGATTCACGCATCGATTGATTCTATTGCAACACCTAAAATGATTAAAGAAATAAAAAAAGATATTGAAAAACAAACAAAAGTTAAAAGTGTTGAATATTCAAGTAAGGATGATGAATTAAATATATTGATTAAGGAAAGTGGATCAGTCTTTGAAAGATATAGGGAGCACAATCCAATGTCAAATGTATTTATTGTAGAAGTAAAGCAAGCAAAAGATATTCCTGCCATAACAAAGTATCTTAACAACTTAAAAGGAATTGAAAAAGCTCAATATGGTGGGCAAGGTATTAAAGATATGATTCAATTATTCGAAGTAATTCGAAAAGGAATAGGAATATTTGTTTTAATTCTAGGAGTGTTATCTGTATTCTTAATTGTAAATACAATTAAATTAACAATCCAAATGAGAAAACAAGAAATTGTAATTATGCGAAATGTAGGTGCAACAAATTCGTTTATTAAAACTCCTTTTATGTTTGAAGGAATGTTAATTGGAATGCTTGCATCTATCGTTCCAATTCTTGTCATAATATTTGGTTATACATATCTATATCAATATATGGATGGTAAATTTTTTAGTAGCATGTTTGCTATGGTATATCCAAATGAATTAGTTTATCGAATTAGTGGAATTTTATTTTTAAGTGGAATGCTTGTTGGAATCGTAAGCAGTTTTTTAGCTGCTACGAAATATTTGAGGTGGCGTCGATGAAAGTAAAGAAAATAGTAGTTGGTGTATGTGCATTGGCAATGAGTGTTGTTGCTTTTCAAAGTGATGCTCAACAAATATCAGCAAATGGATTTGAAGATGTTGATTATTGGTTAAAAAAATGTAGCGTTGCACAAAACAATGCAGCTGAAGCAGAACGTTGTAGACAATTTAAATCGTACTATGCATCTTTGACTGATCAAAAAGAAGATGAAATGAATAATTTAAAAGCACAAGTATCTAAAATTAAAAATGATGTAAATCAAATTGAAAAAGGTGTAAAAGATATACAATTAGTCATTGATGATTTGCAGTCTAAAATTGATATACAACAAAAAAATATTAATATGATTAAAGGTGAAATTAATCAGTTGGATATAAAAATAAAACAAATAAAAAAAGATATTAATTTACGTGATCAAATTGTAAAAAAACGAATGATGGATGAACAGGTCAATATGGGGACAAATCTTCAACTAGAGTTGATTATGGGTTCTAACGATTTGATTGATATGATTCGAAAGATAGAAGGATTACAAAAGATTACAGAAAGTGATCAAAAAGACATAAAAAAACTATTAAGTGATAAAAAGAAATTGAATTTACAAAAAGGTGAACAAAAACGTTTGATTGAGGATGCGAAGGTAAAACAAGCTGAAATTAAAAAGAAAAAAGAATCAGCAGAAAATATGAAAAAAGAAAAAGAACGTTTAGTGGAATCTTATCGTTTAAAAGAAGCAAGTTTAAATGAAAAAATGCGTTCGGTAAAAGTAGATATTTCAACTATTCAAAATAATATGATTAATATTAACACTTCTGTTATGGAAGAAATTCAAAATGAACATTTTCATAGTACAGGGTTATTAAGACCAGTTCGCACAGGTATGCGAAGTGCAGGAACTTGGCACTACGATGGTGGTGGAGTGCATTTAGGATTGGATTATACAGCACCGATTGGAACACCGGTTGTTGCACCAGCAGATGGAATTGTTTTATATGCTTCAAATCCAGTCGTATCAAATAATGGATTTTTAGGAAATTGGGTTGGTTATCCAATTGGTGCAGGAAATAGTATTCATTATTTAACGCAAGTAAAGGGAACTACATATGCAATTAGTATGTTCCACTTAGCTCAAGAAGGATTCATCGCAACACCAGGAGCAAAATTCAAACAAAATAATATTATTGCTAGAACTGGAAATAGTGGAAATACAAGTGGTCCACACTGCCATATGGAAGTAGTTAATTTAGGACATATGAGTATGAAAGAAGCTATACAAAGATTTGAAGCAACTGCAGATTTTTCATGGGGAACAGGTTGGGGTGATGCAGCATTAAGCAGAATATGTAGTGTTAGTGGTGCACCATGTCGTGAACGCCCAGAAGAAGTCTTTAGATAAAGAGGTATGACACTATGATTGAATTAAAAAACGTATCAAAGAAATATAAAAATGGAGTACATGCATTAAGAGATATTACATTGACAATTGAAGATGGTGAATTTGTATATATTATTGGGCCTACTGGAAGTGGGAAGTCTACAATGATTAAGTTGTTAGATGGTGAAGAAGTACCTACTGAAGGAAGTGTCGTTGTTGAAGGTGTGAATGTTGGTAAATTACGACATTCAAAAGTACCTTTGTATCGAAGAAATATTGGAGTAGTGTTTCAAGATTTTCGACTATTACCTAAGTTAACGGTGTTTGAGAATATCGCATTCGCATTAGAAGTTATCGGTATGAGTAAAGCAGATATTCGTCATCGTGTAAGAAAAGTATTAGAATTAGTATCGCTAGAAGATAAAGCAAAATCATTTCCAAACGAGTTATCTGGGGGACAACAACAAAGAGCAACGATTGGAAGAGCAATTGCAAATCATCCAAAAGTATTAATTGCAGATGAACCTACAGGAAATTTAGATCCACAAATGTCTGCGGAGATTATGGAATTATTAGAAAAAATTAATGAAGTTGAAAAAACTACAATATTAATGGTTACACATGATTCTACAATTGTTGATCGATTTAAGAAAAGAACAATTTGTTTAGAGGAAGGATATATTGTAGGAGATATCATGAAAGGAGGCTATATAAAGCGTGATTAAGTTTTTTAAGGCATTGCCAAGACTTATAAAGACGGCTTTCTATAGCTTGGCTAGACATCTTGCAATGGCAATGACTGCATCTAGTGTTGTTGCGATTACATTGACAGTGTTGTCATTGTTTCTATTATTAGCAGGAAATATTGAAGTAGTTACAGAGTCTATTCAACAAGATTTACAAATACATGTTGTTTTAAAGAATAATGTTACTTCAAAGAAACAATTGGATCAAACAAAAAAAGCAATGGAAGATATAGAAAATGTAAAAAAAGCAAGATTTTCAAGTAAAGATAATGAATTAGAATTAATGATTAAGGAACGCGGAGATGCATTTAAAATTTATAGAGGAGAAAAAAATCCACTTTCTCATGGATATTTTGTATCTGTGAAAAATGCAAAAGAGATTAAAAATACAACAGAAGATATTCAAAAAATAAAAACCGTAAAAGATGCAAAATATGGAGGAACAAGCGTATCTAAATTAGTATCTGTTTTAGAAGCTATCCATAAAGGTGGAATTATTTTTATTGGACTTTTAACTCTTTTAGCAATTTTCTTAATATCGAATGCAATCAAATTAACCATTTATGCAAGATCCAATGAAATTGCCATTATGAGAAATGTTGGAGCGATGAATTGGTATATCAAAATACCATTTATGATTGAAGGAATGTTGATTGGATTAATTGGATCTATCGTTCCATGTCTTATTACATATTTTGGTTATCAATATATATTTCAGTTGTTTTCTGGACAATTGGAACATACGATGTTCCAACTAATTCCAGTTGTTCCATTTACATTTAAGGTTTGTGGAATTGTACTCTTAGGTTCTATGATTGTAGGATTCGTCGGTAGTATGTTTGCTACAAATAAATATTTGAAAGTGAATCGTTAATATGAATAAGAAGATATTATTTTTTGATTATGATGGCACGATTGTATGTAATCAAACAAAAGAAATGCCAGTTTCAACAATACATGCATTACATCAATTAAAAGAAGAAGGTCATTTATTGTTTATGAATACAGGTAGAACGAAAGCAATTTTGGATGACCGCGCTTATAAATTGAATTTCGATGGATATATTTTAGGATGTGGTAGCTATATCGAATATCAAAACGAATTATTATATGGTATACGTATTCCAGAGACAATAAAAAAAGAATTGATTGTTACGTAAATGGATATTACATACGTCATAACTATAAGGGTGCTGATTTTATAAAGTTAAGTAAAG
>RCNH01000307.1_pt1 | contig 22334 bp, 19 predicted proteins | sample 2041161 | NCBI WGS metagenome assembly RCNH01 (sample SAMN09708215, study PRJNA481090) | Feces metagenome, whole genome shotgun sequencing project. | biome: feces | host: Leptonychotes weddellii | place: Antarctica: Sion Island | collected 2010-03-01 | reverse complement strand
ACGCGAAAAATGGTGCGCCGTGAGGGATTCGAACCCCCGACGTACTGATTCGTAGTCAGTCCCTCTATCCAGCTGAGGTAACGGCGCATTTTTAATCAGCTCAATAATAATATACATAACGAATTTAAAATGCAAGAAGAATTTCAGAAAGTATAAAACTTCTGAAAGAAATCTAAGTTATTTTGTAGGAAATATGGTGATTTACACAAAAAAGAGCATAACGTTTATACAGTTTTCCAAAAGTCATGGATGACATCTTGCCTGTTGGAAAGATGAGTCTTTTTTAAGATGTTGTGCACGTGAACTTTAACGGTAGAAAGCGCCAAATTCAAGTCAGATGCAATGTGCTGGTTATCAAATCCCTGAAGCAATAACGTCAGTACCTCACCTTCGCGTGCTGAAAGATCGTAATGCGAGCAATAAGAATTTAAATTCGAGACAATGTAATCTTGAACTGGCTGCTCACCATTAGTTGGAGGTTTTTCATAATGCAATTTGAGTACCTGTGTGCAGCTATGAAAAACAGCTAAAGCGACGCCAAGCATAAGGATATTTTCAGCAAAGTTTCTATCTGGCAGAAATGGAATGATTCCTTTAGTAAACGCATTGTTTAAGACAAGCTGAAATACAATATTTTCTACAACAATAGCAATACAGCCCACCCATGCCCATAGATAGATTTTCCAGTGGCGGAACAGTCTGTGGCGCTCAAGTTCCTTTTTCTCAGCGATGAAGTGAATACCGAGATAGATCAAGCCAATGCAGAGCATGATTTCGCGCATTGAGTAGAAAATAAACTGATGTAGTCCTCCAGATGGGACGACAAAATACGCCAAAAGACTTCCTAATATAAATATACCGATAGGCGTAATACGGACAACGCGGCGTTGCTCGTTTATGTATTCACATGTCATGAGCCAAAACGCACCCAAAACACCTGCCCCTGTAATAATTGATATAAAAGGAGAGGGGATGGCAAAGATATCAGTTGGATGGATGAGTAAATTGTTGGTGACGTATGCATGCTGAAATACAAGTGCGACGTCAAAGAAATAGACAAGAAAACCTATAGCGGCATAGGCAGTTGTCTTTTTTTGAGAAACCAAAAATGTTGAGACGCAGACTGCGGAAGCCATGATACTTACAAGAAGAATTATAAGCGTGTAGTAAAACAAAATGGAATTACTCACGACAAGCCTCCCAAAAGGTAAAAAATATTTGACGTCTCAGTATATCATTGATGTCTATGTGAGTATAAAAGAAAAAGCAGGTACAGTCGTCACTGTACCTGCTTTTATATTGGGACCTAAAAGGGACACTACATAGTCCGTTACACAACCAGTACCTGGACAACCAAGAGTGCACCACCAAAGAGCAGCAAGAATGCAACCATTGGGAGAACAAATCTAAGCCAGTGTGTGTACTTCATATCCAACATAGTCAACGTTGCCATAACTAATCCAGTAGGAGCGAGATATAGCATTGCATACTGGCCCCAGTTGTAAGCGGAAACAACAATGGAGCGATCAATACCAACAGTGTCAGCCAAAGGAGCCAAAATAGGCATTGCCAATACAGCCAAACCAGAAGATGAAGGAACTATAAAGCCGAGTAAGAAAAATACAAACATCATCATGATGATAAAGATTGGACCTTGCATACCAGCTACTGCGTTAGAAGCCCAGTACAACAGCGTGTCGGAAATCATTCCCTCCTCCATGATGAGGTTGACACCACGTGCGAGGCCAATGATTAAAGAAACACCTACAAGACTAGAGGAGCCTTTAATGAATGAGTCAACAATGTCATGTTCATTAATACCTGTTAAGAACATAATGATGATTGCAATTGCTAAGAAGGAAGCGCCCATCTGAGGGAACCACCAGTGCTGTGACATAACGCCCCAAACCATGATTGGGAATGCAATGACAAACAAGAATAAGATGATGCGCTTACGCCAGTCAAACTGTGCAGCCTTAGGATCAGTTGCGTCACCAGCGGAGTACAAGGCTGCAAATTTCTCGCGGTCTTCGTATGTATACGAAGCTTCAGGGTTCTTTTTAATCTTACGGCAATACCAATATAAGTAAGAGATAACAACGATCCCGCCAACGATGCAACCAAAAACACGCCAGCCAATACCCTCAGTGAACACGACACCGGCAGCATTGGATGCAATAACAACAGAGAATGGGTTGATAGTTGAGAAAGTAGTACCCATAGAGCCTGCTAAAAAGATTGCACCAACGCAGACAATTGAGTCGTAGCCTAACGCTAAGAATATTGGAACCAAAATTGGATAAAACGCAACGGCTTCTTCCTCAAGACCGCAGGTTGTGCCACCTAAAACCATAAGGAGGCTGACAAGAAATACTAACAGGAATTCTCGGCCTTTGGTTTTTTTGGTAAGGGCGATAAGGCCAGCTTCAAATGCGCCAGACGCATTAACGACGCCAATTAAACCACCTAAAATCAAGATGAACACCATGATATCAGCGCCATCAACCGTACCTCGAGCCATAGCGACGGTAATATCTTGAATGCCTTTAGGATGTTGAGGTAATTCTTGATACGTACCTGGTACAGAAATAGGTTTTGTAATGGAGCCATTCAAGAACTGCTCGACATCGATGGTCATGCCACCTAATTCAGGGTCAGCTTCGAGCGCTTCTTGCGTGGCTGGAATTGTTCGAACGTCACCGTTAGGCTCAGTGATTTGAAGCTCGGTAGTTTCAGGAAGATAAGCAAGCTTAGAATAACTACCTGCTGGCACAAGCCAGGTTGCCAAAACGGCTAAAATGGTAATGATGAACAAGATAGTGAAAGCTGTTGGGAAATTAAGCTTAAACTTCCACTTCTTTTTTGTTGGTTGCTCTATCGGTGTAGAGCATGAGGCTGTTGCTTCCATAACAAAAGCCCTCCCTTTCCATTAAGAAATATGTATATAAGGCTTGTTTTGTAGGTGTGCTACGTATCCGCATAGTATATTGCACATCTATCAAGCCTGTATCCCCCAAGGAATATCTCAACACTCAAACCATATGTTTGAAGCATAGAAAAAGCACTGTCTAAATAATATTTATTAAGGATGTATTTAGGGTGTAAATTGCTTTGACCTGGAGTGATGTTGAAATCGAAGCAAATAGTAAATTTAAGGGTTAGAACGGAAATAATAACGAAATTTCCCTTGAAGTAAATAAATCGGCCGTTGGTCGGGAAGGGCACTTTTGCATGCTAAAGTACGAGAATTTAGGGCGTATAGTTAACAACGTTCGCTTCTAATAGATGAATGAAGTAACTTGTTCCAGGTTGAGAAAAACGACTGAGTGAAGGAGGCATCAACATGGCACGAGTGTTTAATTTTTCTGCGGGACCAGCCGTCTTGCCAGAAGAAGTACTCAAGCAGGCAGCAAAAGAAATGTTAGATTATGAAGGCTGCGGAATGTCAGTTATGGAGATGAGTCATCGCTCAGTTATTTTTAAAGATATTCTTACTACAGCTGAACAGGACTTACGCGATTTAATGTGTATTCCTGATAATTATGAAGTCCTTTTTTTGCAAGGTGGAGCATCCCAGCAGTTTGCTATGATACCTATGAATCTTATGAAGACAGGAAATGCTGACTATATTGTAAGCGGTTCGTGGTCTAAAAAAGCAGCAGAAGAAGCTGCGATATTCGGTAACGCACGTGTTGTTGCAACAAGCGAAGATAAGGGGTTTTCTTATATCCCTATCATTAGGGAAAACGACTTAAATCTAGGTGCAGATTATGTCTATATCTGCCAAAACGAGACGATTACTGGTACGTTGTATCGCACATTGCCTGAAACACAAGGTGTACCCCTAGTTGCGGACGTGTCGAGTTGTTTTTTAAGTCAGCCTATGAACGTTAAAGATTACGGTCTGATTTATGGTGGCGTTCAGAAAAATGTAGGTCCTGCAGGTACTGTCATTGTTATTATTCGCAAAGATCTCATAACAGATGAGGTTATAGAAAACACCCCTACTATGTTGCGCTATAAGACTCACGCTGACGCAGGTTCTCTATACAATACCCCACCTACGTTCGGTGTTTATATGTGTGGCTTAGTATTTAAGTGGCTCAAGGCGCAGGGTGGCTTGAATGTTATGTATAAGCGAAATATCGAAAAAGCTCAGGTTTTGTATGACTATTTAGATCAAAGCGCATTGTTTACAGGTACTGCTGCGCGTGAGAATCGCTCCATTATGAATGTTCCGTTTGTAACAGGTGATCCAGAATTGGATGCCAAATTTGTTGCGGGCGCGCAAGCTCAAGGCTTGGTTAACTTGAAGGGACATCGTAGTGTTGGTGGTATGCGTGCAAGCATTTATAACGCTATGCCGCGTCAGGGTATTGAGGCTCTTGTAGCATTCATGAAAGATTTTGAAATACATAATTCGTAATTACGCGGGACGCATTGCGTCCCTATCTTTTTACATAAGTGAGGACTTTTATCTATGTTACTGCATGTTGTATGTGGCATTAGAGAGCTCACTGTATCCTTTTATTATGATATGGAGAGAAACCATGTATAAAATTCATTGCTTAAACCCTATTGCGTCTGCTGGTTTGGCTTTATTGACCGATGCCTATGAACTTACAGGTGATATCATGCAAGCGGATGCGGTGCTTGTAAGAAGTGCAGACATGCATAAGCTTGAAGTTCCTGAAACGCTAAAAGCTGTTGCGCGTGCGGGTGCTGGTGTAAACAATATTCCACTTCAGGCATACGCTGATAAAAATATTGCTGTGTTTAATACGCCAGGAGCCAATGCAAATGCTGTAAAAGAGTTGGTCATTTGTGCGCTGATACTGGCTGCACGTGATGTAGCAGGTGGTATTGCGTGGTGTAATAACAATGCGTGCGACCCCCAAATTGCAAAGTCTGCAGAAAAGGCTAAAAAACAGTTTGCTGGTGGTGAAATCACCAGTAAAACGCTGGGTGTTATTGGGCTGGGAGCTATTGGTAAGCTTGTCGCTCAAGCTGCCAATGCGCTAGGTATGCGTATTGTGGGCTATGACCCATTTGTATCCGCGGAAGCTGCAGCAGAAATTGTGGCAGATATGACTTATGTTGCAGACATAAAAGATTTGTATGTCCAGGCAGACTACGTTACCATCCATGTTCCTGCTATTGCTGATACTATTGGAATGCTAAACACTGAGGCATTTGCATGCATGAAACCAGGCGTTGCGATTTTGAACTTCTCCCGCGCAACTTTAGTAAACGACGAAGATATGCACACTGCATTAGAGTCTGGTCTTGTCCGTATCTATATTACCGACTTTGCGAATCCTGCTGTCATGCAGATGCCCAATACAGTAGTCATTCCTCATTTAGGCGCATCGACTGCTGAGGCGGAGGAAAATTGCGCTAAGATGGCTGTGCGTGAATTAATGGAGTACCTCGAGACCGGAAAGAAGACACACTGTGTTAACGAGACCCTTTAAAGCTATTCGACCAGCACGTGAAGTAGTCCATGAGGTTGCAGCGCTTCCCTATGATGTTTACACACGCGAAGAGGCTAAAACGGCTGTTGATGGTCATCCGCTATCGTTTTTAAATATCGACAGGCCCGAAACGCAGATTGATATATCTAAAGATATGTATGCACCAGAGGTGTATCGCATTGCGAAACGGTTGTTTGAACAGGCACAACGTGATGGTGTGTTTATACAGGATAATGAGGAATGCTACTACTTATATGAGCTCATTATGGAGAAAAGAAGTCAGACGGGTATTGTTGCATGTTGTTCAATTGATGAGTATGAAACTGGCGTTATTAAAAAACATGAGCATACGATTAAGGCCAAAGAGCAAGATCGTGTAGATCATATTATGGCGCTTGATGCGCAAACAGGCCCTATCTTTCTAACGTATCGTGATTCTGAGGTTCTTAACAACCTTGTGTTTCACGTGAAAACATCGGCTCCATTGTATGACTTTATAACAAGTGACGGCATTGTGCATCGTGTGTGGCGTATAGCGGATGACGAAACAATTCGAGTCATTACTGATGCTTTTGCTGGGGTTTCTAATGCGTATATTGCTGATGGACATCATCGTTGTGCGTCAGCTGTGCGCGTAGGAAAAGCTAAGCGCGAACAATCGCCAACTAAGGGCGGTAATATGGATGAGCTTAAGCCGTGCGATGTGTTTATGAGTGTATTGTTTCCGGAAAGCCAGCTGCGTATCATGCCCTATAATCGTGTAGTGTATGGATTAAATGGACTTACAAAAGATGAGTTTTTAGAGCGTCTCGGCAACGTGTACGATGTCCTTTATACTCAAAGGGCTCCTCTTGAGCCAATCAATAAGGGAGCGCTTGCCATGTATCTTGATGGAGTATGGTATAGCCTGGGGGTAAAAGAAGAGTATGAAAGCAATGATGCCGTAGAGGGGTTAGATGTTGCGATTTTACAGAAATATGTTTTAGGCCCCGTGTTAGGTATCAATGATCCACGTAGTAACAAACGTATTCAATTTGTTGGTGGTATTCATCCATCTACCGACCTTGAGAAGTATGTAGATGCAGCCACAGATATGGCGGTGGCATTTGTGATGTATGCTCCTACAATGCAAGAGTTGATGAAGGTTGCAGACGCACATAAGGTAATGCCGCCTAAATCGACATGGTTTGAACCTAAATTACGCAGTGGTCTCTTCATTCATTCGCTTGCATAAATTAGTACTGCAGCGCTGCCATAAAATACTTATGGCAGCGCTATAATTTTTAAACTTAAAGTGCGTATATCGTGAGAGGAATACGTTCATGGATAAGCTGCAATTACCTTTATATAAGGATTTTGAAACTATTAACGCTGTCGACCCACAGTATTTTGTGCATTACGATGTTAAACGTGGTTTGCGTAATGCGGATGGTACGGGTGTTGTTGCTGGCGTAACAAACATCTCAAACGTTCACGGTTATATAGTTTTTGATGGTGATAAGGTACCTCACGAAGGACGGTTGACATATCGTGGCTATGATATTAATGAGCTTGTAGATCATGTAGTTGCTGAGAAGCGTTTCGGTTTCGAGGAAATCGTTTATCTTTTATTGGCAGGCGAGCTTCCTACTCCTGAACAAATGCGTGACTTTCGTGCACTAATCGATGAAGCTCGTGAGCTTCCTGATGGCTTTACAGCAAATTACATCATGAAGCCTCCTACCCGCGACATCATGAATTGCATGTCTCGTTCGACATTGCAGCTGTATGCATTTGATAAAGATGCTGAAAATCGTTCTGCTGAGCATGAAATTGATACGGCAGTTTCATTAATTTCTAAATTACCACGTGTAATGGTTTTGGCGTACCATGTTATGAGGGATAAATTCTTTGGAGACAGTATGTTCATCCATCACTATATCCCAGGTCAGTCTACCGCAGAGACTATTTTGTCTATGCTACGTCCGGATCGCGTTTTCACCTCTGAAGAGGCTCATATGCTTGATATTATGTTGATGATTCACGCAGAGCACGGTGGTGGCAACAACTCAACTTTTACATGTCGTACGCTTACAAGTTCAGATACAGATCCATATTCAACGTATGCTGGTGCTATTGGAAGTTTAAAGGGTGCTCGCCATGGTGGTGCCAATATTAAAGTTTTAGGTATGACGCAAGACATTAAAAAGCATGTTGCTGATATTACCAACGAAGGCCAAGTTGTGGACTATCTTCGTAAGATTATTGCTAAAGAAGCATATGACAAAACGGGCCTTGTGTATGGTATGGGCCATGCGGTTTATACGTTATCTGATCCGCGAGCTGCTATTTGCAAGAAGTATGCAAAGGAACTGGCTAAAGGTTCTGAGATGGAAGCAGATTTTCGTCTTTTGGAGATCATTGAAGAGAATACGGCAAATTTGCTTGCTGAGCGTGGCAAACATAAGGACATTTGTGCAAATGTAGATTTATATAGTGGTTGTGTATATCGTATGCTGGGCATTCCTGATGAGATGTTGACGCCATTATTTGCATGCGCACGTATGGCTGGCTGGAGTGCCCATAGGTTTGAGGAAATCATTTCAGGTAAACGTATCATTCGCCCCGCATATAAGAAAACTGGATCTGTTCGTGAATATGTTCCTATGGCAGATCGTGGTGAGTGTGATGGTGAAAATGAGACTCTGTCGGAAAACGCTATGAATATTATCACATCAGCAGGTCAGCCTATGTATGGCTTAGAATACGGAGACTAGCATGGCACTTTCCATGAATGAGGCACTGTCAACAGTAACCCCATCAGGTATTCGAAAATTTAATGCTTTAGCAAAATGCACCCCCGGCTGTATCTTGCTAACTCTTGGTGAGCCAGAATTTAATACGGCTGAGTCTGTGAAAGAGTGCGTCGGGGCATCGCTTAATGAAAATATGACGCATTACCCACCAAATAATGGTGAGCCATTTTTACTTAAGGCGTTATCAAAACATATGGCGGATGAAGGTTTATCATATGCGCCTGACGATATTATTGTAACGTGTGGTGCTACAGAAGCTTTATATGCAACGCTTTTTGCGATGCTTAATCCTGGAGATGAGGTTATTATTCCTGTCCCGGCTTTTGTGTTGTATGAATCAATTGTACGCATGTGTCGTTGTGTTGCGGTGCTGCTTGATACAACAAAAGATGGTTTTTCGATTACTGAAGAATCCCTTCGTGGTGTAGTGACAGATAAAACTAAAGCCATTGTACTTACGTCACCCAATAACCCTACAGGATGCATTTATGATGCTGCTGCATTAGATGCAGTGGCGCATGTGGCTCAAGAATCTGGATTTTATGTAATTTGTGATGACGTGTATCATCAGCTTACGTACACGGAGGAGTTTGAGCGATTTGCGGTGCGATACCCTGAATTGCGTCGACAGGTAGTAGTGGTGGATAGCTATTCTAAGCCGTACGCTATGACGGGTTGGCGTTTAGGATGGTTAGCAGCAGATAATGCGGTGAAAACACAGATCCAAAAAGTGCATCAATACTGTGTGGTGTCGGTGCCGTCATTTGTCCAAACAGCAGCTGCACATGCGCTTGGGACGGATATATCCGATATGCGCGAAACATATCACGCGCGCCGAGATTTTGTGGTGAAGCGTCTAGAGGATATGGGATTTGAAATCTTTAAGCCTGAAGGTGCGTTTTATGTTTTTCCTTCTATCGGGAAGTATGGCATGTCTTCTGAGGAGTTCTGTGAGCGCCTTATTACCGAAGGCGGCGTAGGATTGGTTCCTGGAGTATTTTTTGGAACGGAAGGGTTTGTGCGTTTGTCATTTTGTTGTGCGCAAGCCGACCTTGAAGAGGCGCTAAATCGAATTGAAGCATTTATTGCAACATTATAAGTAAAGAAGGGCAAGCATATGCTTGCCCTTCGTGTGCTTAGATAATGTATCAGAACTGATTGTGTCGATAAAAGCGGTTAGTTCATGGTGATGAGGTGTTTGTATGTCTGAAGGCCTGTATATAAAACAGACTCATCAAAGTTAAACGTATTAGAATGTAGAGGAATGCCTGTGCCTGTGCCAAGTAGCATAAACATGCCTGGAAGTTTCTCCTGGTAAAATGCAAAATCCTCCGCAATCAACAGTGGTTTATTAATAAGTTCGACATTGATGTGACGATCGCGACTTAATTCTTTATAGGATTTGGCAAATAGAATCTCATCATTGATAACTGGCGGATATCCTTTGGCAAAATGGAGGTCATATCCACACCCGTGGGCGTCACAAGCTTTTTGCGCACATGCTTTAACCTGTTCTTTAGCCTGGGTGAACATTTCGTCGGAAAATACACGAAGACTTCCCTCAATAACGGTGTTGTTGCTGATGGCGTTGCGCACGCTTCCGCTGGTCATGTGGCCAAACTTTAGCAGGCAGGCTTCTTGCTCATTAAGTTCTTGCATGACGGCATCGCAGGCGCATACAAATTGAGCACCTGCAAGAAGCGCATCACAACCTTGTTCGTGTTTGGCGATATGGCTTGAAATACCCTCGATAGTAAGCGTTGTTTCGCTTGCGCGTGCAAGCAGTGGACCGCTTTTTATACCGATGGTATGGGCTGGCAAGTCAGGCCAGAGATGGAAGCCAAAAACACTAGTGACATTGTAATGATCAAATACACCAGATTCGCATACAACCTGAGCGCCACCTGTGGTTTCTTCGGCAGGTTGAAAAACAAATAAGATATTGTGTGGTAAATCACTGTTGAGTTTATTTATGTGTGCAGCAAGAGCGAGCGCCATAGCCATGTGTCCATCATGGCCGCATGCGTGCATGCAGCCGAGATGTTGTGAAACGAATGTGCAGTCTTCATCGAGTTGTTCATATATAGGTAAGGCATCCATGTCGGCACGGATTGCCATAGTTGTTTCTTTCTCAAAATCAAAAAAAGCGCAAACGGTGCTGGCGCATGGAACAAATACCGTGCAGTTTAATCCCTCTAATACCTGAGTAATATAGCGACAGGTTTTAGGCAAATTAAAACCCAATTCAGGAATACGGTGTAGGTCACGACGGAATGTCGTTAAGAGATATTGCTCTTCTAATTGTGCTGTGTTGTCTTTTGTCATGTGTAGTCCAATCGTCGCAATGTGGATTCATTATACGCAAATACAGCTCGTTAGTAACTTTTTTATGCGCTTTCGTATACTAAAGTGGATTTTAACTTGAATATTATCTCTTTGCGTGGTAATTTTGAGGAACTTGATAGAGGCGCGGATGATAAGAGCCACTACTTAGCCGGCAGGCGTTGAAGTTATGGTGAGGTAAATCCGCCGAACCAGGCAAGCGGGCACGCTTTCTTGGTGGGCATATAAGGAAAACTTATATGACTGTCTGCAAATTTTGCAGGTGCGCTATCTTACGGTGGATTCATACCACGCATACCTGTGCGTGATACGCCAGTAAGGCTGCGCCTGACTGGCGTTTTTTTATGCCATGAGGCACAAAAGGAGGTTGCGTGTATGGTAAAAACTCCATTCGTAACAAAAGAGCAAATAAAAGAAATTACTCAAACGTATCCGACACCGTTTCATTTGTATGATGAGACTGGTATCAGAAAAAATATGGAAGCACTACGTGATGCGTTTAAGTGGAATCCTGGGTTTAAGGAATACTTTGCTGTAAAGGCAACACCAAACCCATTTATCTTATCTATTCTTCGCGAGTATGGCTGTGGGTGTGATTGCTCGTCGTTTACTGAGCTTATGATGAGCGAAACTATCGGCGCGATAGGCCACGATATTATGTTTTCTTCTAATGAAACTCCAGCTGAGGATTATGCATTGGCAAATAAGTTGGGGGCCATTATCAATCTTGATGACATTACTCACATTGACTTTCTGGAAAGTATTATAGGTACGCTTCCTAAGACCATAAGCTGTCGATATAACCCAGGTGGGCTTTTTGAAATCAGTAATGGTATTATGGATAATCCTGGGGATGCTAAATACGGCATGACGACTGAGCAGTTATTCGAGGCATTTCGTATTCTTAAGTCAAAAGGTGTTGAAAACTTTGGTATTCATGCTTTTTTGTGCAGTAATACCGTTACGAATGATTATTATCCAGCACTTGCACGTGTCTTGTTTGAGCTCGCTGTACAGCTTCAGCGTGAGACTGATGTTCATATTTCCTTTATCAATTTGTCTGGCGGTATTGGTATTGCTTATAGTCCAGATCAGACGCCAAATAATATTGCAATTATAGGTGAAGGCGTACATCGCGTGTATGACGAAGTACTTGGTGCTGCTGGGATGGATGATGTGGCGATTTATACCGAGCTTGGTCGATTTATGATGGGTCCTTATGGTTGCCTGGTTACACAGGCAATTCATGAGAAGCATATTTATAAAGAGTATATAGGTGTGGATGCATGTGCGGTTAATCTAATGCGTCCTGCATTGTATGGTGCATATCATCACATCACAGTTGCTGGTAAAGAAAATGACGAGCCTACACATACTTATGACGTGGTTGGTGGTTTGTGTGAGAACAATGATAAGTTTGCAATTGATCGTCAACTTCCTGAGATTGAGATGGGTGATTACCTGGTTATTCATGATACAGGTGCACATGGATTTTCAATGGGTTACAACTACAACGGTAAGCTAAAAAGTGCCGAATTGCTCCTGCGCTCTGATGGAAGTGTCAAACTTATCCGCAGGGCTGAGACTCCGCAAGATTATTTTGCAACATTTGATTGTTTTGATAAGTATGCATCTCTGGCTTCTTCGGCTGAAATGTAATGCGTGACTAGGAGATTACCATGGATATGAAGTCATTGTCGGGTTCTATTGTTGCATTAGTCACCCCGTTTACTGAAGACGGTGAGATAGATTTTGAACGTTTTGGTCAGTTAATTGATTTTCAGCTCGAAAATGACACCGACGCATTGTTGGTGTTGGGCACTACTGGCGAGTCGTCTACCATGACGCATGCAGAAGACGACGAGGTGTGTCGCTTTACGGTTGAGCGTGTGGGTGGTCGCGTTCCTGTTATTGCGGGCAGCGGCTCTAATTGCACGCAAACCATGCTTGAAAAGAGCTTGAGCTACGAGCGTATTGGTGTTGACGGATTGTTGCTTATCACACCGTACTACAACAAAGCGAATGAAGAAGGTATGTATCAGCATTTTGTGACTGTGGCTGATGCGGTTAATATTCCATGTATTTTGTATAACGTCCCAGGTCGTACAGGCTGTTCTATTTCTGAAAACTTGGTCAAACGTTTAAGTGTTCATCCAAATATTATGGGTATTAAGGAAGCTTCAGGAAATATCGCTTATGCAAGTCGCATTGCGCGTTATTTAAGCGAAGATTTCGTAATGTTTAGCGGTAATGATGATATTGTCGTTCCGATGATGTCGCTTGGTGCTCGTGGCGTAATTTCTGTGTGGTCTAACATTATGCCAGCTGAAGTACATGAAATGACGAGTGCTTTTTTAAATGGAGACATTGAAAAGGCCCGTAAGATTCAGCTTGATAACTTGGATGTTATTGCAGGATTATTTACAGAAGTTAATCCTATTCCAGTCAAAGCTGCCCTTGAGATGATAGGTATGGGCACGGCATACTATCGTGCACCATTGGCTTGTATGGGGGATGCGGCACGTGAAGTTTTGGCAGATGCCTTAAAGAAGGTAGGTTTAATATGCGCGTAGTAGTAGTTGGCACAGGTCGTATGGGCACGATTATTCGTGAATTGGTTGTTAATGCAAAAGATACAGAACTTATAGGTTTCATTGGTTCAGGCGACAAAGACCTGCTGGAAAATGAACTTCCTGAGGCTGATGTTGTTATTGATTTTTCACACACATCAATGCTTTCTGCAGTAGCAGCTTATGTAAAGCGCACGGGTGCCGCATTGGTAAGTGGCACTACAGGATATACAGAAGAGGATATGTCTGTAGTGTCTGATCTTGGTGAAAAGGCGGCTGTATTATATAGTGCTAACTACTCATTAGGCGTTGCGGCTTTGCGTCGAGCTAGTGTTATGGTTGCTGCTGCGCTTGCTGATTTTGATATCGAAATTGTAGAGACACATCATAATCAAAAGGCAGATGCCCCTTCCGGGACTGCAAAAATGTTGCTTGATGCTATTAATGACCAAGGGCAATACAGTCCGGTGTATGGACGTGAGGGTATGTGTGGTAAGCGAAATCCTCGTGAAATTGGTGTGCATGCAGTGCGTGGCGGTACGGTGGCTGGTGTTCATACGGTGTCGTTTTTTGGCCGGGATGAAGAGGTGTCTTTGACTCACCGTGCAACGAGTCGCAAGATTTTTGCGACAGGTGCCGTGGCTGCAGCAAGTAGGCTTGTAACGTTTGAGCCAGGTTTTTATACATTTGACAGGGTTATGTTTGGAGAAGAGGATTAATGAACGCCGAAGAGATTATTTCTTATATTGCGACATCCGAAAAGAAGACGCCAGTTAAGCTCTATGTTAAGCAAAAGGCTCCCGTAGAATATGGTTCTGCTCAGGTATTTGGCGATACCGATAAGATTGTGTTTGGTGATTGGCGTGAACTCGGTCCTTTGCTTGAGCAGCAGGCTGACAAAATTGAGGATTTAGTGGTAGAAAATGACTGTCGTAATTCCGCAGTTCCGTTGCTTGATACTAAAAAAATCAATGCTCGCATTGAGCCAGGCGCTATCATTCGTGATATGGTTGAGATTGGTGATAACGCCGTTATTATGATGGGTGCTATTATTAATATTGGTGCTGTTGTTGGTAAAGGTACCATGATTGATATGGGCTGTGTGTTAGGTGGTCGCGCTATTGTTGGAAACAACTGCCACATTGGTGCGGGAACCGTTTTGGCAGGTGTTGTTGAGCCTGCAAGCGCAACGCCGGTTATTGTTGAAGATGACGTCATGATTGGTGCTAATGCTGTCGTTTTGGAAGGTGTGCATGTTGGTTGCGGTGCAGTTGTTGCAGCTGGCGCCGTGGTTGTATCTGATGTTCCTGAAAATGCGGTGGTTGCAGGTGTTCCTGCTCACGTTATTAAGATGAAGGATGAAAAAACTAATAGCAAGACTGGTCTTGTTGAAGGCCTCAGGAATTTAGATTAAACTTACAAAAAAACGCTGGTTACCTGGCGTTTTTTGTTTGAGCAAAAGTATACATACAACTAGCATATAAGGCTATTAGAGGTAACTCTATTAGTAGTTTCATCAAATTCCCTGTGCATACTAATAAGATTGTATTAATACCGCAACCGCTTATAAGTGCAACATTTCCCACAACGGCGCTGAGTGCCGTGATGATTACGCTTAGTATGATAGTAATCATGGTACCGCGCTGGCAGGTATCGTTTTTCAGTACATGAATAATTGTGATGATGGTAGCTGAAACACCAACGGCAAGTGTGCTGAATCATGGAACAGAAATAGTTTCAAGTAGTCATCATGCATACAGCACATATATTTTGGATGCGAGTATTGCGGGTTATTTTCTTTTTGAAGTTGTCTATGTTCGGCCTAGAGGGAGTGGGCTTGGTGCGAGATTTGCTAAAAGACGCAATGGCCGCCATGCTTACAATCATAGAAACAATCCCAAGAAGCTAAGAAAAATTAGAACGAGTTGCCACTGGTATACAGATACAAGGAAATGGAAAGCTAATACTAGGAAAATCCAACGATTAGTCATGTCATAAAGCATGCTACCGTAAGCAAAGGGAACAAAACACTGCAATAGGATGAGTGTGTGTTTTACCGATGGCTGAAGTTGCTAGGAGCTCTTCTTGTCATGTGAATTGTGTTGAAAAAGTGATGAGAATCGTGATGACGATGTGTATCGCCATGTAATAATAGTATGGAACGAATTATAAATGTAGTTTTGTTACATAATCGTGATTAGAATTACAGGAATGCATTAAGGCACAAAAAAACCCGCCGAAGCGGGTAAAAGTCCAGGTGGCGGAGGAAGTAGGATTTGAACCCACGGTACCTTTCGGCACAACAGTTTTCAAGACTGCCGCCTTCAACCACTCGGCCATTCCTCCGTAAAACGATATTATAGCGTAGAATGAGCGTATGAACCACGACGAAACATATATGAATTTAGCAATTTTACAAGCTCGTCATGCTTTTGAGGCGGGTGAAGTTCCTATTGGGGCTGTTGTAGTGTGCGATGGAGGGGTCATTGCGGAGGGTTATAACCGCCGTGAAACCGACCATGATCCGAGCGCTCATGCAGAATTTAGTGCCATTTGCCAGGCCTCCCAAGAACTCGAACGGTGGCGCTTGCCAGATTGTACCGTATATGTAACGCTTGAACCTTGTATCATGTGTGCAGGCTTAATGCATCAAGCACGTATTGGCCGATGTGTCTATGGCGCGCCTGACCCAAAAGCTGGCGCATTAGGAACGCTATACAATATTCATGAAGACGAACGATTGAACCATAATTTTGAGGTCACATCGGGTGTATTAGAAGATGAATGCGCGCAATTGCTCCGCGATTTCTTTAGAATGCGAAGAAAACAGCAAAAAGAGGCTAAAAAAGCTGCGCGTGAAGCACGGGCCTTATGTGGTGATTGCGATAGTTGTAAGTCTGCGTTTGATGCGGTATTAACTGACCAAACCATCAACACATTTATGCAACATAGATAATGCATATAACCTGATTCAATAGAAAAGGAATAACACATGGCACGTGTAAAAGTACTTGCTCCTGCTAAGGTTAACTTGGTATTAGACATTGGTCGCAAACGCGATGATGGATTTCATAATGTAGACACGGTCATGCATTCACTGTTACTTCATGATATAGTCACTGTAACCGTTGTCTCGGGCAAGCAGGATATTGGACCTGTGTATGATGAAGTATTTCTTTTAAAGCCAGCAATGTTTGCGGATTCAGAAACACATAAACCACTCATGTCTAATCTGCATATAGGTGTAAGTTGCGTATGCCATGGTGGCGTTGAGGAATTGGATATTCCTGCTGAGAAAAATATAGTGTATAAAGCAGCGATGCAACTAGCTTACGCGCTTAACTATACACATGAAGAGACAATCCATATACATATCGATAAAAACATCCCTCATGGTGGTGGCATGGGTGGTGGGTCTGCTGATGCAGCTGCAACATTGGTGGGCTTATGCTCGTCGTGGGGCGTTGATGTTGCTGATGAGCGTGTTGTAAAAGTTGCAGGAGACTTAGGTGCTGATGTGGCGTTTTTCTTGCGGGGTGGATGTGCCAAAATGGGTGGCAAGGGTGAAATTTTTGAGCGTAAACTTAATGCCGTCAAAACCCCCGTTGTTTTAGTGCGACCGCCTATGGGTGTTTCAACTTTTGTTGCATATAAAGCTTTTGATGAAAACCCCGTGTTCTCTTCGTCTTTAATAAAAAAACGTGTTGCTGCAGCCAAAAGTGCAGAGGAAGTTGGATTGTACAACAACCTTGCTATGGCTGTTGAAACGATGGTTCCAGAACTTGCAGAGGTTCGCATGTGGCTTGAAGGTGCAAATGGTGTATTGCGCAACGATGATGGCCAGGCTCAGGTGTTATTATGCGGCAGCGGCTCCACTACGTTTGCTTTATGCGAAGGTTTTGCAGAGGCTTGCGCCTTGACTGCTGAGGCAAAAAAGTGTGGATGGTGGGCACGTGCTACCAGCCTGAGTAATGTAAGAGCTTCAATTATGAGATCGTAAATAAAAAACGCCCCACATATGTGGGGCGTGAACTATTCTGGCGGAGAGCTGGGGATTCGAACCCCAGATACGCTTTTGGCGTATACTCGCTTAGCAGGCGAGCACCTTCGGCCTCTCGGTCAGCTCTCCAAAAATGACGTGTTTTGCATCATACCGTTAGATGACGTGTAATGCAAGGGTTCTAGTGCATGAGTATAGCGCTTTTTCATAAATTTGTATGAAACGGCTTAAAAATAACCCTCCCAAAACATAGAAAGCATTGTAGTGTAAGTAATATGTGTGATCATGGTGCTTATTTGGTACGCATCTCGGTAATGAAGGCATCGGCCAAAAACTTAACGGCATGAACAGCGATATCACGTTGTTCTTTGTTGGTTGAGCTAGCCGCTTGGACCATGAGCGGAATGGTTTTTTTCCAGTCAGAAGTAATTTCTGGAATCATATCCACACCCGTGGCATCTAATACACTAAAAAGTAAGTCAACAAGTGCTTGCAGTTCTTCTTGACTTTCGGTTTTGATAATGCGCCGTGTTACTTTACCAAATAACTGACAGCCTTCTGAGATATCATCGATGTAAGAAAAATCATTATCAGCAATAACCCATGAAAATGGATCATGCTGCATCAGCCCCTTTTCTGTGCTTTGAATAGCATGATATGGGCTTGGAGAGTGCATGATAACACCAATGATAGAGTCATGAGGCACAGTTTTGTGGATACGCGCAATGATGGGTGAATCCATAGGAATGCATCCATCTCTAAAGCCTGGACCGTCGTGATCAAAAACACGCGTAATACGTTGTTGAATTGCTGGTGGTGCAAAAATTGAAGCATAGACAGCAAGGTTTGCACCTTTGGAATGTCCGCCGACATATATATTCTTAATCTTTTTAGGCAAATGGGTAACAGTTTGCTTTAAGAAGTGAAGAGCTTCGTCTTGGGCTGGTACCGGGAAAGATGCACTCATGTCAAAGTCTTCTCTCCATCCAGCAATGGAAGTGTCGGTGCCTCTAAAACCTATGAAAGCGAATTGATCTTTATAGATGAAGGTGGTTGCTGCAAACTGAATATGGGATTGATGATCAAGGATGCTTCTGTAGGAATGAATAGTCATGTCTCTAAAGCGCGGGCTGGCAGCAAGTCCAAGCAAGTTGTCTTTACAGCCCTGGGTGGTAAACCCTTTAAACATAGCATGATAATGTTCTGCGCGCATAGCGTCAGTAAACTTAAAATCTGCACCATTCTTTTTCTTCCAGGGAAGGAAGTATCGTTTATTTGGATTGGCCTCGATGGCTGCATCAGGCATATCTGCGAGAATTTCATTGAGCTCAACCATGCAAAACTCTGAAAGAACTAGCGAGTCAACAGGGCTGAAAGGCATCTCCTCAAATGTTTTAAAATTAGTTGCAAGGTAGTTGATTATATTTGCCATAAGACCCCACTCACGTAGATGTTCAGTGTATATAGTGTACTCTTATTTAGGCGGTTAATAGGTTTTGTTTACAATGAGAAGTATAAATATTAAGTACTAGTAAAGGAGCAATAATGTCTCTCGAAAATGAAATGCCACGTGTTGGAATTATCATGGGTAGTAAAAGCGACATGCCTGCTATGGAGCCTTGTATGCAGACGCTTGAGGAATTGGGCATTGCGTATGAAGTTAAGGTAGCGAGCGCTCATCGTAAACCAGATGAGGTGCATGCATGGGCGCAATCTGCTGAAGAACGAGGTCTTCGTGTTATCGTTGCTGCTGCAGGTAAGGCGGCACATCTTGGTGGTGTAGTGGCTGCTTGTACTCCTTTGCCTGTCATTGCTGTTCCTATGAAAACGAGCGATCTTGGTGGTTTGGACTCTTTGCTGAGCATGGTTCAGATGCCAAGTGGTGTTCCTGTGGCTTGCGTTGCAATTAATGGAGCTAAAAATGCTGCAATTTTAGCCGTGCAGATGCTTGCAACAGGTGATGCAGTAGCTCTCGAAAAGATAAAAGAACTTAAGCGAAGCATGGCTGAGGCTTGATAGAATTACAATAGTGTTACAAATCGCAAAAAGCGCCATTTCGGCGCTTTTTGCGATTATGAATATTAATGAATTACTCTTGCGGAACTTTTACATGAATATACAAAAAATAAGCAAAATACTAATATTCTATGCATAAACTATTCATACGCACTTATAAAAATATGAAATTCATGGTATATTTCACCAAGCAAAACGGTATACTTAGCGATTAGGTTAGTTTTATAAAGAGGAGATAACATGGAAGCGTTTGAATTGATTAACACAGGTGTGTGGTCAATCGTTCCGCCATTGCTGGCTCTCGGCCTTGCTCTTATCACTAAAGAGGTGTATTCATCGCTTGCCATCGGCGTTTTTGCAGGCATGGTAATTTATGTATTCACTCTTAATGGGCCGGGACCTGAGCAGCTCATTCAAGCATTTACTATGGTGCCCCAGATGATGGCGGAACAAATTGCTAGTAATGGAGCACTGCTATTGTTTTTAGCACTGCTTGGCGCGTTAGTTGTACTGATTGCTATTGCTGGCGGTTCACGTGCATATGGTGAATGGGTAACCAGGCATGTTAAGAATGCTAAGCTTGCTAAAGTTTTAACAGCTGGTTTAGGTATTCTGATTTTTGTTGATGACTACTTTAATTGTTTGACTGTTGGTGCTGTTATGCGCCCAGTTACTGATCGTTTTAAAGTAAGTCATGAGAAGTTAGCATGGATTATTGATTCCACTGCAGCTCCTATTTGTATTATTGCTCCGGTCTCTTCTTGGGCTGTAGCAGTAGGTGGTTATTTGGGCGAAGGTGGTTTTAATACGTTTGTTGCCTCTATTCCGTATAATTTTTATGCATTGGTAACTATTGTATTCGTATTTTTCATGTGCGCAACTTCGTTTGATTTTGGTCCAATGAAGACTGCGGAGCTTCGGGCTGAGCGTGAGGGTGTTACTTCTTCTAAGGGCCGTAATCGTGTAATGGTCAATCCAGAAGAAGCTGAAGGTCCTACCCGCACGAGTAAAGCAACTGCCGCTACCGCTAAGCGTATCAACAAGAAGAACCCTGTTACTCAGATTGTTGAAGAAGCGGATTTGGAAGAAATTTCTACACCACAGGCAGAAAATGTGTTCAAGGGCTTAAAGGTTTCTGAGAAGGGCACTATTTGGGACTTAATTATTCCTATTGCTGTTTTGATTGTTTTTGCAATCTTGGGAATGTTGTACATGGGCGGTTTCTTCACCGAGGGCGTTGGTTTTGCTGAAGCGGTTGGCGTTAACCCTGTTGCAGGTCTGTGTATCGGTGTTTCTGTAGCATTGGTTGTTGCAGCTGCTATGTATTTGCCACGTGCTTTGACTACGCTTGATGGCTTTATGGAAGGTGTTTCCGAGGGAGTTCGTTCCATGGTCTCCGCTATCATGATTTTGGTATTAGCTTGGTCTTTAGGTGGCGTTTGTCGCTACATGTTGGGCACTGGTCCGTTTGTAAGTGACTTTCTTAACAATTTAGGTATTGGCTTGGAGCTTTTGCCTGCCGCTATTTTTGTTGTAGCCGCATTTATCGGTTTTTCTATGGGTACAAGCTGGGGCACTATCGCTTTGATTTTACCGATTGTTATTGGTGTATTTGAACCTACCAATCCGCTGTTTTTGGTAGCTGTTGGTGCTACATTAGGCGGTGCTGTCTATGGTGATCATGTATCTCCAATTTCCGACACCACTATTTTGTCTTCTGCTGGTGCTGATTGCGATCACTTGTCTCATGTGTCTACTCAGTTGCCTTATGCATCTCTTGTGGCGGCTGCGTGCTTGATTGGCTATATTGTTGCTGGCTTTGTCCATAATCCATGGATTTCTTTGGCATTAGCGATTGTACTGGTCATTATTGCTGTTCCAATCCTTTCTAAGGTTTGGGTACCTAAAGAAGCAAAGTAAAACTTACTAATTGTATATATAAAAAGAGCTTGGCTTGTCCAAGCTCTTTTTATTATGGTAGATACGTATAAGGCGTATTATGCTGATAGATAAAAGAAATACACTGACAGTGAGGGTATCATGCGGGAAATTAAGCCTGGTGTTTATAGACATTTTAAAGGTAATGAATACGAAGTATTAGGCGTTGCTCGTCATTCTGAAACAGAAGAAGAATATGTAGTGTACAGGGCTTTATATGGTGAGAGAGGCTTATGGATTAGGCCTTTTGCTATGTTTGCTGAGCCTGTTGACTCAAAGAAGTATCCTGATGTTAAACAGACATATCGTTTTGAATACGTTAACAGTTTGGTGACCGATATGAACTAGCGGCTCATATACTTGACACTATCCTGTCGAAAGCTAAAATCTGTATTTAGCACTCATTGAATAAGAGTGCTAAATACAGAAAGGTCGATAGATGAAAAAATTTAAGACAGAGAGTAAAAAGCTTCTCGATTTAATGATTAATTCTATTTATACGAATCGCGAAATCTTTCTTCGTGAGCTCATTTCTAATGCATCGGACGCTGTTGATAAACTTTACTTTAAGAGCTTGACAGATTCTTCTATTCAGCTTGATAAGGATTCTTTAGCAATTAAAGTTTCTTTCGATAAAGAAAATCGAACAGTTACAATTTCCGATCAGGGTATTGGTATGACTCAAGAAGAGCTTGAGAAGAATTTAGGTACTATCGCTCATTCAGGAAGCCAGGAGTTCAAGAGTGAAAACGCTGAAGCTCAGGGTAGCGACGTAGATATTATTGGCCAGTTTGGTGTTGGCTTTTATTCTGGCTTTATGGTTGCTCGTGAGGTTGAGGTTATATCTCGCGCATTTGGTTCTGATGAGGCATTCTCTTGGAAGAGTGATGGCGTGGAAGGCTACACTATCGAGCCTAGCAAGCGCGATGTTCATGGCACTGACGTTGTATTGACTCTTAAAAATAATACTGAAGAAGACAATTATGACACGTATTTGTCTGAATGGGGGTTAAAAGAACTTATCAAGAAATATAGCAATTATGTTCGTTACCCTGTTCAGATGGATGTTGATAAAGTTCGTGAATTACCGCGTCCCGAGGATGCGCCTGAAGATTATCAACCAGAATATGAACACTATACTGAGCTTGAGACTATTAACTCGATGATTCCTATATGGAAGCGAAAGAAGTCCGAAGTT
>RCNH01000306.1_pt1 | contig 22344 bp, 20 predicted proteins | sample 2041161 | NCBI WGS metagenome assembly RCNH01 (sample SAMN09708215, study PRJNA481090) | Feces metagenome, whole genome shotgun sequencing project. | biome: feces | host: Leptonychotes weddellii | place: Antarctica: Sion Island | collected 2010-03-01 | reverse complement strand
GCAATCTGCGCACAGGCTGCTCTTGACGGTGTAGATACCATACATATTTTTTCACGCCCCAACAGTTCACATTTACCCCGCATAAAAACTTTACAGGAAAATTTAGAAAAAGAAACCTCCTGTAAAATTTTCATTCACAGCTTGTTTAATAAACAGGACTTAAAAGCTTCCGTCAAAGACAGCTACCTTCTGGTAAATGCCACCTCTGTGGGTATGGCTCCTCATACAGACGGCTGCCTCATTGAAGACAACTCCATTTTCCATAAAAACCTTGCTGTGGCAGATATTATTTACAACCCTTGGGAAACCACCTTGCTAGCAAAAGCAAAGGCAAAAGGATGCAAAACCTTTAATGGCTACTCCATGCTCTTATATCAAGGAGCTGAGGCATTCCGCATCTGGACCGGAAAAGAAATGCCAGTGAAGCTTGTAAAAGAGTACTTAAAACAACAATAGATTCTCATATTTCTTTTTCAAAAACGAAACTACACACCAACGATAAAAGAGCTGTTCTATATTTTTGATAAACACTTCATAGAACAGCTCTTCTAAATCATTTCTTTGTTTTCTTCATTTTCTTCTCTTCTGAAAAGAACTTCTTCGTCTCCGCAATTACCACCGGACTTAAAGCAAGCAATGCAATCAAGTTTGGAAATGCCATCAATGCATTGGTGATATCAGCCAATATCCATACTGTTTCTAATGTGAGATAAGGAGCTACTGCAATGCAGAAAATATACACAATTTTAAAAATCTTAGAGCAATGCACACTTTTTACCAGATAGGAAAGGCATCTTTCTCCATAATAGCACCAGCCGATAATAGTGGTGAATGAAAAGAATACCAGCCCAATAGATACGATATACATGCCGATATTTCCGGGAAGCCCCTGATTATATGCTGCATTGGAAAGCAAACTTCCATCTAGCACTGTAGTATCTAAAAGTCCTGATGAAATCACTACAATCCCTGTCATAGTACAGATAATCAACGTTGTAAAGAATACACTTGTCATGGATAAAAGTCCCTGACGCACACAGGAATTTGTCTTTGCTGCTGCCACTACAATAGGAGAACTTCCAAGACCTGCCTCATTGGTATAAATACCACGGGCAACACCTGTCTGTAAAGCAGTCATAACAGAAATAATAATCGTTCCCGAAGCACCGCCAATCATAGCCTTTGGATGAAAAGCCGCATCAAAAATGGATTTGAATACTCCCGGAATGGCATCTGCGTTGATAATCATAATTACCACAGATCCCAATACATAAAATATGGCCATAATCGGTACGATAAACTCAGCTGCCTTTGAGATAGATTTGATTCCGCCTAATACTACAGCCGCCACTGTAATAGTGACTACAATGCCAACCAGCCAAATGGGAAGTCCAAAAGCCGAATGTGCTGACTCCGTAATGGCATTTACCTGTGGGAAAGTTCCGCATCCCATAAGCGCTGTCATTACACCAAAAATAGCAAAAATTTTTGCCAGCCAAATCCATTTTTTTCCCATACCATTTTGAATATAATACATAGGACCGCCTGCAATTTCTCCATTCTCATCTACGATTCTGTACTTTACTGCAAGCACACCTTCTGCATACTTGGTAGTCATTCCAACAAAAGCAGATACCCACATCCAAAAAAGTGCACCAGGTCCTCCAGTTCTAAGGGCTGTTGCAACGCCTACAATACTTCCAGTTCCTATAGTCGCTGCCAGTGTAGTACAAAGGGAAGCGAAAGCCGATACATCACCATCATTCCCCTCTACCCCTTCTTCTTTCTCGAAAATATACCGGATAGCTCTAGGCAATCTTGTAATCTGCAAAAATCCCAAACGTATTGTAAAATATAATCCCGTTCCCACCAACAAAATCAGGGTAATCGGTCCCCACACAACAGACTGGATACCTTTTAAAATGTCTATAAAGCTGTCCATATAATTCCTCCTGTCATTTCCTCGTTAAAAGGACAAAAAAGGACTGTTACATCTGCTATCGGAACATAAATACATTATCAGCCAATACGTTAATCAAAACGAACGCAGACTGAGCGAAAATGTACAAATTTTCTCGATATGCACTTCATGCAACAGTCCTTTTTTACTTGTCCCTGTTTCTTAAATAAAATACTTTGTCCTATTTAGAACAATTCTTTAATTTCTGTATGTTCTACATTGAAGCTGTCTGCTACATTTTTGCAGGTAAGCTTGCCATCATATGTGTTAATACCAGAATAAATAACATCATTCTCTTTGCAGGCGTTTTCCAAACCTTTTCCTGCGATTTGAAGTCCGTATTTCAAAGTTGCATTAGTAAGTGCTATAGTAGAAGTTCTCGGAACAGCTCCCGGCATATTTCCTACACAATAGTGAACAACGCCATCCACTACAAAGGTTGGATTATCATGATATGTTACCTTTGTTGTTTCACAGCATCCACCCTGATCCACTGCTACGTCTACAATTACACTTCCCGGCTTCATTTCTTTCAGATATGCTTTTTTCATAACCTTTGGTGCAGCTTTACCTGGAATAAGAACACAGCCAATAACCAAATCTGCGTCTTTCACCGCTTTTTCAATAGCCGCATCTGTACTATACATAGTCTGAATTCTGGCTCCGAAAATATCATCCAGATATGCCAATCTTTCCAAATTAATATCAAAAATTGTAACATCAGCTCCCATACCAACAGCAATCTTGCAGGCATTTGTCCCTACATTACCTGCACCCAGAATAACAACTTTTGCTTTTGGTGTTCCCGGAACTCCTGAGAGTAGCATACCTTTTCCGCCAAACGGTTTTTCCAGATATTTTGCACCTTCCTGAACACTTAAACGTCCCGCAATCTGACTCATAGGTGCTAAAAGAGGAATACTTCTATTTCTTTCAATCAATGTTTCATAAGCTACACCTTTTACTCCTGTTTCCAGCAGTGCATCTGTCAAAGGGCGATCTGCAGCAAGGTGAAGATATGTATAAAGGATTAAATCTTTATGGAAATATTTATACTCTTCTTCCAAAGGTTCTTTTACCTTAATCATCATTTCACAGGCATCCCATACTTCTTTTGCTGTATCAGTCAAAACAGCTCCCGCTGCCTTATATTCTTCATCTGTAAAGCAAGAGCCTTCTCCTGCGCCCTTCTCAATATAGACAACATGTCCTGCATTTGTATAACTTTTAACATTGTCAGGTGTGATACCTACACGGAACTCATTATTTTTAATCTCTTTTACGCATCCAATTTTCATAACTTAAAAACCTCCTAATAAAATATTTTTATACAACTACTTTTCTTTTTGTATTATCATTCTCCTGAAATGATATGTAGTTCTTATATCTGTATTCTATTCCTGCACTTTTAATATTATGTACAAAACTCCTTCTCTGCTGTTTTCAAGTCTTCTCATGTTTTGATAGTATCATATTTTCCGACTTTTTTCAATATTCTTCTATATTATGTAGTATTTTTATTACTCCTTTTTAATAGTGTATATTTCATATATTATATACGCATTTCTCAAAATTAACACACTATTTTTTATCACTTAAAATAACAAAAGTCTCCTCCCTATAAAAATTTACTTATACAAAATTAAGAAAGAGCTACCCGCAGGTAGCCCTAAATCAAGTTCTATCTTCTGTTTTTCAAGAAATCAGGAATCTGAATATCTTTCTTCGGAACATTGCTTGTAAAGGTAGTCTGTGGCTGCTGGAATGTCGGCTGTTTAAAAGTCGGCATCTGGTATGTTGGCTGTGCCTGTACCTGTGGCTGCTCCTGCTGTGCTCTTGCAGTTTTTCCTGATTTTGCTGCATTTTTATCTCTTGTTACACTTGCTTTGCGTGTTGTTTCATCATCAAGACCCGTTGCAATAACAGTAATTCTTACATAATCAGCTTCTTTATCATCGTACAGTGCACCAAAGATAATGTTTGTATCTTCACCTGTCATATTCTGTACGTATGTTGCTGCATCGTTTGCATCCATAAGAGAAATATCACCAGATACATTGATAATAACATGAGATGCACCTTCAATAGTTGTCTCAAGCAATGGACTGGATACTGCCTGCTGAACAGCTTCCATAGCTTTGTCATCACCTTTTCCTTCACCAATACCGATATGAGCAACACCTTTGTCAATCATAACTGTCTGAACATCTGCGAAGTCAAGGTTAATCAGTGCAGGTAAATTAATTAAGTCTGTAATACCCTGAACTGCCTGCTGAAGCACTTCATCTGCTTTTTTCAGAGCTTCCGGCATAGTAGTACGACGGTCTACGATTTCTAAGAGACGGTCATTTGGAATAATAATCAGAGTATCTACGTTCTCTTTTAATTTTTCAATACCTGACAGAGCATTGCTCATACGTGTTTTTGCTTCAAAACGGAAAGGTTTTGTAACAACACCGACAGTCAGAATACCCATTTCCTTTGCAACACCTGCTACAACCGGAGCGGCACCTGTTCCCGTTCCTCCGCCCATACCACAGGTTACGAATACCATATCTGCACCCTGAATTGCCTGACGAATTTCTTCAATGCTTTCTTCTGCTGCTTTTTCACCGATTTCCGGTTTTGCGCCTGCACCAAGTCCTTTTGTAAGTTTTTCTCCAATCTGGATTACTGCGGGTGCTTTACATAAAGTTAAAGCCTGTTTATCTGTATTTATGCCGATGAATTCAACTCCACCGATTGCTTCTTCTACCATTCTATTTACTGCGTTATTTCCAGCTCCGCCTACACCTACAACAATAATTTTTGCAGACGATTCAGCCTCGTTTGTCATGATTTCTAACACTGTATTTCCTCCTTTAGCTCACTTGTATGGATTGAAATGTATATTACATTTGTTTACTTCATCAATATCCGGAAACCCGGTATGTATCAGTAATACATATAGATATATAATAAATGCTTTTTTAAAATTTATCAACTGCTAAATTCATATTTCCCTAATTTTTTCTGTATTTTTTAGAATTTTTTTCTTATTCTTCTTTCCCTGAACGGGTATCTGCAGAATCTGCCCCGTCAGTATATTCCAGTTTATTTTTCTCTGTATCTTTCTCTTTGCTCTCTTCCTTCGTTACATCTTCTGCATTCTTATCTGTATCTTCTTTTATGCCTTTTTCCCCATTTCCGTTAGTATCTTCTTTTGTCTCTTCCTCTGTCTCTTCTTCCTGTCCGTCTTCTTCGGAAGTATCTGTATCGCTCTTTTGTGTATCATCAAATACCACTGCCTGAGTATCCTCTGTAATATTTTCCAAATGGAGAATTCCCGCCATTCCTTCAAGCTGAGGAAGAATTCCTAACAAACTGTTCATCTTCTCATCCATGTTTTCATCATTTCCCAAACGAACCTCGATTTCTCCGTAGTACAAAACTAACTGTTTCATATCATTAAAAATCAACTTGTCCGGCTTTTGGTCTGTTTTCTCCAACATTTTTCCCACACTTAAAATACTATTGAGTTTTTTGGTATTGATGCCTTTTAATTTTTCTCCCTGCTTTACCTCTTTTACGTCAAGTCCCTCAATATAGGGCACATCTTCAATAGGTTCTTCCGTAAAAATCTGAACAATTCCCTGTCTATCAAAATTGGCATATCTTCCCTCGTAATCAAAGTAGCCAATCATCTTTTTTTCCTTTACCTGAACCACCAGAGTATTCATGTTCTTTCTCTTTAACGTGACTTTCTCGATTAACTGGGCATCTTTTGTTTTTTCTTCTGTTTTAATCATCATTGCCAGTATGGTATTCTTAGCAATGGGTGCATCTAAAACCATTCTTTTGATTTCTTTATCTGAATAGAATTCATTTCCTTTTATTTCCACCTTTGTCACACGAAATCCCACAAAGAAAACCAATATAAAAATTAATATTGCACATACAATTCCTTCTATGAGAACTCTGTATAATTTTTTCCTGCTCATACATTTCCCCTTTAGTCTCTAAAAATCTGTGCGCCTAGCATAGATAAATCTCTACAAATGTCTTCATATCCCCGCTCTATATAGCTGCAGTTTTTTACATAAGTTTCTCCCTGAGCTGCAAGCCCTGCAACTAAAAGCGCAGCTCCGCCCCGAAGCTCTGATGCTGCCACCTTAGTTCCCTTCAAATATCCCGGTAAAATTCTGGCCGTATTTCCTTCCATCTCAATTTTAGCTCCCATTGCCTGTAATTGAGGAACAGTCTTAAAACGGTCTTCAAAAATATTCTCCGTGATTTTACTTTCTCCTTTTGCAACAGTTAAAACAGACATAAAAACAGACTGTAAATCTGTAGGAAAACCGGGATATACCTGTGTCTGTAAATGCTCCAGCGGTCTATCTGCATAAAAGCTAGATAGAATTAGTTTACCACTGTTACAGGTATATTGTCCACCTATTTTCTTGTATGCATGAAGCACTGCTCCCATCTCCTCTACAGGCGCATCCAAAAGAATACCCTCTCCTCTCGTAATAGCACTGGCACAGAGGTACGTTCCTGCCGCAATTCTGTCTCTGGGAACCTGAAATTCCGCATCATGCAATTTCTCCACTCCGGTAATCACCAGCCGGGAAGTTCCGGCTCCTTTTATTTTTGCCCCTGCTTTCTTTAAAAAATCACATAGAGCACAGACCTCCGGCTCCTTGGAACACCCCTGCAAAATCGTAGTTCCTTCTGCCAATACAGCTACCAGCACTGCATTCTGCGTAGCTCCTACACTGGCAAACGGAAAATGTATCTGACACCCTTTTAATCCCGTGGTCCTTGCAAAAATCTGCCCCTGGGTTTCCAAAATCTCTGCCCCCATTTGTTTTAAAGCTTCCAAATGCAAATCAATGGGACGTTTCCCTATGACACATCCTCCAGGATGAGGTACTACCCCTTCCTGAAACCTACCTAAAAGACTGCCTAAAAGGATAATGGAGGAACGCATTTTCCGCCCTTGCTCCTCATCCACTTGAGTTTTTGTCACAAATTCTGTATTGATTTCCAAAGTATGATTTTTCCAGACAGTTTTCGCCCCTAAAAGCTGCAAAATTTCTTCCATCACAAAAACATCTGCGATTTTAGGACAACCATGTAAAATGGTAGTCCCTTTATTTAAAAGTGCGGCAGCCATCAGTGGCAGTGCCGCATTCTTGGATCCCTGTATTCTCACTTCGCCGGTCAAAGGAATTCCGCCCACAACTTTTATTCCCTTCAAGCCATACACTCCTCTTTTTCAATTAGAAATTCTCTGATACTATATGCTATGCTGATTTTATATTTCTGTGCTCTATCCGCCCCAGCTATCCCTGCTGACAGCCAGCGCAAGCCCCATTTCCCCCAGCAAAAACAGCACCGAAGTACCTCCGTAACTTACAAAGGGCAGGGTAATCCCTGTGTTTGGTATGGTATTTGTTACAACGGCAATGTTTAAAATCACCTGCATGGCAATATGCCCCATAATTCCCACTGCCAACAATTCCCCGCACAAGTTGCGGGCATGAGTGGCAATTACCATAAGCCTCCAGATTAAAAGAGCAAATAAAATAATCAAGAACCAAGAGCCTGCAAGCCCTGTTTCTTCGCATATTATAGAAAAAATCATATCGTTTTGGGCTTCAGGGACAAAACCCAGCTTTTGCAGACTGCTCCCCAAGCCCTTGCCAAAAATCCCGCCACTTCCAATAGCATACAGCCCCTGTATGGTCTGAAATCCTTTTTCATAAGCTTCCGGGTTGCGCCAGATTGCCAGACGTTCCAAACGATAACTTGCCATACTTAAAAAGATACCGATAAATACAATTCCTGCTGCTCCAATTCCGATAAAGGGCAGATATCTGGGATTGGAAACAAAAATCAGAACCACACCGATTCCCAAAATAATAATTGCTGTACTTAGATTATTAGCTCCTACAAGTCCCACAATGGGCAGCAAAATTGCCATGGTTCTTATCATATATCCAATACCCTGCTTCTTTTCATCTGTCTTTGTCAAAACAAAAGTCAACAGCAAAATCACCGCCACTTTTGCAAATTCAGAAGGCTGAAAAGACAAAGGTCCAATAGACAGCCAGCGTTTTGAACCATTATATTCATCCCCGAACAGCAGGACTGCCAGAGATAAAAACAGGGAAACCAGATAAAAGAAAGGTGCAAATCTCACCAACAGATGATAATCCATACAGGAGACTAAATACATTCCCATAAGACCTAAAGATGTGGCAAATAACTGCTTCTTAAAATAATACGCAGAGTCGTGAAATTTCACTCTGCCGTTATATGCACTGGTGCTGTAAAGAAATACTAAACCCACGATTACTAAAATCACAATCAGACATAAAAGAATTTTATCAAAGCCTTTTTCCTTGCTCTTTTCTTCCACTGTCACTCGTTCCTCTTTCTTTTCCTGTTTCTTTAAATGTATGATGTCATTACAACACACAGAACAAAAACAGGAGGCTGCCTGATAGGACAACCTCCCGTATTCTTATGCTTCCTTTAAAGCATATACATATTCTTTAAATTTATCGCCTCTTTGCTCATAATTGTCAAACTGTCCCCAGCTTGCACAGGCAGGTGATAATAAAACAGCATCTCCCTTTTCTGCTTTTTGTGTACAGATTGAAACTGCTTCTTCTAAATCATCTGCTAAAATGGTATTCATAAATCCACATTTATGGGCTGCTTCCTGAATTTTTTCTCTTGTCTGCCCAATTAAAACCAGATATTTTACTTTTCCTTCAAAGGACTGTATCCATTCCTCATAAGAAGATTCTTTGTCATAACCACCTCCAATCAAAAGCGTTGGACGGTTCATTGCCTGAATGCCTTTGATTGCTGCATCTGGATTTGTTCCCTTGGAGTCATTGTAATAAGTAACACCATGAATTTCATCTACAAACTCTATTCTGTGAGCTACTGCACGAAACTGTGTCACTGCTTTATGTATTACTTCCACAGGAACGCCTGCATAATAAGCCATTGCAGAAGCTGCCATTACATTTTCATAATTGTGCTTTCCTAAAATTTTCAATTCTCCTGTTTTTACGATTTCAAGAGTTTCTGTATCTGTTTTCAAGCAGATTACATCGCCATCTAAAAAAGCACCTTTGTCCAGCTTTCTCTCGCTGGAAAAGAACACCGTCTGTGCAGGACATTTCTCTCCAAAATCACGAAGGATTTTGTCTTCATAGTTTAAAATACAGTAGTCCTTCTTTGTCTGATTTGCTGTAATCAGCTCTTTCACACGGATATATTCTTCCATGGTATGATGACGGTTTAAATGATCTTCTGTAATGTTTAAAATAGCAGAAACTTTAGGAGTAAACGTATCAATAGTCTCCAGCTGGAAACTGCTGATTTCTGCTACTGTATAACTGTCTTCTGTCATGGAAAGAGCTGCATCTGTATAAGGATTTCCAATGTTTCCCACCACAAATACAGAGTCCGCATAAGCTTCCATAATCTCTCCCAAAAGAGCGGTTGTGGTTGTTTTTCCATTGGTCCCCGTAATCGCCAGCACTGTTCCGGCACTCATCTGATATGCCAGCTCTATCTCGCCCCAGATAGGAATACCTGCTGCTTTTATCTGTTCTACCGCCGGAATATCCAGTGGAACGCCGGGACTCATCACTACTAAATCAAGACTCTCTAAAAGTTCTTTAGAAAGTGCCCCCAGCACAATCTCACATTTGCTGTCATCCGGAAGCCTTTTTCTGATTTCTTCTTTGCAGAACTTTTCGTTGCCGTCATAGAGAATAACTTCTGCCTGTACTTTTTCCAGAAGCTTTGCAGCGCCAATTCCGCTAATTCCTGTTCCAAATACTAATACTTTTTTTTCTGCCAAATTATTTTTCTGCAATTTTTATACCCCCATCAACGCAATCAGACATAGAATCGCTGTGATAATTGAAAATACTGCTACGACTCTTGTTTCTGACCATCCGCATAATTCAAAATGATGGTGAATAGGAGCCATTTTAAAGAAACGCTTTCCATGTGTTGCCTTAAAATAAGTTACCTGTATCATCACAGAAAGCACTTCTACCACGTAAATTAAACCTACAATTAAAAGGAATAAAGGCATCTGAAGCATATAAGCCGTACCTGCCACAAATCCTCCTAAAGCCAGAGAACCGGTATCTCCCATAAAAATCTTTGCAGGATATACGTTGAACAATAAAAATCCCATTAAAGCACCTACAACTGCGCAGGTAATAGGCTCAATACCACTCTTTGTCCCAATGGCAACTACAGAGAAAAAGGTTGCCACCATAATAGTAACGGAAGAAGCCAGTCCATCCAAACCATCAGTAAAGTTTACACCGTTTACTGCACCAATAACTGCCACAAACAAAATGGGAATTGTTAAAATCCCAAAATTCACTTCATGTCCCGGAAAAAATGGAATTTTCATTGCCAGACTTACATCGGTAAATTTCACTAAATAGAATGCGAAAATTGCAGTTACCACAATCTGACATACCATTTTCTGTGCCGGCATCAGTCCATCAGAACGTTTAAGAACTACTTTTAAATAATCATCCAAAAAACCGATAATTCCAAATCCTAATGTTAAAAACAAAACAGGAATAATCTTTGGATAATCTTTTACATAAAACAGAGAAGTCACTGTAGTTGAAAGCAGGAAAATAATTCCTCCCATGGTAGGAGTCCCTGCTTTCTTTAAGTGAGACTGTACACCCTCTACACGCTCTGTCTGTCCCATTTTCAATTTTCTCAGATATGGAATTACAATAGGACCTAATATTACACTGATGGCAAAAGCCAAAAGTACCGGTAAAGCCATTTTAAAATCTGTCATAGTACACCTCTTTAATTATGTATTTTCTTCTTTCTAGTATAATGCTTTTTGGGTTATTTATCAACCTTCAATCCCCATGTAAGGCAGAATATTCTCAAAAACTTCTTTTATCACCGGAGCCGCAATGGTACCTCCGTAATAAATTCCCTGCGGATTATGAATAACACAAATTCCCAAAACCTGTGGATTTTCCGTAGGGGTAAATCCCAAAAAAGAGGAGATATAGCGATTGGCGCTTCTGGGAAGTGTCTGGGATGTGGCTGTTTTCCCTCCAATGCTTCTTCCCTCAATGGCAGCATTTTTTCCAGAACCCTCTGCCACTACTTTTTCCAGAATTTGACACACCTCTTTAGAAACTTCTTTTGACACAATTCCCGGTTCTTCCTTATATTTCAGCTCTTTTACAAGATTTCCCTCCGCATCTGTCACCTTTACTCCAAAATGTGGTGTAATTCTTCTGCCGCCGTTAATAATAGAACTGACAGTTGTAGCAAGCTGGATAGGTGTAATCTGAAAAGACTGACCAAAAGAAATAGTGGCAAGCTCCACCTCTCCAATATTTTCTTTTTTATGCATAATGGTGCCTGCCTCTCCGGGAAGATCAATTCCCGTTTTCTTCATTAGACCAAACTGCTGAAAATAACGATAATAATTGTCTACCCCAAGGCGCAATCCTACCTCAATAAATACAGGATTACAGGAATTCATAGCCCCCTGCACAAAGTTTTCTGCTCCGTGTCCTGTCCTTTTGTGGCAATGAATTCGTCTATCCTCCACCACCTTAAAACCGGGACAGGAAAACCGGTCATCTGGATGTACCACACCCTGTGAAAGTCCTGCCGCCATCGTAATAATCTTAAAAGTAGAACCCGGTTCGTATGTGTCGTTAATAGTTAAATTTCTCCACATCTTATTGCAGGCATTCTGCTTTTCTTTTTCCGTCATTCCCGCAGTATCTGTATTTAGTTGAAAAGGTTCATTCAGATTAAATTCCGGCACATTGGCATTTGCATAAATTTCCCCATTTTGAGGATTTAAAAGCAAAATAGATACAGCATCTGCCTGCTTTTGCTCCATAACTTTTTCTGCTGCCTGCTGTGCATACATTTGAATATTTTTATCCAGACTCAGATACAAATCATATCCCGGTATAGGCTCAATGCGGCTTTCCCCAAGCTCTGGCAACTCAATGCCTCTGGCATCTGTAGTCGTAAGAATTTTCCCGTTAATACCCTTTAACACATCCTCATACATAACCTCCAGACCGATAATGCCCTGATTGTCCCCTCCGGTAAATCCTAAAACCTTTGATGCCAGTTCATTAAAAGGATAACTCCGTTTAAAGTCTTCATCTACCTTCACACCGTCTAATCCGTAGCTTCGTATTTTGTCCCCTGTTTTTTTGTCCACATTTGTCTTTACCCTTTCTATGGCAGAAACAGTATTCACTCTCTTTTGGGCTTTCTCCACAGATATTCCCAACTCTTTATGAAGCATTTCCACTACCTTTTCCGGCTCCTTTATCTGACTATGAATAACAGAAATAGTACAGACCGCTTTATTATCTGCTAGAATTTCCCCTTTACAATCTAAAATACGTCCTCTGGCAGCTTTAATATCTCTTTCCCTTTCATGAAGTTGCTCTGCTTTCTTAGCATAATAATCTGACTGAATAATCATCAAATATGCCATACGTCCCATAAGACCTGCTAAAAGAAGAATACATACAGCAAAAACCAACACGGTTTTCTTTTTATGATAAGTCCTGTTTTTTCTCATATTTCTGCCTTTTCCCGTTATCCCTATACTATATGTATCACCTTTTTTCTATATGATGTAAAAAAAGATGGAATTATTGTAACAAACATAAATATCCCTGCGTATGTTTTAGTACAATATTTCCATCTATTTTTTATCTTCGGATGTCATCCTCCAGTTCTTCCATTCCGTAAGGATCATCCTTATATTCCGGATCTTCATCTTCTATTCCGGCATCTTCATTTGTAATTCCGTCTGAATATTCGTTATTTTCCTCTACATTCTGAGGATCTCCACCTCCAAATCCTTGGTCTAAAATTGTTCCGTAAGGATTGGAAACACCATCTTTTTCAATATCTGTAAGCTTCGGCACTCCATAAAATCCTTCCCATAAAACAGTGTCTTCTTTTGTAGGTTCATCCATATAAATATTCATATAAGGAAGAACTTCCGATAAGATTGCCTGCGCAAGAAACTGAGGATAGGAACTAGATGCCTGTTCTTCCACATTAGGAGTATCCACAACTACATAAATCAGTAACTCCGGCTTATCAAGAGGAGCAAATCCGATAAAGGAAACAAGATACTTTCCCTTTTCTTTTTCGTTCAGCTTTTCTGCGGTTCCTGTTTTACCGCCCATGGAATAACCCTTTACTTTGGCTTTTTTACTGGTACCGTCTGTCACACTCATTCCCATATATTCGCGAATATCAGCAGAAACTTCTTCAGATATAGGCTGTTTCAAAATATTGGGCTGAATACTTTTTACTACTTTTCCACCTTCATCTGTGATTTCCTTTACAAGATGAGGTTGGTAATAAATTCCACCGTTAATAGCTGCAGCCATGGCTGAAATTTCCTGTATCATAGTACAATTAAATCCCTGACCGAAAGCTGAGGTAGATAACTCCATCTCATACATATTATCTTCTGTAAACAAAAGACCGGTCTCTTCATTTGGCAAATCAATACCTGTTCTGGTACCAAAATTAAATCGACGCTGATACTCTAAAAACTGAGCAGCACCCATCTTTCTTCCGATTGCCATCATTCCGTCATTACAGGAATTCTGAATAACTTCTCCCAGACTTTCTGCACCGTGATTATCCGGATAAACAGCACAGCGGACATAATCTTCTCCGATTTGTTCTCCGCCATCACACAGAAAACGACTGTTTTCCGTAATTGCCCCTGACTCCAAAGCTCCTGCCACTACAATAGGTTTAACTGTAGAACCTGGCTCAAAGTTCTGGCTGACACAGTAGTTTTTCCACATATTAAACAGCGCATCTTTTGTCTGTTCGTCATCCATTGTTTCAATTTCTTTGTCTGTATAGCTGCCTGTCAAATCTCTGGGATTATTCAAGTCATAAGTTCCTGAACTTGCCATAGCAAGAATTTCCCCATTATTGGGATTTTCTACAATAACAGCAATATTTTCAGCACCTTTTTTCTTTGCATCTTTTTTATTATTTGGTCCTGCTGATAGAGCACGATTAAAAGCTGCGATATACTTTTCTACAATACTTTGAATAGTAGCGTCTAAGGTACTTGTAAGATTCTTACCATTTGCTGCATCTACAATGGTCTGCTGCAGAGAAGCATTTTCATCCAAATATCCAAACTTTCTTCCATTGCTTCCATTTAAGGTACTGTTATAATATCCTTCCAGTCCCCATGTAGCTGTATTTCCCGAATCTGTAAAGCCAATAACATCACATGCCAAACTATCTAAAGGATACACACGTTTATACGTATCCTCAAAATAAATTCCTTTGACATTTTTACGTCGTTCTATTTCTTCCTCTCCCAGTGCTTTCCTAGCTTCTTCCTCATCCGGTACTTTATTGGCTTCTTCGAAGCTCTTTTTTTCTTCCATAGTGACTTCTTTTTTCAAAATCTGATACTGACTATCCTTAGTCTCTTCATTTTTCAAAAGATTTTCGATTTCACTATTTTCAATTCCAAAAGCGATTTCTAATGCTTCCTTTATCGGTTCTTCATAATTGGAATGTCCATTTACTTCTTTACAGTCTAAAATGAGATTGTAAACCTTCACACTGTTCGCCAGCATGGTTCCGTTTCTGTCTGTAATACTGCCTCTTTTAAAGGGCAATGTCTTATTGGTATACTGCTGCTGCGACTGGGAAAGCACCTGCTGAGTATACTTATTCCCAGATTTTGCATTAATAACGGTAATTCCTACCAATAAACTGACTAAAGCCAGCAGAGCTATTCCAAATACCCCTGCCAGCTTTAATTTCATCTTTTTTGTAAGTTTTCTCTTTTGAGATTCTTGTTTATTCAATCTTCCACCCACTTAATTTTCCGGTACATTCTGATACTGCCGCACATAATTGTTATTTCCCGGTGTATAATATTTAATCTGTTCTTCTGTTGCATACTGCATACCCAGCTCATTAATAGCTCTGTCTTTAATCTTATTTAAATCTACATTTGTTATTACATCACTGTAATATGCATCGTTCTCGGCTTTCAGTTCATTTAACTGAAGCTCTTTTTCTGCTACTGCACTGCGCTGGGTAGTTAATTCTGCAGTCAGTTTAATATAATGCACACAGGCACCTGTAGCCAAAGCACAAATCAAAGAAAGAAATACCATATATCCCCGTCCCATATTCATACTTTTTACTCGGTTCTTTTGTGCAGTCCTGCTTAGTTTCTTCTTTGGCTGACTAGGTACCTCATCTAAACGGCGGGCTGCATTTCCATCTTCAAAATAGACTTCACGCCTTTGCACTTTTCTGTTGTTATATTCATTTCGGTTCCTTGTACTTGCCATGAAACTCTCCCCTTGTCAGGTCATTTTACCTACTGCTTCACTCTTTCAAACACTCTCAGCTTGGCACTTTTTGAGCGCTTATTCATTTGCAGTTCTTCTTCACTTGGAAGAATCGGTTTCCTTGTAACCACTTTCCCTTTCGATTTATTTCCACATACACATACAGGAAATCCCGGAGGACATATACAAGGATTTTCGTTTCTTTTAAAAATTGTTTTTACAATACGGTCTTCTAAAGAATGGAAGGTGATAATACAAATTCTTCCTTCGTCATTTAACAATTCAATCATATCATCCAATGAATTTCTCAATACATCCAGTTCCTGATTCAATTCAATTCGAATTGCCTGAAAGGTTTTCTTAGCCGGATGACCTCCGACTGCTCTCATTTTCATGGGAATTGCCCGTTTGATAATTTCAATCAATTCCCCTGTTGTTTCTATTTCTTTTTCCTGTCTTGCCATGCATATATGTTTTGCAATGTTCTTTGCAAACTTGTCCTCGCCGTAGTCACGAATAATGCGATAAAGTTCATTTTCACTGTATTCATTTACAATATTCTTGGCTGTGCGGGGATTTCTCTGATCCATACGCATATCAAGAGGGACATCTTCTCTGTAAGTAAAGCCTCGCTCGCTATTGTCCAACTGATAAGAAGATACCCCTAAATCTAAAACAATTCCATCAACTGATGTAATTCCTATCTTTTGTAATTCTCTTTTCATGTTGCAATAATTGCTGCGGATAATGGTCACCTGTTCTTTGAACTCCTGCAACCGATTTCCCGCAGCATTTATTGCCGCTTCATCTTGATCTATACCTATCAAGCTCCCCTTGGCAGATAACTGCTGACATATCGCATAGGAATGTCCGCCGCCTCCCAGTGTTCCATCAACATAAATTCCGTCAGGCTTTACCCTTAAATTCCCTACGGTTTCCTCCAGTAATACGGATTGGTGTTTAAATTCCATTTTTCTCTCCTAGCATACTTAGATAACAATACCCATACTCTGCATACCTTCTGCAATGGCATCCATGTCTTCGTAATTGCTGTTTTCCAACCACTTCTCCTTACTCCAGACTTCGATTCTCGTAAGATTTCCAGTTAATACCACGTCTTTATTCAGACCAGCAAATTCCCGCAACGTTCCCGGTACGAGTATTCTCCCCTGCTTGTCCAATTCACACATTGTAGCACTGGCTACAAAGAAACGTAAGAAGGCTCTTGCATTTTTATCATTAAGTGGTAAAGCTTTCAGCTTTTCTTCAAAGGCTTTCCATTCGCTGTTTGGGTAGATTGATAAACAGCCATCCAATCCTTTGGTAAGTACGAATTCCTCTCCCAGTTCTTCTCTGAACTTTGATGGAATAATCATCCTTCCTTTTGCATCTATTGTATGACTATACTCTCCCATAAACATACGAATGTCACCTTCTCTCGTGAGAACTGTAAATCTCCCCTTTACAATTCTCCATGACACCTCACAGGTACTTCTGCCACCAGCCACCCATTTAGTACCACTTTTCACCACTTTCTACCACTTATATGTACATTCTATACTAATCCTATAAATTATGCAAGGGAAAACGCATATTCTTTTTCGTTTTTTTTACTCGATTTTAAAGAAAATATTGTATAAAATACTAATCTTTTCCATTTAAAAAGCCGAATAATAAAGTGATATCTGTCTGTGTTTTCTACATTCAGATATTTTACCTCCAACATCGGCTTTCATTACGTCATAAGACAACCCTTCCAGCACATACAAAAATCCTTTTGGGTTGTAATCTCCATATCGATTCTATCCTAAGATATTTGAATGCGAACAATACTCAAAATCATTCTGCTGAACAATGAAAAAATTTCCGACTAAAAAAAGGAAAATCTGTGCTAGAGGCATTTTGGAAATAGCTGGATCACCAGCTTGAACAGCTTACCCCGTGGAACGAAGCTGCTAAAGCTAACTGTCAAAACTAAAATAGAGTAAAATGCTTGCATCTATCTTTGGTGCAAGCATTTTTTATCAATATCATAAGATTATTTTGCACTTATAATAAAACTTCCCTTTAGATAAACAGTTTTACTATTTCAACTGTTTATCTAAAGGGAAGCCTATCATTTTTCTATATACCTCTTCGATATATTTATAACTTTAGTTTGCTTCTTATGACTGGAGATATTTCTCTGCCAGATTCACGCGAAAAAATTTCCAATTGTACATAATTTTTATTGAAATAACTCAATATGTCCTTATGGCGCTTAAACGCAATCCCATCTTTCGTGAGCTATATCTAAATTCTCTCTTACAACATTCAAGCGCTGACGAACCACAACCAAAGAATCAGGTTGCTTCATATAAAAACATCCCTTCTTTCTGTAACATTGGATATAGAACAGATATGCTACTGCCCATTGCTTAAAATGCTGAAGATTTTTCACAACAGGCATCATCCAAATTTTGTTTACACTTATTGTTCATAAGAACATAAAAATTCAGCAATCAGTTCAATACAAGCATTGACATCTTTTAAATCTGCTACTTCTCCCGGATTATGCATATTTCGGAGCGGAATTCCGGTAAATACAACAGGAACACCATCATTTGTAAAATAAATCTGATCTGCATCTGTATAACTACGATTGCTTGTGGTTTCTCTCTGTGTCGAAACTCCGATTCTAAGGCCACATTCTACCAACTTATTGTTGTTTTTCTTTGACGCCAGCATGCTATTACATAATACAGGTCCTCCACCCAAATGAATTTCTCCACAAACACCAGCATTAGGAAATCTACTGTAATCCGTACAGTTTGTAACATCGACTACCACAGCAAGATTCGGAGCAATCCTTTTACTAGACCAATATGCACCGCTTTTAACAGTTTCTTCACCAACTGTGGCTGCCGCATAAACGCCTATCTTACAACCTTTTTCTTTTGCACGCTTTAATGCTTCCATAATAACAAACACACCGATTCTATCATCTAATGCTCGTGCGCTGATTCTTCCATTGATTAGCTTTCGTAATCCCGCATCCAGAACAACTGTATCACCAGGTTCTACATACTGTTCCGCATCTTCTTTCGAATATGCTCCAATATCAATCAAGAACTCCGATGCCTTAATATCTGGCTTTTTCAACATCTCCCGACTACATTCTACTACACCGTAGATAATTCCCTTCTTTGTACGAATCATCACCTTATGTCCTAAATAATTATGTTGCATGATTCCACCACGCTCAATAACCTGAATTCTACCCTCTTCTGTGATTCTTGTCACAATAAGACCAATCTCGTCGGCATGAGCCGAAAGCATGATTCTTGTCTCACTTTTAGGATTGATGATACACACCACATCTCCGATTTCATCTTTTCTGATCTCGTCGGCATAGTTACTCATATATTCTTCAAGAAACTTCTGACCCGGTTCTTCACATCCTGATACAGAGACCTGGCTTAAAAGTCCCTCCAATAATTCTGTATTCATAGTTATCCCTGCTTTCTTCAATCTTTTTTCTGAGCATAAGTTTATCATACTCTACTTTTATTTTTTCCAGAGCTTCGCGTAAATATATACGAAAAGTTGCAATATTGATTCGAATAAAGATTTCATAATTATCTTCCAGACGATCATTCACCTGTTCAATCCAGTCATCACATTTTGTATATGCTGCTTCTAAGATTCCTGCAGCAAAGATTGTTGAATTATGTAGACTTTCAATTATTTTCGTCTCCCGGTTCAGTAAACGTCTCTACCGTCATATTCATAGCCATCTTAATTCTTGGTGAAAATACAATCCATTCTGGTTCTACTGTCTCTCCATATTTACGTTTCATTCAGTTGCATACTAGTTCTTCATAATTCTCCGGACAAATGGTATACAATACCCCCTTTTTAATAATGTCTTTCATCGCATCCAATACCAGCTGTGGCGAACGAACATCCATATCTACCACCCCAAATGCATCACACCAGAGCCATAAATTGCATCCATTTCATCAAAATTATAGTTCATTACTCATTATCCTTTTACCGCACCGGCCATTGTACTTTCCAGAATCTTCTTGGAACAGAAAATAAATAAAAGTAAAATTGGAATTACAGAAAGTGCAACTCCCAGATAAATAACACCATAATCTGTCTTATATACTCCTTGCATCTGCTGTACCAAAACTGGAAGTGTAAATTTTTCTTGAGAGAACAATAAGATTGACGGCTGAACATAAGAATTCCAACAACCTACAAATGTGAAAATTGCCTGTGTTGCCACTCCAGGAATTATAACTGGAAATATAATCTTGTTAAAAATCTTAAATTCATTACATCCATCAATTCTGGCACTTTCAATCAATTCATTTGGTACATAAGCATCCAAATACTGTCGAATCCAATACACCATTACAGGTGTTGCAAAACTTGGCATCAACAGAGCAAGATAATTATCCAATAATCTCAACTCATTCATTTCCTGAAAATATCCAATAATACCAAGCTGACCCGGCAACATCATTGTTGCAAGTACAATCCAAAACAATACTTTATTACCACGGAATTTATATTTTGAAAAACCATATGCCGTTAAAGCTCCGATATATGTGGAAATAGCCGTATAGATAACCGCTATAAAAATACTGTTTAAAAGTCCTCTCCAGATATTCACATTTCCCTGAAGTCGATGATAGTTATCCAGCAAATGTTTCCCCGGAATCATTTGGAACGAGGTCGCAAGAGCCGCATTATCATGCGTACATCCAATCATCATATTGTAAAACGGTACAATACTGATAATTGCAAGAAATATCAAAAATATGTATGTCAAAATACGATAGATTTTAGCTCGATTTTTATTTTTATTTTTCATACTAGTACTGCTCCTTCTTTCCTGTTGTATATTTCATGAAAATGATTGAAAATACAATAATGATCACGAATAAACCATATGAAATTGCTGCCCCATATCCATAATCCAGATTTGTAAATGCAATATTGTACATATACATTACCATTGTAAGAAGTGAACACTTCGTACCACCCGCTGCTCCCCCAAATGTATACGGGAGATCAAAGATCTGCAGTCCTCCAATAATAGACGTTACAAACGCAAATGTCATGATTGGTCGCATCAATGGTAATACAATCTTGAAAAACGTTTGAGTTTTTGTTGCCCCATCTACCTGTGCAGCCTCAAAAAGCTCGTACGGAATCCCTCGAATCCCCGCTGTGAAGATGATTGTATAATATCCAAAATACTGCCAGAACAATACAAAGGCCACAATAATCTGAGACAATATAACACTGCCTTTCCAGTTAATCGGATCTTGTATTAAATGAAGTGTTTCTAACATCTGGTTAACACTACCTACTTTCCAATCAAATAAAAGACTGAATAAAACTCCAAGAGAAACTGCTGTTACCAGATTTGGGAAATAAAATACTGTTTTAAAAAAGTTACTTCCCTTTAAATGCTTTTGATTTAATAAAAATGCAAGTACAAGTCCAAATACCATCTGTGGTACCATAGCCATAAGTGCAATAAAAATTGTATTACCTATTGATTTAATAAACATCGGATCCTGAACCAATCTTGCATAATTTGCCAGTCCCACAAACTTTTGCTCTCCAAACCCATCCCATGACATAAAACTGAGTTTAAATGTATAAAGGATTGGGTATAACGTAAATGTTAAAAATACAATGATATATGGTGCAATAAAAAAATATCCTGCATTATCTTTATTTATCTTCCCTTTTTTACATTTTTTACTTATTGCAGACACCTTTTGCTTTTCCTCCTTTTAGAAAAGGCTACTTGCGGTTTGTATCCCTATGGAATACCTCACCGAAGCAGCCTCTTGCATTTTCCCCTTAATTAGTTTAAAACTAATCTATAACGATTTCTGGATAAATGTTTTTCATTTCCTCTTTAAATTCTTTCACAGCTTCTTCTGGTGTTGTCTGACCTGATGCAATTAAATCCATCTGCGCACCGGCACTTGTCCAAGCCTGACGATCATATTTTGTCATTGGGTCACCTTTTACATTCTTAGCTGTTTCATAGAAATCTTCAAAATACTGCTGATCTCCTGTAACAATATCTGTATGACCTTCTTCAATACATCTTTCAATTGCTGGGATATATCCTGGGAAATCTCCCCAAGTATTCGCAAGTCCGTTTACAAGATACTCTTCGTTAGATGTCATAGTTTTAATCCATGCCCATGCAGCATCTTTATTTTTAGAACCTGAATACATACCATACCATGTACCACCATTCTGGTAAGCACTCGGAGCCTGCATGTATCCCCATGTATTAGCTGCCTGTTCCATTTCTTCTTCTGGGATACCAGGTTTAATACAGAAGTTTAATCCCCATGTAGGAAGACATGTAAGAATGAACATATCTTTTGAGTACATTCCTGATGTCCAACCTGCTGACCACATATCAGCTCTGGCATCTACATTATTATCTGCAACTATTTTCATCATCTCAAACATTTTAAGCATAAAATCATCATCGATAATATGATTATTTTCATCTACCCAAGCCTGTCCCTTGTAGGAAGCATAAAACTGTAATACTGATTCTACATCATCCAATAAAGCAACCTGACCGCCTGATTTTTCGTATACTTGTTTACCGACTTCAACAATTTTATCCCAATCTGATAACATTTCATGTAATTCATCTGGATCATCTGTCCCAAGGTATTCTTTGGCAAGATCTTTTCTAAACCAAAATCCACCCGGTGTTGACTGCCATGATAAGCCTTTAATATTTCCTTCCTTATCTCTGGATAATTCATCCACATAAGGAACCATGTCCTTAGAAATTTCTTCCGCATTGTATTGATCCTGACTTAAATTTTCCAACATATCTAACTCTTTATAAACTCCAAAACGTCGAGAAAATCAGGATATTCTTCCCGCAGTTCGACAAGATATGTCATAAGGCCGCTCAATGTAGCCTGTACAACT
>RCNH01000732.1_pt1 | contig 22428 bp, 16 predicted proteins | sample 2041161 | NCBI WGS metagenome assembly RCNH01 (sample SAMN09708215, study PRJNA481090) | Feces metagenome, whole genome shotgun sequencing project. | biome: feces | host: Leptonychotes weddellii | place: Antarctica: Sion Island | collected 2010-03-01 | reverse complement strand
GGTTCTCTTGCATTATATGATGCATTGAACTTATTAAAAGTAGCAGATATTGCAGATGCTCTTTGCTTCGAAGCACAGAACGGTGTAGTAGATGCCTTAGACCACAGAGTACATGATGTACGTCCACATTCCGGACAGCTTGCAACTGCAAGAAATCTGTTAAAACTTTTGGAAGGAAGCAAGAATACTACACGTCAGGGTGAAATCCGTGTGCAGGATGCTTATTCTTTAAGATGTTCACCTCAAATTCACGGTGCAAGTAAAGATGCAATCAACTATGTATTAGATAAAGTTAATATTGAAATCAATTCTGTTACAGATAACCCGATTATCTTCAAGGAAGACCGTGCAGGTATTTCAGGCGGTAACTTCCACGGTCAGCCAATGGCTCTTAGCTTTGATTTCCTTGGAATCGGCGTAGCTGAACTGGCAAACGTTTCTGAAAGACGTATTGAGCGTCTGGTAAATCCTGCATACAGTGATTTGCCTGCATTCTTAACACCACATGGCGGTGTTTGCTCAGGATTTATGATTGTACAGTATTCAGCAGCTGCATTAGTATCTGAAAATAAAGTATTGGCACATCCTGCTTCTGTTGACAGTATTCCTTCATCAGCAGGTCAGGAAGACCATGTATCTATGGGTACAATTGCAGCTAGAAAAGCTGGAGAGATTGCTAAGAACGTAAGACGTGTTCTGGCAATGGAATTGATGGTTGCATGTCAGGGTATTGATATGAGAGGCAATAAAGGTCTTGGTAAAGGAACACAGGCTGCTTACGATTTAGTTCGTAAACAGGTTGCTACTTTAGATGACGACCGTGAATTGTACGGAGATATCAACTACTGTGAAGAAATCATTGAAAATGGTTCTTTAATCAAAGCAGTAGAAGAAGCTATTGGCGGTGCAATCGAAACAAGATAATATAAAATTAAAAAAAGGGTGCGTTACGGCTGTGTTTGGAGAGGGACCCCTTTGCCGGTCGTAACTATCGAAAAAAAAGAGGGAGGTTTATTTTATGGAAAATTTGCTTAATCCTGTAGTAATTGCGGTTGTACTTTTATGTGTACTCTGCTTACTGAAAATTAACGTACTTTTATCTATGCTGATATCTCTGTTTGTAGCAGGTCTTGTTGGCGGTATGGATATTGTGACAATTAAAAATTCTCTTTTAGCCGGTCTTGGCGGAAATGGTGAAACAGCTCTTGCATACATTCTGTTAGGAACATTGGCAGCTTGTATGGCAACAACTGGTATCACAGAAATTCTGTCAAAGAAAATTGCTAAAGTTGTAGGTGGTAATAAATGGCTGATGCTTCTTACATTGCTCATTATTGCTTGCTTATCACAGAACTTAATTCCAATTCATATTGCATATATTCCAATTTTGGTTCCACCATTATTGGTACTTATGAATAAGATGAAATTGGACAGACGTGGTGTGGCATGTACAATTGCTTTTGGACATAAAGCACCATATATTGCAATTCCTTTTGGATTTGGTGCAATTTTTATGGGTATTATTTGTGATAATATTAACCTAAATATAAAAGAAGGTTGGGATTGGAACAAAGTAACCATGGGTGATGTTGCATCAGTTAACTGGATTTTGGCAGTAGCTATGTTTATCGGTTTACTTATTGCTGTATTTGTTACATATAGAAAGCCTCGTGAATATAAAGATATTCAGTTAGAAGGTGTAAAGGAAACAGAAGATTTAAAACTGAAATATGAACATTGGGTAGTGTTAGCAGCACTGGTAGTAGTAGTAGCTATTCAGATTTGGTGTGGTTCTCTTCCGGTTGCAGCATTAGGTGGTCTTTTAGTAATCTTTATTTTTGGTGCTATTAAACCAAAAGATATTGATGCACAGTTCCAAGAAGGTATTAAACTTATGGGCTTCATCGCATTCGTTATGTTAGTAGCAGGCGGATTTGCACAGGTTATTAAAGATACAGGTGCAGTAGATGCGTTAGTTGAGAGTTCTGTAAGCCTTATGGGTGGAAACTCATGGATTGCTGCTACAGTAATCACATTAATCGGTCTTTTGGTTACTATGGGTATTGGTACTTCCTTTGGTACAGTTCCTGTACTTGCAGTATTATACGTTCCATTATGTCATCAGATGGGATTCTCACCAGCAGCTACAATCGTTCTGATGTCTGCAGCAGCAGCTCTTGGCGATGCTGGTTCACCGGCTTCTGATACAACGCTTGGACCTACATCAGGTTTGAACGCAGATGGACAGCACGACCATATTTGGGATACATGTGTACCAACATTCTTACACTTTAATATCCCGTTAATGATTGCAGCCATTGTTGCAGCTCAGATCTTATAAGATTGAGTCATGGATGTTCGAATAATCAGGGCACCCATCATAGTTTATATAAACAATAGATTTGCAATCATCTATTGTAAGTCATGCGAAAAGAGCCTGTTCCGGCGCCTGCGGAGCAGGCTCTTTTTGAAAAAATACCAAACTATACAAAAATACTCTGGAATATTTTGAAAAGATATGGTATAATAAAAAAGCAAAGAAAAAAGTCATTCGTATCATAATATGTATAAAATTAATCAAAATATGAAAATTAAATTTAACAGGAGGTATTAATTATGCAGAAGTATGTATGTGGACCATGTGGTTATGTATATGATCCAGAATTAGGAGATCCAGATAACGGAGTAGAACCGGGAACAGCTTTTGAAGACATTCCGGAAGATTGGGTATGCCCAATCTGCGGATTAGGAAAAGAAGAATTTGTTCCGGAAGAAGCATAATTTCATACAGATTTACAGAGAAAGCGAAAAAGCAGGTTCTTTTAGAACCTGTTTTTTTGTGGTATAATGTTTGCACGTTGTGCAAACCAAGCCAATAAGTGGCTTGCTGCCGTATACAAGGCAGATTACACCGGTAAGCCACGACTTGACGAGAAAATGCTCTGCGAGAGCTTCCTCGCCTGCGTACGTGGTATGATATTGACTAATTGAGCAAATGAGGAGGACATGAGATATGAAATTTACAAAGATGCAGGGTATTGGAAATGATTATGTTTATGTAAATTGTTTTCAGGAGCATATAGAAAATCCTTCAGAAGTATCCAGAAGGATTAGTGACAGACATTTTGGAATCGGTTCTGACGGATTAATTTTAATTAAACCTTCAGAAAGAGCAGATTTTGAGATGGAAATGTATAATGCAGATGGAAGTCAGGGGGCAATGTGCGGAAATGGTATGCGATGTGTAGGTAAATATGTATATGATTATGGTCTTACAGATAAAACACGTATTTCCGTAGATACAAAGAGCGGAATTAAATATTTGGATTTAACAGTGGAAAATAAAAAAGTAAAACAGATTCGTGTGAATATGGGGGCTCCTGTGCTGGAAGCGAAAGCAATTCCAATGATTTATGAGGGCGAAAAAGTAATCAGTCAGCCTTTTAATGTAGGACAGGATATTTATGAAATAACAGCAGTTTCTATGGGAAATCCCCATGCTGTAGTATATGTAGAGGATGTGAAAAATCTGCCTTTAGAGGAAATCGGACCGAAATTTGAGAAATATTCTGCATTTCCAGAAAGTGTAAACACAGAATTTGTTCGTGTTATTGACAGAAAAACAGTGGAAATGCGTGTTTGGGAGCGGGGCAGCGGTGAAACTTTAGCATGTGGAACTGGTGCTTGTGCAGTGGCAGTAGCTTCTATTTTAAATGGGTATACAGAAGATGAGGTAACAGTGAAGCTCCTTGGAGGAGACTTGAAGATTTTCTGGGACAGAGCAGAAAATCTTGTGTATATGACAGGTCCGGCAGAGGTTGTGTTTGAAGGTGAAATAGAAATTTAAAAAAAGGATTAAAAAGGAAATGATTTTTACAAAAAGGATGAGTCTTGAGGATAAGAGATTTTATTCCCATGTATTTCGTCTGGTTATGCCTATGGCAGTGCAGAACCTGATTAATGTAGGAGTAACTTCCACAGACGTTATTATGCTGGGAAAAGTAGGGGAAACAGCTTTGTCAGGAGTATCTTTGGCAAATCAGATTTACTTTATTTTATCCCTGCTGTATTTTGGACTTACTTCCGGTGCCTGTGTTCTTACAGCACAATACTGGGGTAAGAAAGATACAAGAACCATTGAAAAGGTAATGGGAATGTCATTTCGAATTTCCATTCTGGCGGGAATTGTGTTTGCTGCAGCGGCATTTTTCTTCCCGTATCAGTTAATGCGAATTTTTACAGAAGATGAGGCAGTTATAGCTGTAGGTGTCAGCTATTTGAAAATTGTGGCATTTTCTTATGTGTTGTCTGCGTTTACAAATGTGTATTTAAACATTATACGAAGCATTGAGCAAGTTGTGATTGCAACAATTGTCTATGGAACTTCTCTGGCAGCAAACATTATTTTAAATGCGATTTTTATTTTCGGACTTTTGGGAGCGCCTGCTATGGGGGCTGCCGGAGCAGCACTTGGAACGCTTTTCTCTCGTGCTATTGAAGTGGTTATCGTAGTTTATTATGCGGTGCGTATCAATCATGTGGTGAAAATCAGGTTTAAAGACTGGTTTGTAAAGGATAAAGCTCTTGCAAAGGATTTCTTCACCTATGCTTTTCCGGTGCTTTTAAATGAAATTGCATGGGGAGCCGGAATGGCAGCTATTTCTGCTATTGTAGGGCATTTGGGAAGTTCTGCGGTGGCAGCTCATTCTGTAGCACAGGTGTGCAGACAGCTTTCTATGGTAATCGGATTTGGTATTTCCGGTGCAACGGCAATTATGATTGGAAAAGCCATTGGAGAGAAAAAGGAGAAACTGGCAAGAGAATATGGCAGAAAGTTTGTCAGGATTGCCATTGTATGCGGCATCGGAGGAGGTTTGCTTATACTGGCGATTTTGCCTTTTGTGTGTAATATGCTGAAACTGACACCTCTGGCAAAAAGCTATCTGACAGTTATGATGTTTATTATGTCTTACTATGTAGTGGGACAATCCATTAATAGCACTTTGGTTGTAGGTGTGTTTCGTGCTGGTGGAGATACACGGTTCGGACTTGTACTGGATGTAGGTGTTATGTGGTTGTGTTCCATTTTAGGAGCAGCTGTAGGTGCTTTTGTCATTGGAATTCCCATGCCATGGGTTTATATTCTGCTGTGTAGTGATGAAATTATTAAAATACCGTTTTCCATATATCGTTACAAAACTTATAAGTGGCTGAATAATGTTACAAGATAAAAATTCAAAACACTATTGACAAAAAGAAAATTGTGCACTTTGGATAATGCAAAATCAAGTTTAGTGTCCATAACCTTGAAAAAACGTGTTTTTCCTTAAAAAGTAAAAAATTTTTACATTTCATATGGTGTTAAAAACAGGTTAAACAGTGGATTTGAGAAGGAAAATGGATATAAATAGTATAGAATTGTGCAATATTCACTCTTTCTTTCCAAATGAAAAAATGGTATACTGTGAAATACAAAATGTTGTAAAAACAAAAGCGAAAAATACTATGAAATACCAGATATAGTGTTGCAAAAGTTTACGAGGTGAAAGTGATGATGTATGTAATTAAGAAAGACGGAACAAAAGAGGATTTCAATATCCAGAAAATTGTGCGTGCAGTAAATAAATCTGCATCCAGAATTATGTATAATTTTAAAAAGGATGAGATTGATTTTCTTTGTGAGTATGCAGAGGAAAAAGCTCATTCTCTAAATAAAGAAGAAATTTCCATTCAGGATATGCACAATATCGTAGAAGGAGCTCTGGAGAAAGTAAATCCTGCGGTTGCCAAAAGCTACCGTGATTACCGTAATTATAAACATGATTTTATTCACATGATGGATGAGGTCTATACAAAGAGCCAGTCTATTCGATATATCGGAGATAAGAGCAATGCAAATACAGACAGTGCGCTGGTTGCTACAAAGAGAAGCCTTATTTTTAATGAATTAAATAAAGAACTATACCGTAAGTTCTTTATGACAAGAAACGAGCTTCAGGCATGTAAAGACGGATATATTTATATTCACGATCAGTCCGCACGTCTTGATACTATGAATTGCTGCCTGTTTGATGTGGCAAATGTGTTAAGAGGCGGATTTGAAATGGGAAATGTATGGTATAACGAGCCAAAGACGCTGGATACAGCTTTTGATGTTATGGGAGATATTATTCTCAGCACAGCAGCGCAGCAGTATGGTGGTTTTACTGTACCAGAAGTAGATAGAATTCTTGCGCCTTATGCAGAAAAAAGCTATCACAAATACTGTGAGGAGTTTTTAAAATATGTGGATCCTGATTGGGAGCCGGCGAAGGAGAGAGCGCATCAGTATGCTATGGATAAAGTTCGCCGTGATTTTGATCAGGGATGGCAGGGAATTGAATATAAGTTAAATACCGTTGGTTCTTCCAGAGGTGATTATCCCTTTGTAACAATGACATTGGGCTTGGGAATGGAACGTTTTGAGAAAATGTGCAGCATTTCTCTTTTGGAAGTACATAAAGAAGGACAGGGAAAAGAAGGACATAAAAAGCCGGTGCTGTTTCCTAAAATTGTGTTCCTGTATGATGAGAATATCCACGGGGAAGGAAAGGAAGGCGAGGATGTCTTTGAAGCGGGAATTGCCTGTTCTGCAAAGACAATGTATCCGGACTGGCTGTCTTTAAGTGGCAAAGGCTATATATCCAGTATGTATAAACGATATAAAAAGGTAATCAGTCCTATGGGCTGCAGAGCATTTTTAAGTCCTTGGTATGAAAGAGGTGGTATGACACCTGCAGACGATAATGATGTTCCTGTATTTGTAGGAAGATTTAATATAGGTGCAGTAAGTCTTCATTTGCCTATGATTTTGGCGAAGGCACGTTCAGAGGATAAAGATTTCTACGAAGTTCTTGATTTTTATTTGGAAATGATTCGTAACCTTCACATTCGTACTTACGATTATTTAGGGGAAATGAAAGCGTCTACTAATCCTCTTGCTTACTGTGAAGGCGGCTTTTATGGCGGTAATTTGAAACCTTATGATAAGATTAAACCATTATTAAAGCCTATGACAGCATCTTTTGGTATTACAGCATTAAATGAGCTTCAGGAGCTGTATAACGGCAAATCTATTCGTGAAGATGGAAAGTTTGCACTGGAAGTGCTTCAGTATATCAATAAAAAAGTAGAGCAGTATAAGAAAGAAGACGGTAACCTGTATGCAATTTACGGAACACCGGCAGAAAGTCTCTGTGGACTGCAGGTAGAGCAGTTCAGAAAGAAATATGGTATTGTAGAAGGCGTTTCTGACAGACCTTACGTAAGCAATAGTTTCCATTGTCATGTAACAGAAGATATTACTCCTATTGAAAAGCAGGACTGTGAAGGCAGATTTTGGGAGCTTTGCAACGGTGGAAAAATACAGTATGTACGTTACCCTATCGGCTATAATGTAGATGCAATTCGTGCATTAGTCAGACGTGCTATGGATTTGGGATATTATGAAGGAGTAAACCTTTCCCTTGCTTACTGCGATGACTGTGGGCATGAAGAATTGGAAATGGACGTATGCCCAGTGTGTGGTTCTACGAATTTGACAAAGATTGACCGAATGAATGGCTATCTGTCCTACAGCCGTGTGCATGGAGATACTCGTTTAAATACAGCGAAGATGGCTGAAATTGCAGAACGTAAGTCCATGTAAAAGTTACAAAACGAAATAGCTTATAAGGATTTTTAACGGAAGAGGAGATATCATGAAGTAGCTTTTGGCTATATTGGATGAATATCTTCTTTTTTGTGTCTTTTCGGCTTGTTTTTGAAATATTTTGTTCCATTTTAGAAAAAATTGTGATACCATATTTTTTGATTTTATAAAAAATTTTAGAAAAGCAGAGGGATAGAAAGTATGGAATCGTATGGGTATTTATTAGACTTGGCACTTATCTTGCTGAGTACAAAAGTATTTGGTCTTATTACAAGAAGGGTAAAGCTGCCTCAGGTAGTCGGTGCTCTTTTAGCGGGTTTGATTTTGGGACCTGCGTGTATAGGCGTACTGCATCAGACAGATTTTATTTATCAGATTTCTGAAATCGGTGTTATTGTACTGATGTTCTGTGCAGGTTTGGAGACAGACGTTGATGAATTAAAGAAAAGCGGAAAAGCATCTTTTGTGATTGCATTGCTGGGCGTTATTGTTCCGTTGTTGGGTGGATTTGCAGTGGCAGCATATTTTAACAGACCAGGTATGCTGGAGCCGGCAGCAGATGTAAGCGTGATTTTACAGAATGTGTTTATTGGTGTTATTCTTACTGCTACATCTGTAAGTATTTCCGTTGAAACTTTAAAAGAGATGGGAAAACTGAATACAAAAGCAGGGAATGCTATTTTGGGAGCTGCGATTATTGATGATATTTTAGGTATCGTGGCATTGACAATTATTACTAGTTTGGCAGACTCGTCTGTGAACGTTGCTATGGTATTCATTAAGATTATCGCCTTCTTTATTTTTGTAGGCGTGGGAGGATATCTGCTTCACATTCTGTTCCAGAAATGGGTAAAAGAATATGAAAGAGATTTGCAGCGTTTCGTTATTCTGGCGTTTGTAATCTGTTTGTTGTTTTCCTATTGTGCAGAGGAGTTCTTTGGAGTAGCAGACATTACCGGTGCGTTCTTCGCCGGACTGATTATTACGAAAACGACGCACACTACTTATATTGCAAGAAGATTTGGAATTTTATCCTATATCTTTTTATCACCTGTGTTTTTTGCAAATATCGGTTTACAGGTAGAGCTTCCAAGTATGAGTCCTATAATTGTATGGTTTGCCGTTGCATTAGTAGTGGTTGCAGTGATTACAAAGGTAGTGGGCTGTGGTGCAGGTGCAAAGCTTTGCAAGTACAGCAATAAAGACAGTATACGTATTGGTGCGGGTATGGTTTCCAGAGGTGAGGTTGCACTGATTGTAGCGGCAAAGGGAAATGCCATTGGACTTATTTCCGCTGATTTAATGGGACCTATTGTAATTGTGGTAGTAATTACTACGATTATTTCACCAATTCTTTTAAAGATGACTTTCAGCGAAAAAGACCACAAGGATGAAAACTGTGATTTTGTAGAAAGCGATTTGATGAAGCAGTTGGAAGAATGTGACGAGGAAATGGAAAAGGAAGAGTCTCGATACGTAACAATAAAAGATAAGAAATAAAAAGGAGGGAGTTGTGGCATTAAGCAACATCAGAGATATTCCTGATGTGTCCTTAATGTGGCAACTCTCCTTTGTTAGAAGGAGAAAAAATGGCAGCAGTTTTTTTAGCAGCAGTAAATGCAAAATATATTCATTCAAATCTGGCAGTATACAGCATGAAATCTTATTGCAGAGAATATGAAAAATATGTGGAAATAGGAGAATATACTATTAACCAACAAAAAGATGAAATTTTAAAGAGCATTTATAAGAAACAGCCGGATGTTTTATGCTTTTCCTGTTATATATGGAATATTTCTTTTGTAAAGGAACTTATATGTGATTTAAAGAAAATTCTGCCCAAAACCACTATCTGGGCAGGTGGACCTGAGGTTTCTTATGATGCAGAAAAGTTTTTACAAGAGATGCCGGAAGTTACTGGTGTGATGTGTGGAGAGGGAGAGGAAACTTTTCTGGAACTGGTAAACCATTATGTGAATGGAGAAGATGAAAATGCATTGCTGGATATTAAGGGAATTGTATTTCGTAGAAATGAGAAGATTGTAAGAAATCCTTTCCGTGAAATTATGGATATGGATAAGCTGGTGTTTCCGTATAAGAACATTTCCCTGTTTGAGCATAAAATTATTTACTATGAGAGCAGCAGAGGATGCCCGTTTTCCTGTAGCTATTGTTTATCTTCCATTGATAAGAAGCTTAGATTTCGCAGCCTTTCTCTGGTAAAGGAGGAATTGCAGTTCTTTCTTGACAAGAAGGTTCCTCAAGTGAAATTTGTAGACAGAACCTTTAACTGCAAAAAAGAACACGCTCTGGAAATCTGGAAATATATTCAGCAGCATGATAATGGCATAACGAATTTTCATTTTGAAATTGCGGCAGATTTGCTCACACATGAAGAAATTCAGCTCATTGGTAGCATGCGTCCCGGACTTATTCAGTTAGAAATCGGTGTGCAGTCTACTAATCCGAAAACCATTGAAGAAATCAAGAGAAAGACCAGTTTTGAGAAGATTTCGGAAAAAGTAAAACTAGTGCAGGAAGGGAGAAATATTCATCAGCACTTAGATTTGATTGCAGGTCTGCCTTATGAGGGTTATGAAAGTTTCAAGAAATCTTTTTGTGATGTGTATGCTTTAAGACCAGATCAGTTACAGCTTGGCTTTTTAAAATTGTTAAAGGGTTCTTATATGCAGGAGAAAGCTAAAGATTATGAATGTGTATGTAAAGGGAAAGAGCCTTATGAGGTGTTAAAGACAAAGTGGCTGTCTTATGGGGAAATATGCAGATTGAAAGGAATTGAGGATATGGTGGAGGTATACTATAACAGCGGACAGTTCAGCCACACCATGAAAGCTATGGAGCACTATTTTTCAGATGCCTTTTCCATATACGAGGCTTTGGCGGATTTTTATGAGCGCAAAGGGTATTCAGGTCTTTCTCATGCAAGAATAAGAAGGTATGAAATTTTGATGGAATTTTTAAAAGAACAAGAAGTGGGAAATATTTCTTATTTTAAGGAATTGATGATTTTAGATCTCTATGCCAGAGAAAATTTAAAAACAAGACCAATGTGGGCAGCAGATAGAAAACCGTATAAAGAAAAGATACAGGAATTTTATACAAAAGAAGCAGAAACGCCTGAATTTTTACAGGGGTATGTAGGGTATCAGCCCAAACAGTTGGAGAAGATGACACATCTTGAAATATTTTCTTATAATGTACTGGAAGGAAAAGAAGAGAAAGGAAGTTATCCGGTACTGTTTGATTATAAAAAAAGAAGCCTTCTTAGTAATAATGCTACCATGTATGAGGTAGCTTTTTAGAGAATGGAGGATTTATGACAAAGAGAACCAAAGAAATTTTGGATAAACTGGATGAGGTTTATACAAGAGAGTATAAGTGTTATTTGAACCATGAAAATCCAGGACAGCTTTTGATTGCTACGATGTTAAGTGCACAGTGTACCGATGCCAGAGTCAACATCGTGACGAAGGACTTGTTTGTGAAATATCCTGATATGAAGGCTTTTGCAGAAGCAGATTTAAAAGAACTGGAACAGGATATTAAGCCTACAGGCTTTTATCATAATAAGGCAAAGAATATTATCGGATGTGCCAAGAAGATTTGTCAGGTGTACGGAGGTGCAGTGCCCAGTAACTTAGAAGATTTGATAAGACTTCCGGGTGTTGGGAGAAAAACAGCAAATGTAATCCGGGGAAATATTTTCCATGAGCCAAGTGTAGTGGTAGATACTCATGTGAAACGGATTTCCAAAAGGCTGGGATTTACCAAAGAGGAAGATCCTGAAAAAATAGAGCAGGATTTAATGAAAGTTCTGCCAAAAGACCACTGGATACTTTATAATATTCAGATTATTACTTTCGGAAGACAGATTTGCTTTGCTCGTTCACCAAAGTGCGAGGAGTGTTTTTTGACAGAATATTGTAAGGAATATAAGGAGAAACAAAAGAAAAGCAGGAAAAAGTTATGATAGAATACGTTGCGTTGGATTTAGAAACCACGGGTTTAGAGTCTTCTAAGGACAGAATTATAGAAATCGGTGCCGTAAAGGTAAGAGATAAAAAGGTTGTAGGAGAATACGGGACATTGATAAATCCTCAGATGGAAATTCCACAAAGGATTACGGAGCTTACGGGAATTTCTAATGAGATGGTACAGGGAAAGCCATGTATAATAGAAGTGTTGAGAGAATTGTTGGATTTTTGTGAAGGAGTGCCTCTTTTAGGGCATAATCTGATGTTTGATTACAGTTTTGTAAAGCATCAGGCGGTAAATGCAGGGATGGAATTTGAGAAAAAGGGAATGGACACTTTGAAGCTGGCAAGAGTGCTTTTACCTGAACTTCCAAGTAGGAGCTTACAGAACCTTCGTATGTATTATGAAATTCCCCAAAAGGATGCACACAGAGCACTGGAGGATGCCAGAACAACTTATCTTTTATATGAAAGACTGCGGGAAGAATTTGAGGAAAAACAGCCAAAGCTCTTTGTGCCAAACGAGCTTATCTACAAAGTAAAGAAGCAGAGCCCCGTAACAGCAGCGCAAAAACGCTACTTGCAGGATTTAATAAAATATCATAGAATAGAGCTGAATATGGAAATTGACAGTCTTACAAAAAACGAGGCATCTCGAGAAATCGATAAGATATTGAGTACCTACGGGAAAATAATGAGGTAAAAAAATATGATGAATATGAAAAAAAAATTTAAAAAGGAAAAGAATATTTGCTGCGGTACTTGCAGGAATTATTATTTTGGCAATGGTAATTCCTATGGCAATGTATGCTTTTGGATGATACAGCAATGGAGGACAGAACATGAAGATAGGAAAATTGCCGGAACCTGTGTTAATCCGATCGGTTTTAAAGCAGGTAGGGCATCGCAGAAATGAGGTTTTAGTAGGACCTGCCGTAGGACAGGACTGTGCAGTAATGGAGCTTGGTGAAGGAGAGGTTTTTGTACTGTCTTCTGATCCTATTACGGGAACCACAAAGGATATAGGAGGACACAGCGTGCATGTGACAGCCAATGATTTGGCTGCTTCCGGTGCAGAGCCGGTGGGAATTATGCTGACCATACTTTTAACACCTGATACAGAGGAAGCACAGCTAAAAGAAGTGATGCAGGATGTGGAAAAAACTTGTAAAGCGCTTAACATGGAAGTCTTAGGCGGTCATACAGAGGTTACAGATGTGGTAAAACAGACTTTAATTTCTCTTACCGGTGTAGGCAAGATGAAAAAAGAAAAGGTGCTTACTACAGCTTCTGTAAAACCAGGTGACGATATTATAGTGACAAAATGGATTGGACTGGAGGGGACTTCCATTGCTGCAAAAGAAAAAGAGAATTTGCTTTTGGAAAGTTTTGCACCGGCTTTTGTAGAAACTGCAAAAAAATTCGACCAGTACCTGTCTGTTATTCCAGAGGCGAAAATTGCAGGAGAGTGGGACGTGTCCGCCATGCATGATATTACAGAAGGTGGCGTATTCGGCGCTTTATGGGAAATGGGAAGCGGTTCCGGTGTGGGACTTGACATTGATTTAAAAGCAATTCCCATTCGTCAGGAAACTGTGGAGGTCTGTGAAGTATTGGGGTTGAATCCTTATATTTTAATGTCCAGCGGTTCTATGATGATTGCTGCAAAAGACGGATATGGTCTTGTGAGAAAGTTAAAACAGGCGGGAATTGAAGCTGCCGTAGTAGGAAAAGCAACAGAGGGAAATGATAGAATTTTGCGAAACGGTGAAGATACCCGCTATTTAGATAAACCACAGAGCGATGAATTATATAAGATTTATCAGTAAGTGGAAGAAATTCGGAGGAAATAAAAGTGGCAAAATTAAATATTGTATTATTTGAGCCTGAAATTCCGGCAAACACAGGTAATATAGGAAGAACCTGTGTTGCTACAGGGACACGCCTGCATCTGATTGAGCCTTTGGGATTTCAGTTAAATGAAAAAGCATTAAAAAGAGCAGGAATGGATTATTGGAAAGACTTAGATGTAACAACTTATATCAACTATCAGGACTTTCTGGAGAGAAATCCCGGTGCAAAAGTTTATATGGCAACCACAAAAGCACCGAAAACTTATGTGGATGTAGAATATGAAGATGATTGCTATATTATGTTCGGAAAGGAAAGTGCGGGAATTCCAGAGGAAATCTTGTTGGAAAATCAGGAAACTGCTATTCGAATTCCTATGATTGGAGATATTCGTTCTTTGAATTTAAGCAATTCCGTTGCCATTGTGCTTTATGAGGCACTGCGCCAGAATAACTTTGACCATATGAAGTTAGAAGGGCATTTGACAAAATACGAATGGAAATAAAAAGGAGCTGAACCATTCTATAAATATTCTCGATAATTTATAGAATGGTTCAGCTCTTAATTTTCGTTAGTACTTTTTTGAAGAGTAAAGATGAATTCTGTCCCCACGCCTTCTGTACTGATTACGTTAATGTTCTGTTTATGAGAATTGATAATTTCTTTGACAATAGCAAGCCCAAGTCCCGTTCCTTTTCTGTCTTTTCCCCTAGAAGTATCAATTTTGTAAAATCGATCCCAGATTTTTGTAAGACTTTCTTTTGGAATTCCACATCCGGTATCTTTTACTGAGATGAAAACCGTTTCATGTTTTAAAGTGGACTCTACTTTAATAACGGAGTCAGGGGAACTAAATTTAATGGCATTATCAATAAGATTGTATAAGACCTGTTGAATTTGCCCCATATCAGCGTGAACTAATAATGTCTGTCCTGTAAGTAAAAGCTCAATGGAAATACGTTTGTCACGGCAAATCCCTTCAAAGGCTTCTGCGGTGGTCTTGATGGTACGGTTAATGTCAAAATCCGAATAGTTAAGCTGGCGACCTTTTTCGTCCAGATTATTTAAGGTGAGCATACTTTGTGTCAGCTTATACAGTCGGTCTGTTTCGTATACTACAATCTTTAAATATTTTTCCTGCATTTCAGGAGGAATGGTCCCGTCTAAAATCGCTTCCGTATAACCTTTTATGGAAGTAAGAGGAGAGCGAAAATCATGAGATACATTGGAAATAAATTTTCGTTGATAATTTCCTGTCATATCCAGTTCATCAGACATATAATTGAGAGCCATTGCTAAATAACCCAGTTCGTCTTCTTTATTCAAAGGAATGTTATACTTTAAGTTTCCGGATGCAAAAGCATTTGCACCCTGTATGATTTTTTTCAGAGGGCGGTTAATCATAAAGTAGAACACCGGAATAATAATCAGCATAATTCCTAGAAACAGCAGAAATAAAATATAAATGGTGTTTAAGAGATTATCCCGCTGTGTATATAGAACAGACATGGGAAGATGCATGGCAATATAGCCTCTTACCTGCATATTTACAGTAACAGGAACCATAACACTTAATTGGTCTTCCTGAAAATATTCGAAAAAATTTCCTATTTGATAATAAGAGCCGCTGGATTGCACAGGGTTAAAATCGTTTAAGTTTGGAAAATCCTCAGTGATAAATTTCTGTGAGGTATCCATTAAAATCTTGCCTTTGGGATTGATTAGCCAAATTTCTTCTTTTTCATAAACAGAAGAACAGAGGGACTCGTAAAATTCAGCAGGAGTGTCGATTTCCCGATAGTATTTCACAGCACGCTGCCCGGCTATCTTAGATGCTTCTCTGTATAAACGTCCACTGTATATACTTTCTACATAGTCTTCTACTAAATTCGCACCAACCAGAGAAATTGCGGTAAATCCTAAAATGCCGAGAAAAATTATAGCAGTTATAAATTTTGCAAAAAGGAATTTTTTCATTTATTTTTGACCTCAAATTTATATCCTATTCCCCATACAGTGGAAAGCGCCCAAGAAGGATGGTCTTTGATTTTCTCTCTGAGACGTTTAATATGCACATCGACAGTACGGGTATCGCCAATGTATTCGTATCCCCAGATATGGTCTAAAAGCTGTTCTCTTGTAAATACCTGATTAGGAGAAGAAGCTAGGAAGTAGAGAAGTTCTAATTCCTTTGGAGGCATATCTAATTGCTTTCCATAATAAATTACAGAGTAATTGGTAAGGTTAATTGCCAAATCGGGATATTCCACATATTTACCGGAAGGTTGTGTTGCAGGAGCTATATTTGGCTGATAACGTCTCAATACGGCTTTTACTCTGGCAACCAGTTCCTTGGAGTCAAAGGGCTTGATGATATAGTCATCTGCACCTAGTTCCAGTCCCAATACTTTGTCAAAGATTTCCCCTTTGGCAGAAAGCATGATAATGGGAACATTGGATTTCTGACGGATTTCTCTGCATACCTGATAACCGTCAATGCCCGGAAGCATTAAATCCAGAAGGATGAGGTTTGGTGCAAAGGAGGAGAAAGCATTTAAAGCTGCTTCTCCGTCATTGACGATGTGGGTATCGAAACACTCTTTTGTCAGATACAAAGAAATCAATTCTGCAATATTATTGTCATCGTCTACGATAAGAATTTTCTGCTTAGTTACCATATATACTCCCCCTTATTTTTTAAATTCTACGATTGTAACACCGGCATCACCTTCACCGAATTCTGCCAGATGAAAATCTTTTACATATTTTAAGCGTTTTAAATAATTATGCACACCTTTTCGAAGTGCACCTGTTCCTTTTCCGTGAACAACCCGGACACTGTTTAAATGAGCTAAATAAGCGTCATCCAGATATTTATCTAATTCTGCAATAGCCTCATCTACTGTTTTTCCCAAAAGGTTGATTTCTGTGCGGATGGAGGCAGATTTATTCATACGTATTTTGCCTGCACCGGTACGCTGCAGGGATGGAGCTGTGATAACCGGTTCGTCAATTAATTGCAAATCGGATAAATGTACTTTGGAACGAAGAATTCCCATTTGTACGAAGACCATTCCTTTTGCATCCGGTTTGGAACTGATGGTTCCCTTGACATTTAAACTTAATACTTTTACGGCATCTCCAAGAGAGATATCTTTGGCAGTAAGAGAGGATTTCTTCTTTTCCGGGGTTTTAAGAGCCATTTTTTTGCCGGTCTGATCCATTTTTTTACGCAGTTCAGAACGCTTCTGCTCTAACTCTTTTGCAGACAGAGACTCTTTTCCTGCTTTGTTGAAAATTTTCATAGTCTGGTCTGCATATTCTTTTGCTTCTCGTAAAATGCGGTGTGCTTCTTCATTGGCATCACGGAGAATGCGTTCTTTCCGCTGTTCCAGCTTATCTTGTTTTTCTTCCAGTTGTTTTTTCAGACTTTCAATTTCTGTTTTATAACGAGCAATTTCTGCTTCTTCTGCTTCGATGGTTTTTCGGCTTTGCTCTAAAGTTGATAAAATATCTTCAAAAGACTCATCTTCCTGACTGATTTGCTCTTTGGCTTTATCAATGATATAAGAAGGCAATCCCAGCTTTCCAGAAATTGCAAAAGCATTACTTTTTCCAGGAATACCAATGAGCAGGCGATAGGTAGGGCGTAAAGTTTCTACATCAAATTCACAAGAAGCATTTTCAACTCCGTCAGTGGAAAGTGCATATACCTTTAGTTCACTGTAGTGAGTAGTTGCCATTGTGCGTATTCCCTGAGCATGAAGGTGAGATAAAATAGCAATCGCAAGAGCTGCACCTTCCGTAGGATCTGTTCCTGCTCCTAATTCGTCAAAGAGAACCAGAGAGTCACGATCCGCTTTTTCAATAAAACGCACCACGTTTGTCATGTGAGAAGAAAAGGTACTGAGAGACTGTTCAATACTTTGTTCATCACCGATATCGGCGTAAACTTCTTTAAAAATGCTGAGGCGGGAATTGTCAAAAGCAGGAATGTGAAGTCCTGATTGTCCCATGAGAGTTAAAAGACCAATGGTCTTTAAGGAAACAGTTTTACCGCCGGTATTAGGACCTGTTACCACCAGGAGGTCAAAGTCTTCGCCCAGACGAACATCAATGGGTACAACTTTGTGCTTGTCAATCAGTGGATGGCGGGCTTTCTTTAAGTCAATAATTCCTTCTGTGTTAAAGCGAGGCTCTGTAGCATTCTGGGATTTTGCCAAAAGCGCTCTGGCAAAAATAAAGTCAAGCTGTGTCATGACTTTCAGATCATCTTCAATGGCTTCTAGATTTTCAGCAGCGTATTGGCTTAGGTTAGAAAGAATAATTTCAATTTCAGCTTGTTCCTTTACTTCCAGTTCCCTCAAATCATTATTTAGTTTTACAATGGCCATAGGTTCTACAAAGACAGTGGAGCCAGTGGAGGATTGGTCGTGAATCATACCGGGAACCTGTCCTTTGTGTTCTGCTTTTACGGGGATACAGTAGCGTCCGTTTCGCATGGTAACAACAGCGTCCTGCAAATAAGTTCTGGCTGAACCGCTGACATAGGAAGAAAGCTGACTGTGGATTTTATCGTTGGTATTCTTCATAGAGCGGCGGATTTGTTTTAATCCTGCACTGGCATCATCTGCAATTTCTTCTTCTGACAGAATACAGCGGCGGATTTCCAAAGCCAGTGGTGTCAGAGGCTGAAGAATTTCAAACATGCCATCTAAGGAGTCTTGATTTTCCTCTGCATTTTCTCGCCGTGCATAAGCTTTGGCGCGATTGGTATTTTCCAAAAGGCTGCAAAGAGATAAAAGTTCTCCTGTTCCTAAAGTACTGCCGATTTCCAGACGTTTTAAAGAACCACGGATATCTTTGACACCGCCAAAAGAAAGAGAGCCTTTTTGATAAATTCTTGCTAATGCATCAGCAGTTTCCTGCTGCATGATTTCGATTTCACTTAAATTATCCAGAGGGGTAAGATTTCGGCATAAATATTTTCCACAGGAAGAGGTAGCGAAGTTTTCCAGTATCTGAATAATCTTACTATATTCTAAAGTTTTTAAAGCTTTTTCATTCATAAAAATCACCTTGTCTAAATTCTATTATACTTGATAAAATATTTCTATTAAAAGAAATAGGAAGTTATGTCCTATTTTACATTAAAATAGGAAGAAAGAAAAGGGAATGTATTAGAATTTTTTGTGTAATCTTCATGAAAAGTTCATAAACTTTTGTTATAATAAAACGTAGTTTTATGTGGAGTGAGTGACATGGAGCAGAAGAAAAACGAAAATTCTTATGAATTTCTAAAAGAAACGATTAAAGAAAAACCCATAGATACAAAGAAAATGGTGAAACGTATTCTTCGGATTTTATTATCCGGAGGTCTTTTTGGTCTGTCAGCAGCGGCAGTTTTTTCGCTGGCAATGCCAGAAATTACAAAAAATATAGAGAAGAAGCAGGAGCAGTCGCAGATACAGTTTACATCAGATACGAAGAACAGTGAGGAAAACACAAAAAACAGTACAGCGGAAGAAGAAAGCTCCGAATCTGGTTCTCAATCGGTAGCAGAAGAACTCACACCAGAGAAATATCAGAAGCTGGTTGCGGATCTTTTTGTTACAGCCCAAGAAGCCGAAACGGCTATGGTGAGGGTAAGAGGAAGTAAAAATGATGAAGTGTGGTTTCAGACACCTTACGAAAGCGAGATTTCAGGTCTGTTGGTAGCAGAAAGCGGACAGGAGCTTTTTGTATTGACAGAATACAGAATTGTAGAAGATGTTGACAGAATACAGGTGGTATTTTGTGATGGAACAGTTACAGATGCCAGATTTTTAAAGGGTGATACTAACACGGGATTTGTCATTTTAAAAATTCCTAAATCAGGTATATCGGCAGAAACAAGAGAAGCGATTACCATTGCACCGTTAGGAGAGTCCTATGAAGTGGATCAGGGCAAACCTGTTCTTGCAATTGGAAGTCCTATGGGGTATAGTGACTCTGTTGGTTATGGAATTGTTACATCAACTTGCAACACCGTATCAAAAACAGATGCAGAATATAGTCTTTTAACTACAGATATTGTAGGAAGTAGTTTGGGAAGCGGTGTTTTGCTGAATTTAGAAGGTGAAGTCATCGGGTTGATTGCACAGTCCTTTGCCAGAGAGGATACACAAAATCTTGTAACTGGACTGGGAGTCTCAGAAGTAAAAGAGATGATTCAGATTTTATCTGATGAAACAAAAGATATTATTTATATGGGTATCACAGGAAAGAGCATTACCACAGATATTTCTGAAAAGAAGGGGATACCTATAGGTGTCTTTGTAGAGCAGGTGGAGGTTAATTCTCCGGCAATGCAGGTAGGAATTCAAAATGGTGATGTAATCATAGGGCTGAACGGGGAAAAGATAGAAACCGTAAAAGGTTACCAGCAGCAGCTCAAATCCTGTAAAGCAGGACAGACAATTAAAGTAAAAGCCATGCGTCAGGGAACAGAGGGATATGTAGAAGTGGACTTTGATGTGACGCTGCAGGCAAGATAGGAAGGATAGGAAAATGAGATTTATTAGTGAACTTCATGAAGGGGAAAAACTTTCAGGTATTTATTTATGTAAACATAAACAGGCAGCAGTGACAAAAAATGGAAAGTCTTATGAAAATGTAATTTTACAGGATAAGACAGGAACCATTGATGCAAAAATATGGGAGCCTAATTCTCTTGGAATTGATGAATTTGATGCCTTAGATTACATTGATGTAGTGGGAGATGTTACCAGCTTTCAGGGAAACCTTCAAGTGAGCATTAAAAGAGTCAGAAAGGCTTCAGAAGGAGAGTATGAACCGGGGAATTATCTCCCTGTAAGCAATAAAGATATTGAGACGATGTATCAGGAACTTTTGGGAATTGTGGATCAGGTAAAAAATCCGTATTTTCATCAGTTGTTATTGGCATTTTTCAAAGAAGACGCTGCATTTGTTAAGACTTTTAAAGGAAATTCAGCAGCCAAAAGCGTGCATCATGGTTTTATAGGAGGACTTTTGGAGCATACAGTCAGCGTGGCAAAGCTTTGCCTTTACTACTGTGGAACTTATAGTATTTTAAATAAAGATTTACTCATTACGGCAGCACTCCTTCATGATATAGGAAAGACAAAAGAGCTCAGCGCATTTCCTATGAATGATTATACAGATGACGGACAGCTTCTGGGACATATTATGATAGGTGCGGAGATGATTCATGATAAAGCAAAGGAAATTCCAGAGTTTCCTTACAAGCTGGAAAGTGAATTAAAACATTGCATTTTGGCACATCACGGAGAACTGGAATATGGTTCACCGAAAAAGCCGGCCCTTGCAGAAGCAGTTGCTCTTAATATGGCAGATAATACCGATGCAAAAATGGAAACATTAACAGAGATTTTTGCAGCAGCGCAAAATCAAAAGGAATGGTTGGGATATAATCGGTTGTTCGAGTCTAATTTGAGAAAATCAAGCTGCGAATAAGATAAATTACATAAGGAATAAATAAGTGAAAGCGGAGCTGTTGTATGGAAGAGTATCAATATTTGATATGTGTTTCATACAACAACTCCTTCTTTTCAGACAGGAGAGTTTATGGAATTTAAAAAGAATGATTTGGTAACAGTAAAAATTGAAGATATGGGGCATGACGGAGAAGGAATTGGAAAGGCTAAGGGTTATACTCTGTTTATTAAGGATACAGTAATTGGTGACGTAGTAGAAGCCAAAATTATGAAAATGAAAAAAAATTATGGTTATGCAAGGCTTGTACGTGTAGTAGAAGCTTCAAAAGAAAGAACAGAGCCTAAATGTCCTGTGGCAAGAGCCTGTGGAGGCTGCCAGCTACAGTTTTTAACTTATGAAAAACAGTTAGAATTTAAGAAGAATAAAGTTGTGGGAAATCTGGAGAGAATTGGAGGATTTTCTGACATTTCCATTGAAAAAGTAATGGGAATGGAAAATCCGTGGCGATATCGAAATAAAGCCCAGTTTCCAGTGGGAAAAGATAAGGACGGTAATCTGATTACAGGCTTTTATGCGGGAAGAACACACTCCATTATTCCCAATACTAACTGTTATCTGGGTGTTGAAATAAATGAAAAAATTTTAAATGCAGTGCTGGATTATATGAGAGAAAATTATGTTGAGCCTTACGATGAGGTAAGTGGTAAAGGACTAGTTCGGCATATTTTAATACGGTATGGATTTAAAACTAACGAAATTATGGTCTGTGTCATTATAAACGGAAGAAAGCTTCCAAATGCAGCAGGACTGGTAGAAAAACTGAAAGACATTTACGGTATGACAAGCATTACCTTAAATGTAAATACAAAGAGAAACAACGTGATTTTAGGAAATGAAATTCTGCCTTTATGGGGTAAGGATTATATTACAGATTATATCGGAGAAGTGAAATATCAGATTTCTCCGCTTTCTTTCTATCAGGTAAATCCTGTTCAGACAGAAAAGCTTTATGGTACAGCTTTGGAATACGCAGGTCTTACAGGGAAAGAAATTGTTTGGGACTTGTATTGCGGAATAGGAACAATTTCCCTATTTTTGGCACAGAAGGCTCGAAAAGTGTATGGTGTGGAAATTGTTCCGGCAGCTATTGAAGATGCAAGAAAAAATGCAAAACTCAATGGCATTGAAAACGCGGAATTCTTTGTGGGGAAAGCTGAGGAGGTATTGCCTGCGAAATATAAAGAAGACGGTGTATATGCAGATGTGATTGTAGTGGATCCGCCAAGAAAGGGATGCGACGAGGCGTTGATTGAGACCATGCTGTCTATGAAACCGGAAAAGATTGTGTATGTAAGCTGTGACTCTGCTACGCTGGCCAGAGATTTGAAAGTGTTGTGCGAGGAGGAGTATCAG
>RCNH01000304.1_pt1 | contig 22430 bp, 22 predicted proteins | sample 2041161 | NCBI WGS metagenome assembly RCNH01 (sample SAMN09708215, study PRJNA481090) | Feces metagenome, whole genome shotgun sequencing project. | biome: feces | host: Leptonychotes weddellii | place: Antarctica: Sion Island | collected 2010-03-01 | reverse complement strand
GAAAATTTGGTTGAAATGATGTTTTTTAGTCGTCGAGTCCCGGTGAGACACTGGGGCTGTTGAAAAAGCGGTGTGTGTAAAGTGGTGGTCTCTTTGAGAATGCCCGATTGCCGCAATTTTGCGCCGCTGCTATGGAGAAGTTCGGTCCCTGAACCCGGAAGAATATCAGAAGGTCATGGAAAATCTGACTGATTCCGGAGTTGTGGTATGCATCGCCGCAGGCAATAACGGCGGGTGGGCGGACAGTACCCTGAACCTGGAATACCGGTATGCCGATGATATCAATATGCATACTGCCGGTTCTTCTGAGGTCAAGGGAGAAAATCACTTTACAGATGTGAAGAGCGATAAGTGATATACCGCTGCCGTTGTGTGGGCAGCAGAAGCCGGTATTACGGAGGGCATCAGTGAAAATATCGTTGGACCCGGCAGATTCATGACCAGAGAGCAGGGGGCAACGGTCCTGATGCGTTATTCCCAATAATCAGCCTGCCTTTCTCGGGGGCTGTACCTCCGGGAAAGGATAAAATGAATGCTGCCTCACAGAAGCCTGTGGGGCAGCATCGTTTATTTTTTAAACAGGGGCTGTTGAAAAATGAAAGCTTCACAAAGGAAAATCCAGCATCTTCCGGTAAGACGAACCCAGCGGTATCCGGGCCGGAGCCTGAATACCGCTGGGTTACTATTACAGATTTTTATGAAAGGAAGAGCTCCGAAAGATCTTGTTTATTCCACAGTGACGGATTTTGCCAGATTTCTGGGCTGGTCCACATCACAGCCCCGTGCCAGGGCGGTATAGTAGGAGAAGGTTTGCAGAGGAATGACATTGAGGCTGGGCTGCAGCAGCGGATGGGTTTTGGGAACCGTAATCACATAGTCGGCAGTCTTTTTTGCCTCCTGCTCCAGATCCTCTGTGGTGAGGCACAGCACCTGGGCACCTCTGGCCTTGACCTCCTTGATATTTGCCATGGTCTTTTCAAAAAGCGGTGCCACAGTGGCAATGGCCACCACCAGGGTGCCGGGCTCAATCAGGGAGATGGGGCCGTGCTTCAGCTCACCGGCAGCATAGGCCTCGGAGTGAATATAGGCAATCTCCTTTAATTTCAGACTGCCCTCCAGACAGGTGGCACTGTCCAGATTGCGCCCGATGAAGAAGGCGTCATGGTGGTCAAAAAGGATGGAAGCATAATACTGAATCTGTGCAATCCGTTCCTCGCTGAGACAGGTCTGTACCTGCTCCGGCAGAGTATACAGGCACTTGCAGGCCGCCTCGATCTCCTCCCGGGGCATGGTTTCCAGAACCTCTGCCAGATACAGCGTAATCAGATATACGGTGGCCAGCTGTGTGGAGTAGGCCTTGGTGGTGGCAACGGCGATTTCCGGTCCGGCCCAGGTATAGAGCACCTGATCGGCGGCCTTGGCAATGGCACTGCCTACTACATTTACAATGGCCAGTGTCTTGGCTTTCTGTGCCTTGGCCTCCCGGAGGGCAGCCAGGGTATCGGCGGTTTCACCGGACTGACTGATAAACAGACACAGGGTGTTTTCGTCCAGAATGGGATCTGCATATCGGAATTCTGAGGCCACAATGGGCTCTGTGGGGATTTTGCAGTTCTTTTCCAGCATGTATTTGGCCAGACAGCCTACATAATAGGAAGAACCGCAGGCAACGATATAGATTCGCCGGATCTTTTTCAGCGTGCTGGCAGAGAGCTGAATCTCATCCAGTACCACATGATTCTCCTGAATGCGGGAATGGATGGTATCCCGGAGGACATGGGGCTGGTCGTAAATCTCCTTCAGCATGAAGTGAGGGAAGCCGCCCCGCTCTGCAGCAGACAGCTCCCAGGTAATGGTCTCCGGCATTCTGCGGACAGGCTCACCCAGTGCATTATAGAACGAGACAGAATTGGCGGTAAATACAGCCATGTCGCCATCTTCCAGATAGGCCACCTTCCGGGTGTGCTTCAGAATGGCAGGTACATCGGAAGCGATGAAGTATTCATTGTCTCCAAAACCGAAGATAAGAGGGGAATCCTTTTTGACGGCGATCATCTGCCGTGGAAATTCTCTGCACAAAATGCCCAGCGCATAGCTGCCCTCCAGACGACGGATAGCCTGCCGCACCGCCTCAAGCAGATCATGGTGATCCCGGTAATATAGTGCAATGAGGTTGGAAATAACCTCGGTGTCCGTATCGGAATGGAAGTGACAGCCCTTTTTAATGAGCATTTCCTTTAATTCTATATAGTTTTCGATGATGCCATTGTGCACCACGGCGATGACACCGTCATCAGACAGATGCGGATGGGAGTTTTGGTCTGAGGGTGCACCGTGAGTGGCCCACCGTGTATGACCGATGCCGATGACACCGGGAAGCTTCTGTCCGTTGTCTGTTTTTTCCCGAAGAGCCTGAAGCCGACCCTTGCTTTTCATGGCTTCCAGTCCCATGGGGCCATGGACGCAGATTCCGGCAGAGTCATAGCCACGATATTCCAGCTTGGAAAGACCGTCCAACAAAATCGGCGCTGCTTGCCGCTTGCCAACATATCCAACGATTCCACACATAGAAATAACCTCCAAAATATAGAATAGGGGTTTGCTCCCAATTCATTACCTGCATTATACTATTCATAAGGTGCAAAAATCAATCATTATTTTATGAAAATTTCTACAAATTTTTCGACAGAGTAAAAAAGAGCAGTCTCACTTTGAAAGGAGACTGCCCTGCCCGGCGGTTATTCCGTGGCGCCCAGCTGCCAGAATGCAACGGCACTGGCGGCGGCCACATTGAGAGAATCCACATTGTGCGTCATGGGAATCATGACGGTGTAATCGCATTGTACAATGGTTTCCGGGGCCAGACCGTCTCCTTCTGTGCCCAGAACAACGGCCAGCTTCTCTTCCTGTGCAAGCCGTGGATTACGAAGAGAAAGGGAGTCCTCCTTGAGTGCCATGGCTGCGGTTTTAAAGCCCAGGCTGTGGAGTTTTTGCTGCCAGTCCGCTTCCACATAGGTCCAGGGAACCTGAAACACAGTGCCCATACTCACCCGAATGGACCGGCGGTAGAGGGGATTGCTGCAGCAGTCTGTGAGAAGTACTGCATCCATATTGAGGGCAGCGGCAGAGCGGAAAATGGCCCCCACATTTGTGGGATTCATGACATTTTCCAGCACTGCCACCCGGCGCACGCCCCTGCAAATGGTTTCCAAAGCAGGAAGGGGCTTTCGCCGCATGGCACACAGAAGCCCTCTGGTGAGCTGAAAGCCGGTCAGCTGGGTCAGAACCTCAAAGGGGGCTGTGTAAACCGGGACACCACTGCATCGGGCCAGAATTCCGGCGGCCTGTCCCTCCAGATCGTGGGAAGAAGCCAGCAGGGAAATGGGCTCATAGCCTGCATCCAGGGCCCGTTCGATGACCTTGGGGCTTTCTGCGATAAAAATACCCTGCTGGGGGTCCTGCCGGTTTAAAAGCTGTACCTCGGACCGCCTGGCATAGATGTCTAACTCCGGGGCGGAAAAGTCGGTAATTTCTCGAATATCAGCCATAGATTCTACCTCCTGCAATGAAAATCAGGGCTTGTTTTTCTTCCTCCTGCGCCGTCCGTCTGCAACCGCCACCACCTTTCCGGGAATCCGGGGCTCAGAGCGTAAGGCACGCCGTCTGGGAGCGGCAGGCACCGGCGTTTCAGATACGGAGGGGGCTTTTTTGGCAGGTTTTTGGGCCTGTCTGGCCGGTTCCTGTCTGACCGGTTCTTGTGCGGTAGGTCTGGTGGGCCGCTGGCGCCGCTGATTGCGCTGGGGCTTGGCAGTGGCCTCGAAAATTTCCATGGGCCAGGGGTGATTCTTCACCTCCGGCACGGCTTTTCCAATCAGCTTCTCAATGTCTTTGAGATAGGAAAGTTCATCAAAATTGCAAAAGCTGATAGCAATGCCACGATGTCCTGCACGGCCTGTTCTGCCAATGCGGTGGACATAGGTTTCCGGCACATTGGGAAGCTCATAGTTGATGACACAGGGCAGCTCATTCACATCAATGCCACGGGCGGCGATGTCTGTGGCTACCAGCACCCGGATTTCACGGGATTTGAACCGTTCCAGAGCGGTCACCCGGGCAGACTGGCTCTTGTTGCCGTGAATGGCCATAGCGGGAATCCCGGACTTGGTCAGGGTTTCGGCCACCCGGTTGGCACCGTGCTTGGTATTGGTGAAAACCAACACACTGGGATAGTTGTTTTTGGTGAGAATGTCGTGGAGCAGAAGTTTTTTGTTTCCCTTGTCAATTTTATAGACCTTCTGGGAAATGGCATCCACGGTAGAGGATTGGGGAGTTACCTCCACACGAATGGGGTCATGGAGAATAGTCTGGGACAGGGTTGCAATTTCCTGGGGCATGGTGGCAGAAAAAAGGAGGGTCTGCCGCTTCTGAGGAAGTCTGGCAATGACCTTCCGCACATCGTGAATAAAGCCCATATCCAGCATCCGGTCTGCCTCATCCAGGACGAAAATTTCCAGTCGGCTCAGGTCAATGTGGCCCTGATTGCACAGATCATTGAGGCGGCCCGGTGTAGCAATCAGCACATCAACGCCCTTTTGAAGGGCCTGCACCTGAGGAGCCTGTCCCACACCGCCGAAAATGACCGTGCTTCTGACGGGCAGAAATGCGCCGTAGGATCGGAAGTTATCCTGAATCTGCAGGGCCAGCTCCCGGGTGGGAGTCAGAATCAGGGCACGGATGGGATGATGACTTTTCGTGACCTCTCCGGAAATCCGCTGCAAAATGGGGATGGAGAAGGCGGCTGTTTTACCGGTTCCGGTCTGGGCGCAGCCGATGAGGTCCCGGCCCTGGGCCACAGGTCCGATGGCTGCGGCCTGAATGGGAGTGGGGGCGGTATAGCCCATCTTCCGGACGGCCTGAAGCAGTTCAGGTAATAAATTTAATGATTCAAATGTCATAGATAATCCTTGCTGTGTAAATTTGCCATAGGCATCGTTATAGTATACACTAATTTTTGGAGAATTGCAAACAAACCAGAAGAAAAGCCGGTTAGTCGTTGCACAAATGGGGAAAACATGATATGATATAAAAATTAAATTGGGTTCCTATGCCTGTGAGTTTTTTGTAATAAGTTTTTTGTGATAAAGGAAGTTTATAATATGTACGAGTTGATTAACGATAAGACACTGGCAGAGTATGAAGCGTTTATTGCAGGACATCCCAAGGGCCATTTTGCCCAGTCCAGTCTTTGGGGCAAGCAAAAATCCGCATGGACCTGGCGTGCCGTTGCGGTTCGTGGTGAGGATGGGAAAATTAAGGGCTCTATGGCATTTCTGATCCGCAGAATGCCTGTTTTTCGGGCCAGTATGCTCTATGCCTGCCGTGGCCCCGTGTGTGATCTGGAGGACCGGGAGACATTGGAGGAGCTGGTGAAGGGTGCAAAGGCCCTGGCCAAGGAGTACCATGGCTATGTCATCAAGGTAGACCCCGATGTTCCTGTGGAGAATCAGGAATTCCGGGAGATGCTGGAGTCCTTTGGCTTCCGTGTCATGCAGTCCGGAAAGAACTTTGAAGGCATTCAGCCGAAGTTTGTTTTCCGCCTCAATGTGGAAAATAAGACCGAGGAAGAAATGCTGGCTTCCTTCCATCAGAAGCACCGCTATAATATTCGCCTTGCCGTCAAGAAGGGTGTAGAGGTGAAGATCTGCGGTCAGGAAATGGTGCATGACTTTACCCAGATCATGATTGAGACCGGTATGCGTGACAACTTTGTGACCCGAAACGAAGAGTATTTTTCCAATATTCTGAAGAATCTGGGAGAGCATGCCCGGCTGTATATGGCCTTCTATGAGGGTCAGCCCATTGCAGGTACCCTGGCCATCTGGTTCGGCGATAAGGTGTGGTATCTCTATGGTGCTTCCTCCAATACCCACCGGAACCTGATGCCCAACTATCTGCTGCAGTGGAACATGATCCAGTGGGCACTGGAAAAGAAGTGCAGAATCTATGACTTCCGTGGTGTTTCCGGAGATCTGAACGAGAGCAATCCTCTGTATGGCCTGTACAAGTTCAAGAAGGGCTTCAATGGTGATTTTACGGAGTTTGTAGGCGAATTTGACCTGATTCTCAGCAAACCCCTGTATGTGATGATTGATAAGGCCACCAAGATTTATCAGCACCGCAATGTCCTCAAGTATCGCCGGGAGAACAGGGATAAGGCACCGGACGCAAAGAAAGCAGAGTAAACCCTGAGGGGGAAAAGTATGAAAGCCTATATTGTAGAGACAGATAAAATCATTCATAATGTTCAGGTTCTGAAACAGAAGGCAGGCAATGCCGTTATCTGGGGTGTTGTAAAAGGCAATGGATACGGCCTGGGAGCAGCGAAGCTGGCTCAGGTACTCTATGGGGAAGGAATTACCCATTTTGCCGTGACGGCACTGGAGGAGGCGGCAGCCCTGCGGGAAGCGGGCCTCAAGGATGCCGACATTCTCATGCTTCGGGAAACCGCAGACGAGCAGGAGCTGGAACAGCTGTTAAATCTGGATGTGATCTGTACGCTTGGTTCTCTGGATGCAGCGCAGGCTCTGAATGCCGCAGCGGGAAAAATGGGGAAAAAGGCTCTGGCCCATGCAAAACTGGATACAGGGATGGGCCGGTATGGATTCCTGCCCCAGCAGCTGGAGCAGGCCAAGCAGCTCTGGAATTATGAAAACATTGAAATTCAGGGCACCTTCACCCACTTTTACCGGGGCGGTAACGAAAAGGTGAGAAATCAGCAGTTTGAGAGCTTCCAAACCATGGTGGACAGCCTCAGACAGGCTGGCTGCCAGGTGGGAATGGTGCATTGCTGCAATTCCCTGGCCTTTTGGTATGCGCCTCAGATGCATCTGGATGGGGTGCGTCTGGGCTCCTGCCTTTTGGGCCGTGTGGGGTATGCTCCGGAGGCGGGCCTCAAGCGGGTTGGCTATGTGAAGGCCGATGTGGAGGCCCTGAGAACCATCCCCAAGGGCCACAATGTGGGCTATGGCGGTGACTGCCAGGTAAAGCGGGAGACGAAAATCGCCGTGATTGGGGTTGGATATCTCCATGGCTTCTCTGTGGAGCGGGGCTATGATGTGTTCCGTCCCCGGGACTGCATCCACTCCATGGGACGGTACCTCAAGTACCTGCTGAAGCACCACCGGCTGACGGTGGAGGTCAACGGAAAGACCTGCCCGGTTTTGGGCCATGTAGGTATGGTAAATCTGATTGCCGATGTGACGGACATCTCCTGTGCGCTGCATGATCCTGTGGTTGTGCAGGTGAATCCTCTGGATCTGAAAGCGATGGAGGTACGGTTTCAATGAAAAGAAGCATTGCAGCGCTCCTTTTGGTCCTGGCACTGATGCTGTCGGCCTGCACCGTGATCCCTGAGGAACTGGAGGAAATGATCGGACCGTTGAAGGGACAGGTGGAAAGCAAACCCACCTTCCGGGAGATGGTCTATACCCGCCCCGATATCAACGAATTAAAGGAAGCTGCAAAAACGGTCTGTGAAAAGGGGAAAACACAGACCGATGCAAAAGAGATTATGGACAGTCTGCTGTTCTACTATGACCAGCTTGACCACTGTCAGACCATGTATAAGCTGGCGGACATCCGCCACAGCCTGGATTTGTCCGACCCCTACTACAAAGAGGAGTACACGGTCTGTGCGCAGGCCTGGAATCAGGCAGGGGAGAGCATGGACACTGTATACCGCAGTCTGGCCCAGTCCCCGGCAAGAGCCGACCTGGAAGAGCTGTACTTCGGGGAAGGCTATTTTGACCAGTACTTAGATGAGGAAGGACAGGCATTGGAGTCTGTCTGGTCTGAGAAGTTTGTGGAGCTTCTGGATGAGGAGGCCCAGCTGGAGGCCAGGTACTATGATGTGCTGAATGGACTCTCCCAGAATCAGGCCGACGAAGATTATACGCAGAAGCTGGCCCAGGCGCTGGCTCCTGTGTATCTGGATCTCATTCGGGTGCGGCAGGCCATGGCCAAAGAAATGGATTACGCTGACTATGAATCCTTTGCCTGGGATTGGTCCTATTACCGGGACTATACGCCGCAGGAGGCAGAGAATTATGTGGCATCCATTCAGGAAAATCTGGTGCCTCTGTATTTCCAATTGTGGAACTCTGATTTTTTTGAAGAGGCTTATTCTGTGGAGGTCTCCGGGCAGCAGATTCAGGACTATGTGCACTCTGCGGCAGAGCATATGGGAGGCATGGCAGAGGAAGCCTGGCAGATGCTGACCGATCAGGAGCTGTATGACCTTTCCAGAGGAGAAAATAAGTACATGGGCTCCTATGAAGTATACCTGAGCACCTATGAGGCCCCCTTTATTTTCTTCTATCCCGATGGAAGTATTACAGACTATATTGGCTTTTCCCATGAGTTCGGCCATTTTATCAATGATTACGCCGCCCAGGAGAGCTATCTGTCTGTAGATTATGCGGAGGTGCAGTCCCAGACCATGGAGTATCTGGCAACCTCCTATTCTCTGGACACTGACAAGAATACCCTGGAAGCTCTGCGTAAAATGACACTGGCCAACAGCCTGTCTACCTACATAGATCAGGCGGCCTATCACAGCTTTGAAAGCCGGGTGTACAAGCTGACGGAAGAAGAGCTGACCCCGGAGAATCTCAACAAAACCTATGCCCAGGTTTTGCAGGACTTCGGTATTGAGGCATCAGAAGGAGCGGAGACGGCCTGGGCCGAAGTGCCCCATTTCTTTATTGAGCCTTTCTATGTTCTGAGCTATGTGGTTTCAAACGATATTGCCATGCAGATCTATGAAAAAGAGCTGAAGGAAGAAGGAACAGGACTGGAACTGTTTGAGCTGCTGTCCATGCAGTGGGAGGACGAAGAATTTCAAAACATTCTGGACACTGCCGGGATTGTCTCCCCCTTTGCACAGGAACGGATGGGCAGTCTGAAAACCCGGTTTCAGACAGAGCTGATTGACCGGCTGGAGTAATATACAGAAAAGCCACGCTTAGCTTTGAACGGAGTCCGTTCAGAGTAAGAGTGGCTTTTTTAGAGATGTTGTTACCAGAACCGCTTGGCAGAGCGGAACATGGTCCATTTATGATTCAGAAAAACGCTTGCGCCCAGCAGGAGGCAGAGAAAGGAAACCCAGGGAGAACACCGGGGCAGAACCTGACCCAGCACATAGCCCACAGCGGACAGAAGCAGCATAATTCCCCAGACCAGAAGCCGGATTCGCAGCAGCCGGAGATAAGCTTCGGGATTCAAACAGGAGTCGGGGTGTTTTCCGCGGGGATAGAGATAAGGGTTGGGAATCAGCCTGGTCCAGTGCAGGGCCTGAACGCCGAGAATCAGGGCGTACAGCCCGCCTGCGGCGAAACAAACAGTCAGCAGAATATCAAACGCCACATTCATAGCAAAAATCCTCTCTGCCCAGAGGGCCTATTTTGTTCATTATACCAGTTGCGGAGAACAAATGCAAGAACCACTTGTAAATGAAAGAAATTCGTGGTAAACTAAGGTAGTTTGGAGTGAAATCCGTTATTTTTCAGCCAGAGCCCCTAAGGGATTCCGGCTTTTTCTATGGCATTTCCCCCCGATTCAGTAGGGACAAATTTATGGAGGAATGAACGATGCCTACATTGCAAGAAGAAATCAGCCGCCGTCGGACCTTTGCGATTATCTCCCACCCCGACGCCGGTAAAACCACGCTGACCGAAAAGTTCCTGCTTTACGGCGGCGCCATTGCCCAGGCCGGTGTGGTCAAGGGCAAAAAAAATCGTCGTGCTGCTGTGTCCGACTGGATGGAGATTGAGAAACAGAGAGGTATCTCTGTTACTTCCTCTGTAATGCAGTTCCAGTGGGGCGGCTGCTGCATCAACATCCTGGATACCCCCGGTCACCAGGACTTTTCTGAGGATACCTACCGGACCTTGATGGCAGCTGACTCTGCCGTTATGGTCATTGACGGCAGTAAGGGCGTTGAGGCCCAGACCCGGAAGCTGTTCAAGGTCTGCGCTATGCGCCACATTCCCATTTTTACCTTTATCAACAAGATGGACCGGGAGTCCAAGGACCCCTTTGACCTGCTGGAGGAGCTGGAACAGGAGTTGGGCATTGAGACCTACGCTATGAACTGGCCCATTGGCTCCGGCAAGGAGTTTCAGGGTGTCTATGACCGCCGGGGCAGTCAGCTCCTGTTCTTCTCCTCCGGTGCTGCCGGCAGAAACCGGGCGGGAAAAGAGGAAATTGACCTCTATGACCCCAAGGTTGCGGATATTCTGGGAGACGAAAAGAAGTATCATCAATTAGTTGATGATGTGGAGCTGCTGGGAGCGGGCCGGGACTTCGATCTGGAGGAAGTCCAGCACGGTCGGCTGAGCCCTGTGTTCTTTGGCTCTGCTCTTACCAACTTCGGCGTGGAGCCGTTCCTGGAGGAGTTCCTGAAGATGACACCGCCCCCTCTGTCCCGGACGGCAGACTGCGGTGTGATCGATGCATTTGACCCCAGCTTCTCCGCCTTTGTCTTTAAGATTCAGGCCAACATGAACAAGGCCCACCGGGACCGTCTGGCCTTCCTGCGAATCTGCTCCGGCAAATACGAGCGTGATGCAGAAGTCTACCATGTGCAGGGCGGCAGAAAGATGCGTCTGAGCCAGCCCCAGCAGATGATGGCCGCCGAGCGTGAAATCGTGGAAGAGGCCTATGCAGGAGACATTATCGGTGTCTTTGACCCCGGCATTTTCTCCATCGGTGATACGGTCACGGCTCCCGGCAAAAAGTTTAAGTTTGCAGGAATCCCCACCTTTGCCCCGGAACACTTCGCCCGGGTCTCTGCCAAGGACTCCATGAAGCGCAAGCAGTTTGTGAAGGGTACAGAGCAGATCGCCCAGGAAGGTGCCATCCAGATTTTCAAGGTGCCTAATTCCGGTATGGAAGAGGTTATTGTAGGCGTTGTCGGTGTGCTGCAGTTTGAAGTGTTCCAGTACCGTATGAAAAATGAGTACGGCGTGGATCTGCGGATGGAGTACCTGCCCTATGAGGAGCTGCGCCTCATTGACAGCTACACAGGAGAGCTTCACGATTTGAATTTGGGCTCCGATGCGGAGCTGCTGGAGGACTACCGTGGCAGAAGCCTTCTGGTATTTACCAGCTACTGGGCCATTGATTTCACCTGCCGCCGGAATCCCGGCCTGCAGCTGTCCGAAATCACAGTGGAACAGACAGAAGAATAATCTTCTCGGAGCCGCTGCATTGTGCAGCGGCTCCGTTTTCGGAAAGAATGTATATAACAAAATCAGGAGCTGTCCCGGTCAAAACGGGACAGCTCCTGTATGGACAAGGAAATAACCCTCTATTGGGCGGCAAGAACCTTTGCAACCTCCACCATGGCCTGGGTAATCTGTTCCAGGGGCATTTCTGTTTCGGCAGGAACGTGGATGAAGCCGGCAGGAATGTTTCTGGGAGTGGCCCAGGTGAGCAGGTGGTAGAGAATGCAGTTGCAGACATAGCTTCCGGCAGTCAGAGACAGATCCGCCGGAATCTGGGCCTGTTCCAGAGCCTTCAGAATCTGTTCCAGAGGCAGGGTGGAGAAGTAGGCATCAGGCCCGCCGGGAATCAGGGGCTGATGAAAGGGCTGAAAGCCCAAATTGTCAGGAATGGAGGCGTGGGCGAAGTTGATGCCCACCTTTTCCGGCGTGATTTTCTTCCGGCCCGCAGCCAGACCGAGACAAACGACACAGTCGGGCTGATGGGTCTCCAGAAGGGCCTGCAAAGCCTGCGGGGCCTCATTGAATACCACGGGAAGCTCAGCGGTAATGATGGTGGCACCGTTGATTGTTTGGGGCATATTTTTGAGACAGTCATAGGATGGATTGGTAGGCCCTCCGTTAAAGGGCATAAAGCCGGTAAACAGAATTTTCATAGGGAATCCTCCTTCACATAATAAAAAATTCCCCGCCCTGTACGCGGTTTGGTGCCGGGTCACAGAGACGAGGAATCTGGGATTTAGACGGTAACTTTGCGGATGATGCCCATGGGGGTCTGCTGGTCATCCTGACCCAGGGGGTTGTCCTTCAGAATCCGGGCATACAGATGCTTGTCCAGAGCCTTGGAGGAGGTGCCCAGGATCTGACCTTCCAGATCATTGATGTCCACAATGCAGGTATCAAAGCCGATGCGGTCTTTGATTTCAGCAGCCACCTGATCGGGCTTCACAGGGCCCAGAACCACATAGTGGTTATAGGGAGGAATGGTATTGTGGCAGGGGCCGTCGATGGAGCGTGCCTTGTAGCCTGCTACGGAGTAGAACCAGCCCTTTTTCTTAAAGAGCTTCTTGCCGATGACGGACACGGCAGCAGCGAAGAGAATTCGCAGAGTACCGCACTCCCGCAGGGCACATTCCATGGTCTCAGGCATACCCAGACCGATGCCATGGGGGGTCTTGGTAACGTGCTTGCTCAGGGTATAGGCCAGCTTCCGGGGCTTGATATCCTCAAGAGGAATGGCACGGTCCTGGGTGCAGGCTACGATCTTTTCAGAGATAAAGAGCACATCACCGGGCTGCAGCTGGGGCTTGCCGTACTTTTCGGCAACGTCACAGATGTTATCGTCCTTGGTGATGAGATGGGTGGTAATAGGCAGGCGGAGGTACTGCACCCCGTCTACTTCGATAATTCCCTTTTTGCCCTCATTGGGCTGTAATTCTGCCATAGATACTCCTTTCATGCTCAGGCCATTTCCATGGCCAGGGGGCGGCCGCCCAGAATGTGGAAATGCAGATGAGGCACGGTCTGGCCGGCATCAGGGCCGCAGTTGCTGACCACACGGAAGCCGCCGGTTAAATCCTTACCCAGCTGGGCGATGACTTCAAAGCAGTGGGCCACGACACCGGAATTTTCGGCGGTGATGGCAGCAGCACTGTCAATATGTGTCTTGGGGATGACCAGGATGTGGACCGGGGCCTGGGGGTTAATATCCCGGAAGGCCAGGACGGTCTCGTCCTCATAAACCTTCTGGGAGGGGATGTCGCCGGAGATGATCTTACAGAACAGACAATCAGACATAGATGATTCCTCCCGTATTTAATAGGTAGTGACTGTCAATATTATAACACAAACGGGTATTTTTGCAATAGTTTCCCCAAGAAAGGCGGGCAAAATCCCGATTTTAGAAAAATTAACCCTTTTGTCACAACTAATACAGAATAATTTGGTAAAATAAACAAAACAGAGAAAGGGGTGGGACGATGCAGGAATCTTCCGCCAATGCGATGACCTCCCTTGGACAGGAGGAGCTGATTCATTTTGCTGCCCGATATCAGCAGCTCATGCTGCTGTATGAAGGTGGAATCAAGCAGATTACCACCAAACTGGACATTTTGAACCGAGAGCACCGGGTTCGTGGGATGCGTACCCCCATTGAGACGGTGAAGTCACGGCTCAAGACCCCCAAGAGCATTGCAGACAAGCTGGCCCGCCGGGGGGTAGATCTGTCAATCGACTCCATTGTGGACAACCTCAACGATGTAGCCGGAGTCAGAGTGATTTGTCCCTATATTTCCGATATCTATTCCGTTCGGGATATGCTGTTGTCTCAGGCAGATGTGAGGCTGTGTCAGGAGAAGGACTATATTAAAAATCCAAAGCCCAACGGCTACAGAAGTCTCCATCTGGTTGTAGAGGTTCCCGTGTATCTGTCGGACTCCCGGCAGATGGTTCGGGTGGAAATTCAGATTCGCACCATTGCCATGGATTTTTGGGCCAGCCTGGAGCATGAGATTCATTATAAAACCGCCGCAGAAGAGATTCCCGACGGAGTGGTTCAGGAGCTGTCCCAGTGTGCGGATATCATAGCGCAGACAGACAGCCGGATGGAGGCCATTGCTATCCGTCTGCACCAGGTTGCTCCGAAACAGGGTACGGTGGTGGAAATCTAATACCACTGAAAAGAATGGACATGTTTTTTTAAAATGATACCCCCAACGAAAGCTGGGGGTATTATTTGTGCAGACAGAAAAGAAAGTTTATGCTATAATGAAATCCATGGAAAGGATGGTGTATGATATGGCAGATTGGATGGAACGGTTCAGAGCCTTGTTTCAGAGAAAGGAAAAGGCTACCCGGACGGAGCCCATGGAGTTTCTGGAGCAAATGGGATATTCCGTAGAGGAACAGGAGAGCGGTGCGCTTGCCATCAAAAAGAACGGACGGGTTCTGCTCCTGAGTTGTGAGCCGGGGGCAAAGGCTAAAATCCGCTATCGGCAGGAAAGTCCCTATCTGGTTCTGTTCTCCTATACCAATGGCTCTTACTTTGTAAACGACAGCAATGAGACCGGCTATGTGGCCTTACTGGAACAGCTTACAAAGGTTCGCAATGCCCCCTCCCTTTTGGAGGCTGCAACGGAATTTTTGAAGGTGCGGGAAACGGTTCAGGAATAAAAAAGAGGCTGCCTCATCGATTGGGATGAGGCAGCCGTTTTTGTATGGAAATTACTGAGCGTTCCGGGTCATAACCAGGGGGTACATGGTCTGGTCACTGCTGTCGGAAGACTGGAGGGTCAGGGTGTCGCCATCCAGGGAGAAGGTGACATTCTCCACATAGAGGCCGTTCTGCATATGCAGGGTGGTGCCGTCTACATAGTAAGAGCCGCTCTGCTCGGGAGCATTGACACTCAGCATTTCGGGGGTGATGCTCTTAGAGACGCTGTCGTTCACATATTCCTCAATGGTCATACCGTACTGCTTCTGCATGGCCTCGTTTGCCTGCTCCTTATCCATGTTCTGCTCGGCAAACTGCTTGTACATGAGATCAATGGTGTAGGAGCAGATAGCCTCGGTGAACTCGGCAAGCTCGGCCTGGGTCTTTTCGGCATCCAGAGCCATGGTCCAGGTAGCATCTTCGGACAGAGTGTAGGTCATCTGCACAGCCAGAGGAGAGTCGAAGCCCTCCAGGCCAAAGGTTTCAGCAGGAATTTCATAGGTGAAGTCCCAGGAACCGATGAGGGGAGCAGCCTGTGCGGCATCGAAGGAGCCGTCGGACTCGACGGAAGAGGAGAGAGATTCGGTTTCGTCAATGTTTGCAGCTTCTGTTTCGGTGGCTGCGGTGGTGGCTGCGGTGGTGGTCTCAGCGGCATCGTTAGAAGAGCCGCAGGCGGTCATAGCCAGGACCAGCACCAGGGACAGAGCAATCAAAGTAAGCTTTTTCATATGTTCCTCCATGTAATTTTTGTAGAATTTTCTTGCTGGAATCGTGGAGTATTGTAGCAGAGAGCCTATATAAAGTCAATACGGCCAGAATAACTTCTTTGTCAACAATAGAGAAAGTTCTAATATGGCAGACCATTGGGGTTCGCAAAAAAGAATTTGAAAAAAGTGAAAATTATACTTGCATTTTTTCAAAACTGTGGTATAATAAGTCTCGTCCTGAACGGAGGCTTAGCTCAGCTGGTTAGAGCGCCTGCTTCACACGCAGGAGGTCACTGGTTCGAGTCCAGTAGTCTCCACCATAATCCGAGTCGATTCTGATTGGAATTGATTCGGATTTTTTGCTTTTTATAAGCAAATTTCATGCAGATACGACAAAACGGAAAACTCAAAGCTCCCGGAGCATAAATTGTAACAAAAAATTTTTGAGAAATTTACACTTTGTGCACACAAATTCTATGGATTTTTTTACCAACTTTAGTTATAATACATATGTACATCCGCCAAGAGGTGTTAGTATTTAAAATGAGGTGATCGGATATGTGTGCCGAAATGAAAGATACCATGGTGCCTGCTGAGGTGCCTGTTTCCCGTCGTAAGGCTTTGGAGAAGATTGTGCAGATGGCTGGCCTGCGGCCCGGCCTGCAGGTGCTGGATGTGGCCTGCGGAAGCGGAGAGCTGTTTCCTTTGTACTTAGAAAAAGGGGTTGCCGGTATTACCGGCGTGGATTATTCAGCAGAAAAGCTGAACGAGGGAACGAAAAAGTTTACTATGCCGGAAGTCCATATGATTCGGGCAGATATTCGGGCCTGCAAGTTTGACAGAGGCTTTGATCGCTGCCTTCTGGTGGATGCTCTGCCGGAGTTTACGGATCTGGGACAGCTGCTTCCCCGGCTTGCAGACTTTGTAAAGCCCGGCGGTCGGCTGGTGCTGGCCCATAGCACCGGAAAGCCGGAGCAGGTTATGAGTGCCGAAGAACTGGCAAAGCGTCTGGCTCCCTGGTTTGTGGTGGACGTGTGCACGGAAGAGGAACTGTATCTGGTTTCTGCTGTAAGAAACGATGTTCCTGTTGCCACCGCAGTTCCCGGCACGGATAAGAAATAAATCTATAGGGCCGGTTTTCAAACTGCAGGGGAATCGCTGAAATAACCGTGCCGGTTATGGGGAGACTCCCGGACAAGATCAATCACAGGGGTGTGCATGAGGCTTGCTTATGCACACCCCTGTTTTATACCCGGACCAATGAAGCGGTGCAGAGCGGTGGAGTACAGACAAAAAAAGAGAACCCCATACACAAAGCGTGTATTGAGGTTCTCAATTGGTGCCGGTGACCGGGATCGAACCGGTACGCTTTTTACGGCGAGGGATTTTAAGTCCCTTGTGTCTGCCTGTTCCACCACACCGACATCAGCTATATTATTCTAACATCTTTTCATGCATCCGTCAAGACGGTGCAGCTAAAAACACAGAAGAACGGTTGCTCCGGCTGTTTTCAGTAAATAATATTAAAATATTAAAAATCAATGTTTTCTCATTAAGTCCGGATTATTGCGCAGGCGTTTTTTTTATGTTACAATAGGGAAAAAACAGAAAGGATGGCGGATGTGAGCAAAGCAGACGAAATTTACCGGGCAACATGCCTTGATATTTTAGAAAATGGTGTATGGGACACAGACCAGGAGGTGCGGCCCCGATGGGAAGATGGCACACCCGCCCATACCGTGAAAAAGTTCGGCGTGGTGAACCGCTATGACCTGCGGGAGGAGTTCCCTGTCATGACCCTGCGGCGCACTGCATTTCAGAGCTGTGTGGATGAGCTTCTGTGGATTTGGCAGAAAAAGTCCAATAATGTGAAGGAGCTGAGCAGCCATATCTGGGACAGCTGGGCGGATGAATCCGGCTCCATTGGTAAAGCCTATGGCTATCAGCTGGGAAAGAAATATCAGTTCCCAGAAGGAGAATTTGACCAGGTGGACCGGGTTTTGTATGACCTGAAGCATAATCCGGCTTCCCGGCGGATTCTGACCAACCTGTATAATTTTGAGGATCTCCATGAAATGCACCTGTATCCCTGTGCCTATTCCATGACTTTTAATGTCTCAGGCAATACTCTGAACGCCATTTTGAATCAGCGTTCTCAGGATATGCTGACGGCCAATAACTGGAATGTGTGCCAGTATGCAGTACTCCTGCACATGATGGCCAAGGTCTCCGGCTTTGAGGCAGGCGAACTGGTTCATGTGATTGCAGACTGTCACATCTATGACCGTCATGTACCTCTGGTCAAAAAGATGCTGGAGCAGTCCGGCTTCCCTGCACCGAAGTTCGTGATGGAAGAAAAAGAAAACTTTTATGACTATAATGCCAAGGATTTCCGTCTTGAGGGGTATGAATACTGTCCCTTTGGGGAAAAGATTCCTGTGGCAATCTGAGGAAACACTATGGAAGCCATTGTTGCAGTTTATGAAGACTGGGGAATTGGAGCCAACGGAACCCAGCCCATCGCCCTGTCAGCGGACCGGAAATATTTCCGGCAGATGACAAAGGGAGCCTGTGTCATTGTGGGAAACCGCACCTTGCAGGATTTTCCCGGCGGCAAGCCCCTTCCCAACCGGGTCAATATCGTTCTGACCCGTGGGGAGCAAAGAATCGAGGGGGCCCTGATTGCCCATAGCCCGGAGCAGGCTCTTTCCCTGGCCCAGGGCAGGACCATGGTCATTGGAGGCGCATCGGTCTATGAGCAGATGCTGCCCCATTGTGATGTGGTCTATGTGACCAAAGTGGGAGCCCGTCCCAAATCAGATGTGTTTTTCCCCAATCTGGATGAGGATGACCGGTGGATCTGTACAGATCCGGGGGATATGCAGTGGGAAAACGGCGTATCCTACCGCTTCTGCACCTACCGCCGCAAGGGATAAGGAGACAGTATGGCAAAACATTTTTCTCCGGAGACCATGGATTTTCTCTGGGGGATTCGGCTGAATAACGAACGGACCTGGTTTGAGGCCCACAAACAGGAGTATGTGAACGACCTGTATGAGCCTATGAAGGCCTTGGGACAGGCGGTGTATCCTTATTTTAAAGACATGCCGGATATGGAACTGAAGGTTTCCAGAATCTATCGGGATGCCAGACTGCATCCGCCGGTTCCTTACAAGGAGACGCTGTGGTTTAGTATTCGCAAGCCTGTGGATTCCTGGTCCCGGCACCCAACCCTGTATTTTCAGATGTCGCCGGAGGGAGGAAGCTTCGGATTTCTGCTCTGGCAGCCAAAGACCGATGTGATGGAGCAGTTTCGGAACACACTTCTGCAGAGGCCGGAGCCTTTTCTGAAGCTGGTCAGACAGGCAGAGAAAGAGACGGGTCTGATTCTGAAGGGGGAATCCTATAAGCGGCCCAAGCCCTGTGCAAGAGAAGGACTGGAGCCTTATTTCTCCTGGCGTGGAAAGCTGGAGGCCAGTGAGAGTCTGGAGCCGGGGCCGAAACTGTTTGATCCGGATTTGGGCAGCTATATTGGACCTAAGCTGGCGGCCTGGTATCCTCTGTGCGAATATTTCTATCGCTTTACCCTGGAATGAAATTAAAATTCTTTCCATTTTTGTAAAATTTAAAGGCAGAAGTCATGAAATGCGGTGCATTTGTGTGGCTTCTGCTTTTTTATTGCACAGAGCAGGAAAAGAACCATGTTTTTTCTAATGGAATTCCGAATGGATTTCGCTTGAATCCGACATATTAGTTATGCGGAGGAAACGAAGCAGAAAGGAAGATGGCAAGTGAAAAAAACAATGATTCGGGCAGTCACATTGATTTTGCTCATAGGTCTGCTGGCAGTGCCCACATTTGCTTCACAGGTTTTGGTGCCTGTGGGAAAAGCGGTGGGACTGGAGCTGGAGGGGGAAGGACTCTTTGTAGCGCAGATCGACAAAACCCTGGGACAGCGGGTAAAAAAGGCGGGTCTTCAGGAAGGCGACCTGATTGTAAAGGTAGACGGCCAAAAGGTGACAGATGCCCAGGCCCTGCGGGATTTGGTATCCCGATGTAAAGAGGAACTGATTATTACGGTCCTAAGAGACGGAAAAGAGAAAAATCTCACCCTGATGCCGGAAGAGAGAGAGGGAGAAAAGCGGCTGGGAATTTTTGTCCGGGAGGGCATTACAGGAGTAGGAACGGTAACGTATTATGACCCCAGCTCCGGCAGATTTGGAGCATTGGGTCACGGAGTCAGTGACGGCCACGGAACGATTCTGCCCATTCGCCGGGGAAATGTCCTGGAGGCGGAGGTAGCGGGTGTGAAGAAGGGAAGATCCGGTGCACCCGGCCAGCTGGTAGGAGCTTTCCAGGACCGGAAAATATTAGGAGAACTGGAACGAAATACTCCCTGCGGTGTGTTCGGCAAGGCTTCCAATGGCTGGCCCGGTACTCCTCTGCCTGTTGCACAGGAGGAAGAAATTCATACCGGCCCTGCCACGATTATGTCTACGATTTCCGACAGTGAGATTCGGGAATATTCTGTGGAGATTCTGAAACTCTATCCAGACGAGTCGTTGAACGGAAGAAATCTTCTGCTTCATGTGACAGATGAAGCCCTTTTAAAGACCACAGGCGGTATTGTACAGGGAATGTCCGGCAGCCCGATTATTCAGGACGGGAAGCTGGTGGGAGCAGTGACCCATGTGCTTGTCAACGACCCGACTACTGGCTACGGTATCTTTATTGAGAATATGCTGGACGCAGCGGCATAGCGGCGAGCCGCCGCAGGCAATGCGTGACGAAGATTTCTGTATTCGTTATACCATTGGGCACCGCTCGGTATCGTTACAACTACAAAGCGGCAGAGGATTTTTTCTCTGCCGCTTTTCGGTTTTGTATGATATAATGCACTCAAACCAACATCAAGGGGGTAGATATTATGCAATGGAAATACGAAGGAGATGTTACGAAACCGGTATTGACAGCAAAAGAGCATATAGCGAGTAGCCACAATACTACACTTAAATTGCCGCATACAGCCATCCTCTTTTTTATGCATAGCGGAGTGGACTATTGGGTCGAAAAATATGATTGCCCATTGATTCTAAAAAAGCTCCCTCGGTTTCTGCAAGGCTGCCCAGTTTATCAGTTAAATGATAATATCTGCTTTCTGGATGGTGGGCGAGGTGCACCGCAGGCTGTTGACACGATAGAAACGCTTTCTGTCTTAGGGGTAAAAACAATTCTTTCTGTCGGTATGTTTGGGGCATTTGGCAGTGAAGTACTTATTGGCGACATTATCGTTCCTGCGAAAGCTTTTGTGGAAGAAGGAACTTCCTTACACTATTATAGCTCTATTGAGTATGCGGAGCCAGATGAGCGTATCAAAGAAATTGCAGGCTCTCTCGCTTCAGGAAAATCATTACCCATCGTTTCAACAGATGGCGTATATCGACAAACATTCTATAAAGAGCAACTATGGAGAGAAAAAGGTGCGGTAGGTGTTGATATGGAAACATCCGCTGTATTGAGCGTAAGCAAATACTTGGGAATAAAAGCAGCATCCATTCTGATGGCTTCCGATAAACACCCGGAAAATAGCATTGCTCCTAAATGGACATGGAATATGACACGTGAAATGCGCTACAATCTATTTGAGAAGGCTAAAATGATTTCAGAGGCGGTAGAACAAAATAGCCTCTGATTGTATGATGAAGCATTTTTACGATAAAGTTGTTGTCCCTAATGGAAATCACACGTGAGCGGCAGCCCGATTATTCAGGACGGGAAACTGGTGGGCGCTGTGACTCATGTTTTAGTCAACGATCCCACAACGGGGTATGGAATTTTTATTGAAAATATGCTGAATGCGGCAGCGTAACTCAAAGCGGTAGAGAGATTTTCCCTCTACCGCTTTTGGTTTTTGTATGATATAGTCTTGTTAAGTAAATCCGAATTAGAACTACTCGATTTTATCTATGATTATTAGATGCCACAGGGCTTTCATAAAATCCTCCAAAACCGTTGATAACAAAGGGCTTTTCACAAACAGCTCACCTTTTCCCTTTATACGGTTTCACCCCTGTTTATGCTTCCCTTGAAGGCTCATAAGGGCAAATACAAGGGAAGGAACAACAGATCATTCATATTTCTTGAGTAGGAACTTGAAAATAACAACTCCTGCAACATACTGGAAAATTAAATAGAAAAACAGGAAAAGAATCAGGGAGAAACTATTCTCAATGAGCTGTAGCTTATCCAGCACGGCAAAAGTAGGAATAGCTATCCCAACAACCACCAGTCCAAGGACATAGGTATATCGACCAGATTTATCCCGAAGCTTTTCCTTTAGCTCATCGTGTAATTCGATTTGTTCTTTTTTTATTTTCTCGTGATACTCTGTTTTATGATTGGGAGATGTCCAGTAAAAATATTTGCAGATCATAACACATCCCGGACCGATACCAGCTCCGGCAAAGCCAAACAGCAGACTATCCAGTTTGGTGTTCGTCAATAATGCTACGAGCAGACATCCGATACCAAGCAACACATATACAACACCTGTTGCTAAATTACTCTTTTTCATTTTTTCGCTCCCTTTCGTGAATAAAAACTTCCTCGATCTGTTTTCCAAAAAAATCAGCAATGGAAAATGCCAACTCTAAGGATGGATTATATTTCCCATTCTCAATTGAACTGACTGTCTGACGTGATACATGAAGTGCTTTGGCAAAGTCTTCCTGATTCATAGATAAACTTTTTCGTAGCTCTTCAACTTTATTTTTCATGAGTGCCTCCTTTCCTATTTGTAAAGCAACCTTTACAAATTAGAGTATAACATCTATGTGGCATCTTGTCAAGTTTCCTTTACATTAAACTTTTGTATCTGAAACAGAGAACGAAATAAAGCTTGTACAAATTTTTAATTTGTGCAAGGGGTGTATTTCGCTTTCCACTCTCCGAAAAAGAACCCCCAAAAATTATTTGGCAATAAAATTCCCTTGTTTCGGCTCGTAAGGGCAAAAACAAGGGAAAATACATAAAGTGTGCAGTTATGAACGGTGAAAATCCTTGCAAATACAGGGTTTTGAGAGGGATTGTTAGATAAATCGGAATTATTATAACACTCAGTGTGATTGATATTCAGGAGGTGCTCCTATGGAGTTTTTTAGAACAGAGCGGCTAATTCTTCGTAATGTAGATGAAAAAGATGTACCTATTATCTATGATTATCGTAACAAT
>RCNH01000302.1_pt1 | contig 22617 bp, 14 predicted proteins | sample 2041161 | NCBI WGS metagenome assembly RCNH01 (sample SAMN09708215, study PRJNA481090) | Feces metagenome, whole genome shotgun sequencing project. | biome: feces | host: Leptonychotes weddellii | place: Antarctica: Sion Island | collected 2010-03-01 | reverse complement strand
GCATTGGAGGTACCGGCAATGGAGCCGGTGACTGTCACATTCCGGATCAGGCTGCCCTTTGCACCATACCCGAACAGGGCATCATTCAGTCCGTAAACGGTCTTTCCGTTACCGTCAAAGGTGCCTGCATACTGATGATCGAAATCACCGATGGGCTCCCAGCGGTTTTTGGACGCTTCATCATTGACATAAATATCCGAAAGCAAAATGGCATTGAACTTGGTATTGCCTTCGTCCACGAGCTTGGCAAACCAGGCCAGCTCCTGTGCAGAGGTGATCTGGCACACACCGTCCTGCACCCTGGGCGCAGAAATCGTGCCGTCCCAGGTGGAACGCACTTCCATGGCCACAGGAACCGTCAAAGCCTTGCCCTCTACCTTGAAGGAGCCTTCACCGTTAAAATAGCCATCGGCCACAACACGGTAGGTATAGTCCCCGTCCGGCAGGGACAGGCTGGAGGTTTCACCCACCAGAAGCTCGCCGCAATATACAAAGATGGTGGCACTCTGGGGCGCTGCTGCTGCATAGGTGATGTCCAGTGTGACATCATACTTGGGAGCTTCTTCCAGATTGATTGCAGGAATCTCCACAGGGCCATTGTCCACGGTAAAGGTTCCGGTCTTGGTCACATAACCAAACTTCTCCACCCGGTAGCTGTATGTGCCCTTATCCAGCCGATAGCCCTCTGCACCGGGCTGCACAATGGTTCCCTCTGCATCGGTCACGGTAATGGCTGCATCCTCCGGCTGTACCCGGAAGGTCACAGGGAAGGTCTGCCGGGTCAATGTAACTGCAATGGCCTGACTGCCGCCTTCCATGGTAATGGTTTCGGTGGCGGTATCATACCCACTCTTAGAAACAGAATAGGTGTATGTGCCGGGCTTTAAAATCCAAACGCCCTTCTCGCCGCTGGGAAGCTGCTCCTGATTCTGAGCATCCTTCACGGAAATCTGAGCATCGGCAGGCTCCGTGAGGAACACGGCAACCAGCCGCACATTCTCACCCTGCCATGTCAGAACAGGGCTGCCCGCTTCTGCCGGGATTCCGAAGGTACCGCCCAAAAGACCAGCCAGCTTCATAGAGGTCATGTCCTCCTGGGTCATGCTGACGGCCTCATCTGCATCATTGGCACCGAAGCCGATGCCCTTGGTGCCGGTGCTCTCCTGATAATAGCCACGGACAACGGCCTTTTCCGTACCCTTGCCGCCAACCAGAGCGCCCACGATATCCACGCCCTGATCGGTAACGGCGCCTGTATTGTAGCAGCCGGTAAGGGACCCGCCGTAATCGCTGTGCAGCCAGCCAATCACGCCGCCTACACCCATATTGCTCTTGCCCTGATGGGACACGCCGGTTACATTGCCCTGATTGTAGCAGTCGGTCACTACCTTGTTGGTAAAGCCGATGACACCGCCCACCGGGTCCTTGCTGGCGGTAACGGCACCTGTGTTATAGCAGCCTGTGACAGGAATACCGCTGCTGCCCACAACGCCGCCGATGCGCTCCTTGCCAGAGACTTTTCCGGTATTGCCGCACCGGGCCACTTCTACACCATAGTTGGCATTGCCAACCACGCCGCCAATATAGCTGTTATTGGGGCAGGAGATATTGCCATGGTTCATGCAGTCCTGCACCACAGCCTTTTTCTGGCTGTTGACCATGTATCCCACAACACCGCCTGCAAAGAGGTTTTTTCCATCCACATTGGAGCTGATATCCACATTGTTTACGCAGTGTTCCACCCGTCCGGCAGAAACCGCCGCCACGCCGCCTGCATACTGACCGCAGCGGATGCTGCCCCGAACGGTGAGGTTCCGGATGACACCGGCGGTATAGACATAGCCAAAGAGACCGGAACCGGGCTCCGTGGTGGTAATGGACAGGCCGGATACGGTGTATCCCTGGCCGTCAAAGGTGCCGTTATAGCCGTTGTATGCGCTGGTGTCCACGCTGCTTCCTCTGCGGCTCACCGGGCTGATGGGCTTCCAGGGATGATCGCCCAGATCGATGTCATCGGTAAGGACTGCATTTTCCCGGCAGGCTTTGCCGCCCTCTACACTGGTGTTGACCAGATCCCGGAACCAGGCCAGCTCGTCGCCGCAGCTGATCTGATATACGCCGCCGATCTTCTCCGGCTCTGCGGTGGTGGTGCCGTCCCATGCTGTGGAGGCTTCCAGAGTCACGGGAATTTCCTTGTCGGCTCCCTCTACCTGCACCGTGCCAGTGGCCTTGGCATAGCCTTTGGCCTTAATGGTATAGGTATATTCCCCGTTGGGCAGGGCATAGGTACCGTTTTCCTTGGCAGAAAGCTCTGTTCCCTCCCCATTGGTCAGGACAATGACTGTCTTTGCCTCTTGGGGGGTAATCACAAACCGAACTGTATAGGTTGCGGAAGGAGTCAGGGTCTCTGTAATTTCCAGAGCTGCCCCCTTGACAGTAAAGGCCACATCCGTAACCGCCTCATAGCCAAAGAGGTTGGCGCTGTAGGTATAATCTCCATCTGCCAGAAGATAGCTGCCATCTTCCCGGGGCTCCTGAAGGATTCCCTGGGCATCCTTTACCTCAATGGCTGCACCCTGGGGCATATTGGGGAAGGTCACGGCCCAGACCGCCGTCCATACGGCGTACAGGTCCACATTCTCGGTCAGGGTGATTTCCGCACCGTCGTCATAGACTGCCTGACCGTTGGGCTCTGTTGCCCAGCCCCCGAACCGGTAGCCGGGTCTTACAAAGGAATTAGGCTGCAAGGCAGCTGTGCCGAAAATTCCCTGCTCTGTAACGGCATCGGTGCCGTCGTTGGCGTGGAAGGTGACGCTGTAGGGCAGAGCCGCGGAAAAGCCCTTGAGCCAGGCGCAGTCCTGGCCCTGGCTGCCGCTGGAATCCTTGGCAAATACCACCTTTACCACATCGCCCTGGCTGACCTGCAGCTCATAGGGCTTAAACTCTGCCATCTCACCGCTGAAATTCTGCTTGTCTGAATAGGAGTCATTGAGTGCAGTATCATTCAGACTGATTTTAAGGAAGTCCCAGCGATTTTCCGCAGAGGTTTTATACTGGAAGGAGAAGTTTGCTTCCTTCTGGAAGGTGAAGGTAAGCGCAGACTCAGAGCTGTGAATTCCCACATTGGTGGAAACCAGAGCCGTGCCGTCCTCCGTCACCTGGAAGGGGTAGCTTTCGCTGTTGGAAACCGTGGCGATGCCATCCAGTCCCTCAAAGAAGGCAGAAAAGCCTGCATTGGGGTCTTTGGCAGTCTGCACGACCTTCAGGGTATAGACACCGGCTTCCACCTCATCAGCTCCGCCATAAGCGCCGTTATTCATGGAGGGCCACTGGGGATCGCCTACCACCACCTGAATGGTGTCTCCCTCTGTGACTGCAATGGCCTGACCCCGCTTATATCCCGGCTCTGCGGGATCATAGCTCTGACCCTTGTAAACCCGCACCTGGAAATTTTTATTGTAGGCCTCAGGAATCACCGTCAGAGTTCCGGAGGTCACGCCCTCGCCCAGAGCCACTTCATACTGCTTGTTGGCTGCGGAGAAGGCACTGCCCAGGGTGCCGCCGGTAACGGCCAGGCCCTTCAGCGTCTTGGTGGTATCCTCAAAAATACTGCCCAGATCCGCACCCATGCGCATGGTATACATAAGCCGGAGCTCGTCGCCACTTTCCAGGTTTCCGTCTGCAACGGTGAAATTGCCTATGCCCTCATTGGTGAACCAGTCATTGAGGGTGCACATCCAGCCATTGCTGGACTCGGCTATCAGGCCGTCCACCTCAGTGATATAGTCATTTTCTGCGCCTGCAATGGTGTGGCTGTCACCCAGGGCATCCACCACGCAGGTGGTCATGGTGGAATCTGCCTTCAGGGGCACCGTGGTATCCACCAGAACACCGGTCCAGGGAGTTGCATCTTTTCTCCAGCAATAGCTGTCCGCTGCGGTGGCTGTGGTATTTTCCACAATCACCCGCACCGTGCCCAGGTCCTGCTCCTGTGCAAAGGTCACCATAGGCATGACCTGAATCAGCAGTGCCAGAAGCAAAAGCCAGCTTACAACACGTTTTTTCATTGCATTTCCTCCGATTTCTTTTGATATTTCATATATTTAAGGCGTTGACCGCCTGAATTTTTTCCACAGCCCCTGTGAAAAAATGCAAAAAAATACACCTACACAAAACCGTGCAGGCGTGACAAATCCAATGTATAAAACGCCCAGTGACGGCAGACGCTTTTAAGCAGCGATGCGTATCTGACTTACCCTTTCCAAAGAAGGGATCACAGTGACCCACTCGCGGGGGATCTCACCCCATTCCGCCTTCGGTACCTCCGAGGACGCTGCTTACAGTAATTCAATTCTTCTTCAGGATAACACACCCGTGGGGCTTTTTCAAGACATTTCCCTGATTTTCCGAAAGTTCTTTAAAAAACCGTTCATTTTCTGTTATGTCTGTTCTGGACTTTTTTCAGAAAATAAGATATACTATCAGTACTATTTTTCACAGGAGCGCCATTATGAGTATATTACAACAGATTTTCTCTGTGATTAAATACATCATTCTTCTGGGCATTCTGTCCCATCTCATCGGAGAGGCCCTGCCCCGGCGGTGGTTCCACTGGGATCGCTTCCCCTATAAGGCCTACAGCTGGGAAAAAGGGGGCCGGTTCTATGAAAAGCTCCGCATCCGCAAATGGAAGGACCGCCTGCCCGACAAGAGCAAATACACCCGGAACACCTTTACCAAGGAAATGAACGGTCACGAGGACCAGAATAATCTGGTCCGCTTTTTGCAGGAGACCTGCGTGGCGGAGCTGGTGCACTGGGCGCTGGCTGCTCTGTGCATCCCTCTGTACTGGTATGTCCCCACCCCCTTCGGTGCCGTTGCCGCCACCTTGTATGCGCTTTCCAACCTTCCCTTTGTGATGATTCAGCGCTACAACCGCCCCCGTCTGTATCGGGTCTACATGAAAAAGAAAATGGACTGATTACGCAGCAGGCCGCCCCTTCGTCAAACACGAAGCGGCGGCCTGTTTTTTATTTCCCATATCATAGCAAAGCCCATATGGTCTTTCGGCCATATGGGCTGTATCTCATTATTTTTCTTCCGGCTCCAGATTCTGCAATGCTTCCACACCGGAGGTCAGGATGCTTTTTGCTCCATCCAATGCAGTCTGCAGCGCCTCCAGCGCTTTGCCCATGTCCTCCGCAGCGGAATCAATCTGCCCGTTGCTCTCCTCCATGCGGCCTGTCAGCTCCTCCATGAGGGCGTTGATTTTTTCGTTCAGGTGGGCAGCTCTGGTGCGGGCCTGACGCTCCACATTCTCTGCCCGGCGATAGGCAGCCAGCTCCTCTGCCTCCCACTGCTTGTCCTGCTGGGGCACCGGCTCAGGCTCCGGGGCGGTCAGCTGGTTTTCCAGCTCCTCCACCTGCTTTTTCAGCTCTGCATTTTCCTGCCGCAGGGCCTCCAGCTCCTCTGCCATCTCGGGGGTTTCCTCCTGACGGGCCTGCTCCAGCTCCCCCTCCAGCCGTTTGATCTCATCTTCCAGCTCGTTTACCTGTACCCCATGCTTTGCCACCGTGGACTCCAGAAAACGAACCACATCCTCCCGATTAAAGCCATGAAAGGCGGAACGGAAACTTTGAGCGGAATCTGTCATAAATACTCCTCCATTGTAATAAAACCGCAGCTTTCGCCGCTGAATATACAAAACCTGATGTTTTGGGCCTATTATACCATAGTTTCTGTAGGAAAACAACCAATTTTCCAAATCTGTGTTTGATCCTCCCGGAATTTATTTCAAAATTAGGACTTTACAAAATGGGATTCCTTTGCTATAATAGTGGGGCTTAGTTGATATGCGCCGGTGGCTCAATGGATAGAGCATCGGATTCCGGTTCCGAGGGTTGGGGGTTCGAGTCCCTTCCGGCGTACCAAAAAAGGACACCTTTTCAGGTGTCCTTTTTTGTTTTCCCTGTTTTTCTGAAAATGAAATCCATGCAAAGAAACCTTTCATTATAAAAAATATGAGGTGCTGCCCCCAGAGCAGCACCTCATATTTATGTATTGATACTTCGTAATAACCCTTAAAGCGAGCCGTGACGCTTACTTCTTGTTGCCCTTCTTCTTCAGAACAACCACAGCAATGACAATCACCAGCACAACGCCGCAGGCAATGGCAATGGGCAGCACATTGCTACTGTTCTCTTCTTTGGAAGTCTCAGCTGTCTTGGCAGCCTCAGTCTCACCGGCAGCTCCGGTGGTCTCGGCGGTCTCGTCCGCAGTCTCAGCCTTAGCACCAAATGCAGCGCTGTCCACAACCTCACGCAGCATCATCTCGTCGTCGGTGACAATCTCGCCGGTCTTTTCCAGAGTGATCTGATACTCCTGACCATCCAGAACGGTGTAGTATCTCACACCACACAGGGACTTGTCGGCGTTATTGTAGAATGCTCTGATAAAGGTGGTCAGGTCGTTGTGGTAGATGTTATACTTGACGACGGTCAGGCCCTGCTCCTCGTAAGCGGTATACATGCCGGAAGCCAGCTCGGTCTGCTCCTTGCGGTTCATGTCCTGCAGGTCTGCGGACTCAGAAGCAGCCACGGTGACGGTGATCTTCTCGCCGCTCTCCTCGGCGGTAGCTTCCAGATAGGTGTTTTCACCCTCCAGCTTGCCCTCGGATGCGGTTGCCACCTTGAAGGTATCGGGGATCTCGATAGACATTCCCAGCTCCTCAATCTGGCAGGGGTTGGAAGCAGCATGTGCAACAACAGCGCCGGAGAAGACCATAGCTGCACACATCAGCAGTGCAAAAAACTTTTTCATTTCAAAATTCCCTCCAAAAATTAGATTGATAAAATAGTTCACAAGGTCATCACCTTGTTTACAGTCGCCACTATACCATATTTATCTATACCCGTCAATCTCATTTTTCCCTAAAATTACCATCGGTTTTTTGTCGCATTTTGTCCATTTTGGAAGGACACTTTCCTGTTTACCCCCGGTTTCGCCCCTTTTCTGTCCGTCGTACACGGACTATCCTCCTTGAACAGCAAAACAGCCGCCATCTCCGGGACAGCGGCTGTCTTGTATACTTATTCACGCTTCATTCTCTGGCTTCTGCTCCGGCAGATTCGCATTTTTCTTCCAAAAATGCCGTCCAATGGTCAGAGCCAGAACCGCACCCAAGCTGCCGGCCAAGGCCCCTGCCACCACATCCGTGGGGTAGTGCACTCCCACATACAGCCGGGAAAGGCCCATAAGCACTGCCTGGACCACTGCGGCTTTCCGCATCCATCCTTCCGGAAGGGTTCTGGCCCATACCATACCGGCGGCAAAGGCGGCACAGGTATGGCCGGAGGGGAAGGAATTGGGGTCAGAGGAGGTCAGAAGAGGGATCAGGCCCTCCACGGTCACATAAGGCCGGGGTCTGGCCACCAGAGGCTTGAGTCCCAGATTGACAAAAACCAGCCCGAAAATCAGGGCCAGACCTGACAGCAGTCCGGCTTTCCGGGTGGACTTTCTGCACACCAGAACAATCGAAAGCACAATCCACACAAGGCCTGCATTGCCCATTGTGGTAAAAAACTCCACCAGAGGGTCAAAGGTAATCAGCCGGATGTGGTCCTGAATCCACAAAAGGACGCTTTCATCCATATTTTGTATGAAAGACAGCATAATTTTTCTTCCTTTCTTTGCTGCGGGCGCATCGTTTCTTCTCCTTTAAAGGATGCCGCCGGACAGCGGAATTGATACCGGATTTTTTCATTTTATGGCACAGGCCGGGAAAAAGTCAAGCCTGTTTCTTTTCGATTTTCACAGAGAAGGGGCTGTCTCATTTGCTTTGAGACAGCCCCCTTGTTTACTCTACAGACTTCAGGGCCTCTGCCATATTGATTTTTTCCAGCTTGAAGTACAGCAGTACATCCACCAGAATGAAGAATACAAAGGTGAGCACCGCAGCCATCAGATAAGTAAAGGCCGATGCCCGGGGGGTAAAGTAGACCATATCCACCCGGATGTGACTGATTACGAAGTTCAAAAGGAGCTTACCGGCTCCCAGGCCCAAAATACAGCCCATAGCCGTCAGGGCCAGCCCCTCCCGGAACACATAGGCGGCGGACTCCATGGGATAGAAGCCCAGCACCTTAATGGTGGCAATCTCCCGGACCCGCTCCGTAATATTGATGTTTGTGAGGTTATAAATCACCACAAAGGCCAGGGCCGCCGCACACAGCACAATGAGCGCCACAATGTAGTTCATACTCTCCATCATGGTATTGATCCGGTTGCTCATGTCCTGACTGAGCAGAGTGGCAACCACATTCTCCTGAGAGCCTGCCAGGGCACCGGCCCCATAGGGGTCCTGATCCGGCAGCAGCTTCACATAGGCCGTGTTTTTCTCTGCCTCATGGCCCCATTGCTCCACGGCTGTATCCTGAGACAGAATGACATAGTTGTTGATGATGTTGTCATAGATGCCGCCGATGGTGAGGGTCAGCTCCTCCATATCTGTGGTGCGGAGGCTCAGGGGGTCTCCCACCTCCAGCCCCAGATTCCGGGCCAGGCCGTTGCTGATGAGGGCTTCCCCCTTCTGCGGCATGGACACCGGCTGACCGTCCCGGCAGAGATTCACAAATCCTTCCATGGTGTCCCGGGTGACAATCATCTGAATGGTCTTGGTTCTGCCTCCGGCTGTCATATCTGCCATGCTCTCATGGAGAAACAATGCATCCTCACAGCTTCCCGACATAGCCTTTCGGAAGCTCTCCTGTTTGGCTTCGTCCTGATCCCGTCCGAAGGTCACTGCCATATCATAGAGGGTCACTTCGCTGAACTGCTGGGCGGCAATGTCCACAATGGAATCCCGGAAGCCCAGGCCCGTCACCAGCAGGGCCGTACATCCGCCCACGCCCACCAGCATCATAACCAGCCGCTTTTTATACCGGAAGATGTTCCGGATGGCAACCTTTCGCAGGAAGCTCAGGTGCTTCCAGATGGGCAGCCGCTCCAGAATCAGCCGTTTTCCGGCCTTGGGGCTCTTGGGCCGAATCAGCTCCGCAGGCACCTCATTCAGTTCCTTCCGGCAGCACAGCCAGCTCACCAGCAGCATACACAGGGTAAATCCGCCGCAGATCCAGGCACACTGCCACAGATCCAGCGTCAGCTTCACCTTGTCCGCAAACTGGTACATGATCTGATAGCCCATAAAGATCACTGTGGGGAACACCACCGAGCCGAAGGCCACGCCGATGACACAGCCGATCAAGGAGGCACTGCCCGCATAGAACAGATACTTTCGGCTGATGTCCCAGCCGCTGTAGCCCAGGGCCTTCATGACGCCCATCTGGGTTCGTTCCTCATCCACCATCTTGCTCATGGTGGTGAGGCACACCAGGGCCGCCACTGCAAAGAAGAACAGCGGGAATACCTTGCCCACGCTTTCCACAATGGAGCTGTCGCTTTCATAGCAGACATAGGCTACATTGGTATTCCGGCCCAGAAGAAAAACCTCCGGCGATTTCATATCCTGCAATTTCTGTGCACCGGTTTCCAGCTGGTATCGGCTGCCCTCCAGCTTTCGCTTTCCCTGTCCCAGCTGCTCCATGGCCTGTGCAAGGCCCTCCCGAAACTCCATATAGCCATCCTGCCATTGGGTCCGGCCCTCATTCAGCTTTTCCTCACCGGATACCAGAACCGCCCGGTTGTTTTCCAGCTCCTTTTTGCCGTTTTCCAGCTCCAGCTGTGCCGCCTCCATGGTGGCCTCTGCCGCAGAAAAGCGGTCATCTGCCTGAGTTCTGGCAGATTTCAGACTGAAAAACCCGTCCTCTACCTGAGCAAGACCGTTTTCCGCCTCCTGCTTCTTGGCAAGCAGGTCCTGATACCGGGCATCCAAATCCGCCTTTGTATCCTCCAGCTCCTGCTTCTTGGCGGTAAGCTCTGCCTGCTGGGCCTCAAGGTCTGCAATCTGGCTCTCCAGCTCCGGGATTTTGGTCTCCAGCTCTTCTTTGGTCAGCTGTAGGTTCTGATCCTCCGGATTCGCCTCCAGTGCCTGCTCCACCTTTTCCAGAAGCTCTTGGGCACCGGTCAGGGCAGTTTTTGCCAGATTCAGGCTCATTTCCAGAGGGCCTTCCGCCTGACTGATCTGCTCCAATCCGCTGTCTGCCTGTGCAATGCCATCCTCCAGCTGGGGAAGCCCCGTTTCCAGCTGCCGCAGGCCCTCCTGAATCTTATTGCGATTCTCTACCAAAAGGGCCTCATTTTTGGCAAACTCTTCATGGGCCTTTGCCTTCTGCTCCTGAAGCTGGACCCGATTGTCTGCCAGAGTCTTTTCCCCTTCTGCCAGCTTCTTTTCGCCCGCTTCTATGGCCTTATATCCTTCTTCCAGCTTCTTTTCCTGTTCATTCAGAAGCTGTTTGCTGTCCTGCAAACTGCGCCATCCCTTGCGGAGCTGACTGACGGCCTCATAATGGCCTGCCTCATATTCGTTCATGCCCTCATTGTATGCCTGCCAGCCCTCTTCCAGCTCCCGGAAAGCATCCTGCACAAGAGTCTCATACCGGTTTTGGGCCAGCTTCTCAGCCTGAGGCTTCACATCCTCCTGCCAGTCCTCCATAAAGGCATCGTAGGCCGGGTCATACACGGTATAATCCTGATCCAGCTTGAGGTACACATCCGTATAGACCCCGTCGGTATCCAGGGTCCCGTCTGCCACATAGACATAGGCCGAGAGCGCACCGTTTCCCACTGTGGTGCTTCCCCGCTCAAAATTCATATACAGAGGAGAGCTGCACAGGCCCACAATGGTAAGCTCCCGCTCCTTCACCCAGTCCAGCGTATCCCGATCATTGGAATCGCAGACCGAAAGGGTGGTTCCCAGTGCCTGTTCGGAAAAATACAGGCCGTCCACCAGGCATTCTCCTGGTCTCTGGGGCAGCCGTCCCTCTGTGACCACGGGTACATTGATGCTTTGGGGCATGGACATGACCCTTATAGCCATTTCCTTTTCCACCCCCTGGGGCAGCATCAAAAGGTCCACGGACACTGCCCCTTCTGCACTTCTCAGTTCCGGCCTCTGCCCAAGAGCCTCCACTTCCTCCTGGGTAAAGCCGTAGGGATTCACAATCCGAAGATCAAACAGAGCCTGATGGTCCACATAGTCCTGCAGGGTTTTCAGCATGGCCGGAGTAGTCACCTGTAAGCCCACCAGAAATCCTGCGCCCAGCGCAATAATGGCCACAATGGCCAGAAAACGGCCCATTGATTTTCGGATGGAGCGGCGCAGATCCCGCCCCATGGCTGTTCTTTTCACCATTCGATCTTCGCAACAGGCTTGGGGGCCGGATTCACTGCGGTGGAGGCCACAGTGCCATTTTTCACATGGATAACCCGGTCTGCCATATCGGTCAGAGCGGAATTGTGGGTGATAATGATAATGGTCATTCCCGTGGAACGGCCTGTATCCTGCAGCAGCTTCAAAATGGCCTTGCCGGTCTGATAGTCCAGAGCACCGGTGGGCTCGTCACACAGCAGCAGCTTTGGATTCTTCGCCAAGGCTCTGGCAATGGCCACTCTCTGCTGCTCGCCGCCGGAAAGCTGGGCCGGGAAATTCTTCATCCGGTCCTGAAGTCCCACATCCTTCAATACCTGCGCCGGTTCCAGAGGATTTTTGCAGATCTGGCTGGCCAGCTCCACATTTTCCAGTGCCGTCAGGTTCTGCACCAGATTGTAAAACTGGAACACAAAGCCTACATCCTGCCGCCGATAGGTGGTCAGCTGCCGCTTCTGATACCTGGAAATTTCCTGCCCGTCCAGAAATACCTGTCCGGTGGTGAGGGTGTCCATTCCTCCTAAAATATTCAGCAGTGTGGTTTTGCCGGCACCGGAAGGGCCAACAATCACGCACAGCTCCCCTTTTTCCACCTCAAAGCTGGCATTTTTCAGGGCCTGCACCTGGACCTCCCCGGTGCCATAGGTTTTTCCCACATCTTTAAATTCTACAAATGCCATCTGTTATCATCTCCTATGGGGTAGTATAATTAAATTATACTACACTGGCCCTGGCTTTTCATCAATATTCTGTGAAGACCAGCCGGAAAAGATTCTATTTATAATTCCCTTCTACAAGTGGAATTTTTCTACAAGATGTGATATAATACCCAGACAACTCAGCTTCGGAGTGAAAAAACACCCGGCTGAACAGGAGGGGTATTATGAAAACAGCATTGGTCATCTTAGCCGCCGGTATCGGTGCCCGCTACGGAAAAGGAATCAAGCAGCTGGAGCCTGTAGGACCAACAGGCGAACTTATCATCGACTATTCTATCCACGATGCAATCGAAGCAGGATTTAATAAAATTGTCTTTATCATTCGCCGGGACATTGAAGCCGACTTCCGTGAGGTCATCGGCAACCGGATTGAAACCATCTGTCAAAAGCTTGGGGTTGAGGTCGCCTATGCTTATCAGGACCTCCGGGACCTGCCGGAGGGATTCCAGGCCCCCCAAGACCGGGTCAAGCCCTGGGGTACCGGACATGCCCTGCTGGCCTGCCGGGAGGTGCTGCACGAGCCCTTTGCGGTCATCAACGCCGATGACTACTACGGCAAGGAGGCCATGGTGCAGCTCTACAACTTCTTGCAGAACTACGACGAAAACCGTGCTTTTGAATTTGCTCTGGCTGGCTTTGTCCTGCGCAACACCCTGTCCGACTTCGGCGGCGTGACCCGTGGCGTATGTCAGGTGGATGCCAAGGGCTTCCTGGAGGGTGTCAACGAGACCCGTAATATTATGAAGCTTCCCCAGGGACCGGGCGCAAAGCAGGCAGACGGTACCTTCCTGCCTCTGGACCCGGATTGCTATGTATCCATGAATATGTGGGCCATGACTCCGGCCTTTTTGCAGGAGCTGGAGCAGGGCTTCCGGGACTTTCTGGCAAATCCCGGTCTTGACCCTCTCAAGGATGAATTCCTGATTCCCATTTTTGTGGATCATCTTCTGAAAGCCGGAAAAATTCGGGTGCAGATTCTGCCCACCCAAGACAAGTGGTTCGGTGTGACCTATCAGGAGGACCAGCCCGCCGTGGCGGAAGCCTTCCGCCGCCTCATTGCCCAGGGGGTGTATGGGCCGGATCTGTTTCAGGACCTGACTGCCGGTAGCCGCTGATGCAAAAAAGAGACTGCGGAGGATGCCTTTTCAGGGGCAGCCTCCGCAGTTTTTTAGTTCTCGGCCTCTGCCCATCCCTTGGGCTTGTGGCACACGGGGCAGTGCTCCGCCGGGCTTGCCGCCGTGTAGGTATAGCCGCAGTTGAGACATTTCCATTGGACTTCCTTGGGTTTGTCATAGATAGTCCCCTGTCTGAGCTGGGATTCATAGTCTGAAAATCTCTTGTGGTGCTGCTGCTCCACGGTTGCAATCCGGGTAAAGAGCTGTGCCACCTCAGGGAATCCCTCCTGCTGGGCCTTTTCGGCAAAGGCAGGATAGATGGTTGTAAACTCTTCCTTCTCCCCATGGGCGGAAAAGCCCAGATTGTCCACGGTATCTCCCAGAGGGAAGGGATAGCCTGCATCCAGCTGCACATTTTCCTCGGCAGGATGTCCCAGCTCCTTCATGGCCTCCAGAAATTCCTCTGCATGGGCCCGTTCATTGTCTGCGGTCTCCTCGAAAATCCGGGCCAGATGCTCCTGGCCCTGCTTCCGGGCCACATCCGCATAGATGGTATACCGGTTTCTTGCCTGAGATTCTCCGGCAAAGGCCCGGGCCAGATTGATTCTGGTTTCCGACTTCATAAAGTTCATAATAAATCGCCTCCAAAACATTCTCATACTCAGAATGTCCAGAGGCGACTCTTTTTATCCACAAATCACAAATATTTTATATTTTTGTTCCGATTTCAATAAAATGGATTCCATCACAACGACACACAGCTGTGTTTGCATATAAAAACACCCGGTACCGGGGAAAATTTCCTGGGTACCGGGTGTGAATTTCATTGAAAAAGCGGTGTTTTCTTACTCTTCCACATTGATCTTGATGTGGACATCATCCAGCTGCTTCTGCTCCACGCAGCCGGGGGCACCCATCATCAGGTCCTGCGCATTCTTGTTCATGGGGAAGGTAATGACCTCACGGATGGACTCCTCACCGGTGAGCAGCATCACAATCCGGTCAATTCCGGGGGCTGCACCGGCATGAGGAGGTGCACCATAGGTAAAGGCATTGTACATAGCGGGGAACTTGGCCTTTACGTCCTCTTCGCCCAGACCCACCTGCTGGAAGGCCTTGACCATGATTTCGGGGTCATGGTTCCGGACTGCGCCGGAAGCGGTCTCATAGCCGTTACACACCAGGTCATACTGGTTTGCATTGATCTGCAGCAGCTTTTCCACATCGCCCTGTGCATCCTCCAGCGCCTTTACGCCGCCCTGAGGCATGGAGAAGGGGTTGTGACAGAACTCCAGCTGACCGGACTCTTCGCCCAGCTCGTACATGGGGAAGTCCACGATCCAGCACAGAGCGTACTGATTCTCGTCAAAGTGACCGGGAATCCGGGTGCCCATCAGCTTCCGGATCACACCGGCAGTCTTCTGTGCAGCGGACTTCTTGCCTGCGGCCATGCAGACAAAGGAACCGGGCTTCAGGTTCAGCTTGGCAGTCATAGCGTCCTTGCAGTCAGCCAGGAACTTGGACACGCCGCCGGTAAAGTTGCCGTTCTCGTCTACCTTCACCCAGCAGGCCTTGTTTCCGGTGGTGACTTCTACATCTGCCAGCAGCTTGTCGATCCACTTTCTGCCCTGGTCGAAGTTATCCACGGCCACGGCCTTAATGGTGGCATTCTCAAAGGGGCCAAAGCCGCAGCCCTGGACCTCATTGGTGATGTCCTGAATCTCCAGATCGATTCTGAGGTCGGGCTTATCGGAACCATACCGCTCCATGGCCTCATTGAAGGGGATGTGGCGGAAGGGAGCCTCAGAGACCCGCTCATACTTACCGAACTTCTGGAACACAGGCCGCAGGACCTCTTCCAGAGTGGTGAGCACATCATCCTGAGAAGCAAAGGCCATTTCCATATCCAGCTGATAGAACTCGCCGGGGGTACGGTCGGCACGGGCATCCTCATCCCGGAAGCAGGGAGCGATCTGGAAGTAACGGTCAAAGCCGGAGGTCATGAGCAGCTGCTTGAACTGCTGAGGAGCCTGAGGCAGAGCGTAGAACTTGCCGGGGTGGTTCCGGGCAGGCACCAGATAGTCACGGGCACCCTCAGGAGAGGAGCTGGTGAGGATGGGGGTGGTGATTTCCAGGAAGCCGTGCTCGGTCATGGCCTGACGAATGGCGGCAACCACATTGCACCGCAGAATGATGTTATTCTTAACGGCAGGGTTCCGCAGATCCAGGTAACGGTACTTGAGACGGGTATTTTCGTCGGCCTCTCTGGACTTGTTGATCTCAAAGGGCAGCTGATTGTGCTGGCACTTGCCCAGCACAACGATCTCAGTGGGGGCAACCTCAATGTCACCGGTGGGGAGCTTGGGGTTCTTGCTGGCTCTCTCCCGGACGGTGCCGGTGACGGAAATGGTGGATTCTTTGTTGATGGACTTGATAATCTTCATCATGTCCTCGGTCTCCACCACGATCTGAGTGGTGCCGTAGAAGTCCCGCAGGACCAGGAAAGCGAAGTTTGCGCCCACTTCCCGGACATTTTCCAGCCAGCCGGTGAGGGTCACCTGCTTGCCGGCGTCGGAAAGACGCAGTTCGCCGCAGTTATGAGTTCTGGATTGGAACATATGGATTCCTTCCTCCTGTAAAACTGGCCCCGCAGGGCCCAAATTTTGATTTATTGTCTCACAAATCGGGGCGGTTGTCAATCATTTTCAGCACTTAGCCACAGAAATCAATGGAGCCGGAAAGGATTCGCAGATACGCCATTCCAGTAAACCCCGTACAAAATAATTTCTGTAAAAGTGACTCTCCTGCCCCAGCCGATGACCGGCGCAGGGTGACAGCCCTCATGGCGCAACGGGTTCATAATGACCCTTCCGGTGCGCCTTCCGCCGGATTCTCCCCGGATATCCCATACTTTTTCCACAAAAACCGGTCTGTAAGCCGTTGACAAAGCACAGAAAAAATGATACCATAAACAAACATTGGAGAAAGGCAGAGATGGGAAGAGTACTTTACCCATGGCCCGTTCAGAGAGCCCCGGCTTGGTGGAAAGGGGTACGGTGCACGGTGGAGGAACATGGCCCCGGAGCCGTCCGGCTGAATGGTTAGGCCGGGCCGGATGCGTCCGTTATCATGCGCAGGAAGTCTCTTGACTTCATAAGGTTCCGTTCCGTGAGGACGGAGCAAAGCAAGGTGGTACCGCGGTCTTTTTCCGCCCTTGAGAGGAATCTCAGGGGCGTTTTTTATTTCCCTTTTCCCCTATTTTTTAAGGAGGTATATTCTATGTGCGACAAATGCAAAGAGCGTTTCTTTATCACAACGCCCATCTACTATCCGTCCGATAAGCTTCACATCGGCCACACCTACTGCACCGTGGCTACCGATGCCATGGCCCGCTACAAGCGGATGCGTGGCTTTGATGTGTGCTTCCTCACCGGCACCGACGAGCACGGTCAGAAGATCGAAACCAAGGCCAAAGAGGCCCACACCACCCCCAAGGCCTTTGTGGATAACATCGTAGAGGGCGAAAAGGGTGTCAAGGACCTGTGGAAGCTCATGAACATTTCCTATGACCGGTTCATCCGCACCACAGACTCCTACCATGTGGAGACCATCCAGAAGGTTTTCAAAAAGATGTACGAAAAGGGCGACATCTACAAGGGAACCTATGAGGGAATGTACTGCACTCCCTGTGAGTCCTTCTGGACTGCCAGCCAGCTCAAGGACGGCAAGTGCCCCGACTGCGGCCGGGAGGTCCAGCCCGCTCAGGAAGAGGCCTACTTCTTCCGTCTTTCCAAGTACGCCCAGCAGGTCCGGGATCTGCTGGTAAACACCGATTTCCTGGAGCCTCGCAGCCGTGTCAATGAGATGGTGAATAACTTCATCGACCCCGGTCTGGAGGATCTGTGCGTGTCCCGTACCTCCTTCACCTGGGGCATTCCCGTGGATTTTGACCCCGGTCATGTGGTCTATGTGTGGCTGGATGCCCTGTTTAACTACACTTCCGCTCTGGGCTTCCTCAATGACCACTGCGACGATTACGAAAAGTACTGGCCCGCCGATGTCCACTTTGTGGGCAAGGAGATTGTCCGGTTCCACTCCATCATCTGGCCCGCCATGCTCATGTCCATGGGTATGCCCCTTCCCAAGAAGGTCTTTGGTCACGGCTGGCTCCTGCTGGACGGCGGCAAGATGTCCAAGTCCAAGGGCAACGTGGTGGACCCCTATCTGCTGGCAGAGCGCTACGGCACCGATGCCCTCCGCTTCTTCCTGCTGCGGACCTTCCCCTTCGGCTCTGACGGCAACTTCTCCAATGAGGCCCTGATCTCCTGCATCAATACCGACCTGGCCAATGACCTGGGCAACCTGGTTTCCAGAACCATTGCCATGGCTCAGAAGTATTTTGGTGCTGCCCTGTCCGCAAATCAGGCAGAGGATGCAGAAAAGGACAAGGAACTGATTGAACTGGTCTCCGGTCTGGCCGGACGCTATGAGGAGCAGATGGAAAAGTACGCTTTCCAGAATGCCCTCAGCGAGATTTTCAAGGTCATCGGCCGTGCCAATAAGTATATTGATGAGAACGAGCCCTGGCGGCTTGCCAAGGACGAGGCCAACTTCCCCCGTCTGGCCCGGGTCCTGTACAACCTGCTGGAGACCGTCCGCATCTGTGCCGGTCTGCTGCGGCCCTTCATGCCCAGCACTGCCGACGAAATCGCTGCCCGTCTGGGCGGTGCCAGAACCGACTGGGACAGCCTCACCACCTTCGGCCTGCTGCCCAGAGATGTGGCTACCGTTGCCGGTCCTGTGATGTTCCCCCGGATCGACATGGACAAGGAACTGAAGGAGCTGGAGGCCGCCATGGCAGCCCAGGCCGCTCCCCAGGAAGATCCCCTGCCCGAGCCTCTGCCCGAAATCACCTTTGATACCTTTGAGAAGGTGGAAATGACTGTGGTGAAGGTGCTGAACTGTGAAAAGGTGAAAAAGAGCGAAAAGCTGCTGAAATTCACCCTGGACGACGGCACCGGTACGCCCCGGCAGATTCTCTCCGGCATTGCCAAGTACTATCAGCCCGAGGAGCTGCTGGGCAAGACTCTGGTAGCTGTGACCAACCTGGCCCCCCGGAAGATGATGGGTCAGCTGAGCAGCGGTATGCTGCTGAGCGCAGAGCGTGGCGACAAGCTGAATCTGGTCATGCTGGATGACAAGATTGCCGCCGGCAGCCGTCTGGTATAATTGAAAAAGTAGTCCACAGGGCCTGTTGCAAACTGCAACAGGCCCTGTCTTTTTATTCTGTTTTTATTCTGATTTGCGGGATTACAGAACCCGGTCATTTTCCATGACAATGGGTGCCAGCTCTGTTTCATCGCCGTACAAATCCGCTCTGCTCAGCAAGTACTGCTTCAATTCTTCCCGGTCGTGGAATTTGGTTGCCTGGAATGGATACAAGGGGCCGTACTTTTCCACAAACAGCAATCCGGTGTCTGTTTCCAGCAGGACGCCTGTATGGCCCACAAACCGGACTTCATCAAAGGGATTGTGCAAATACACGCAAATCAGAGAAATCCCTTCCCCTTCTATTTTGATTTCTCTGTCCTGCCATGCCTTTTGGATGGCTTGTATATGCTCCTCCAGGGTATTGGCTCCCTGGACAGAGACCCAGTTAAACAAAGTCGTAAATTCTTGCTGCTCCTCTTTGCTGAGCCGAAACTGCTCATATCCCTCAATGGCCTCAATATCAAATATCAGGATTGTATCATCCGGTACAGTGGTGCCGTTGGTCTCAATCAGGTTCTTCATCAGCAGATAGCTGGTCAAACGGCAGTTGGCTTCCGGAACCGGCTCCATTCCTTCGGACTCTTTTTCTTTCACCATCAGTCCCGTATAGTCAACAGTGCTGTTTTCCATGGGGCGAAAGCCCTCCGGCGGTACTGCTGAGGTAATCCGGAAATTAAAATCATCGGCCCAGGCAAGCAGGGTTTCCGTTTGTTCTTTTGTCACTGCATGCTTTTCCAGGGAATCGGCAACCTCCTTCTGTGCGGATTCATCAATCAGATTGGAATAGACAATACTGGTTTCATTGTTAGGCTCCTGCTTCTGTTGCGTATTGCTGCTGCATCCTGTACATAAAAGTGCAATTACAAGCATTACTATCAGTTTTTTCATAGCAACCTCCTTTGCCTCTGCGAGATCTGCCATACTGCAAACGGCTGTTCTCACAACCATACTGGATTTTTTCTGATGGTATCATCCTTGGAACCCAAAGTCAAGGGGCATCTCCGGCACCGCCGCAGCCGTCAGGCAGTAAACCTCCGTCAGCTTCTCTTTCACCGTTTCCCGCAGATGGTGGGTAATGATGATAACCCCTAAATCCGGGGTATCTGCCAAACCGGTTTCGATTTCCAATGCATTGGCTTCATCCAGTGCCGAAGTTCCCTCGTCCAGAATGATAAAGTCCACCTTGCGAATCAGTCCACGGGCAAGGGCGATTCTCTGCCGCTGCCCGCCGGAAAGATTCTTTCCGTTTTCGGAAATGACAGTGTCCAGCCCCCGGGGCAGAGAGGCCACATATTCTTCCAGATGGCACTGCTTTACAACTGCCATGATTTCCTCCTGGGAATAGGGCTCTCCCAAGGTAATATTAAACCGCAGGGTATCTTGAAATAGATAGATCTGCTGCTCCACATAGGCCACATGGCGGTACAGGCTCTGCAAATCGCATTCTCTCTGTTCGATGTCCCCATAGTAGACTTCCCCGCTATAGTCCGGCAATACGCCAAGGATGATTTTGGTCAATGTAGATTTTCCGCAGCCGCTTTCTCCCATGATGGCATACTTGCCGCCGGCACGAAAAGAAAGGCTCTTATTTTGCAGCACCACATGGTCTCCATAGCGGAAGGATACCTGTTTCAGCGTGATTTCCGGCAGGCTCTGAATGTTCTTTTTCTGCATCATGTTCCGGGATTCTTCCCTTTGGAATTTCTGCCACAGCGGTTTTGAGGCCCTGACCGTCAAAAACTCCTTCACAAAGGAACCGGCTCCCTGAAAGAAGCTGCCTGCCAGGTTCGCCACAGATAAAACTGCACCGGCAGAAGTCACCCCCATAATGGCACAAAACAGGGTCACAAACAGGAGAACAATCTGCCCAATCAGACTCACCGTAGAAACCAGAATCTGGGTTGTGGCATTGGTGCGGTTAAATTGGTAATTGGTCTTTTCTGCCCGCCGGGAGGCTTCCATGATTCTCTCTGTCATCCGTTCCCGCAAATTTGTAAGGAAGAAAACGGAACCGCCCAGAATGGCATCCTGATAGCACTGTGTGCTCCTCTCCATTGCCTCAGATCGATTTTGATTGGCTTTCTGAAGCCGTTTCCCGGTGAGCTGAGGCAGTACTGCAATGACACCCAGCAGAATTATTGCCGCCCCGGCGATGTGCCAGCCCAAAAGAACCAGTGCACCAAAGGAGAAAATTGTGGTTGCCAGATTGGAAATGCCGGAAAACAATGCCCCAAAGGATTGCACATAGATCTGCTCTGCATCGTTTGTCAGCCAGGATACAAAATTTCCACAGTCCCTGTTGACCAGCTCCCCATATTCCATCCCGGCAATTTGGGTTCCGATGATCCGGCGCAGATCGTTTTTGATTTTCTCCTGAATTTTGGATTGCGCCAGCAGGGACAGATAATAAATCCCCATGGCCGTGAGCCAGATTGCCAATACAATTCCAAAGGCAAGCAGCAGCGCTTTTGTCTTGTTTCCAGGGTATTCATAGGCATCAAAGAGGAAGGACAGGGAATATCCTGCAAATACCATAGACAAGGCCGTGAGGATATTCAGGCAAACCACGCCCAGAACACTGTAACAGTTCTCTTTCAGAACCGCTTTATACTGTTTCATGGGCTGCCGCCTCCTGTCTGACTTCTTCCCAGATTTCACACAGCTGCGGCACCACTTCGGCATCCACCAGAACACGGCGCTGTATGGCCTCCATGGCTGTCCTGCCATACCGGTCATAGTGGTGCTGGTTTTTCATTCCCAATTTTGTAAACAGGCTTGCCCCATGGATGTGATTGGGGTCCGTCCGGTCAAACCGAAGTGCCCGGCTCGCTGCTTCTTTCAGACACCTCCGGGCTGCTGCCCCATCGCCCATCATACAGGACACCTCTGCACACAGGGCCAGCAAGACACAATCATATTTATCAAACCATGTGATCTCCTCTGGCTGCTGACCGCAGCGCAGCACATTACGCAGCCACTGAATGCAAAGAATGGCTGTCTGAAACTCCTCCTTCTGGACAAATACATTGATATATCCCATCACCAGGGAATCCAGGTTTTCCATATTCTCAGAAAAAGCGGTTGCCAGATATTCCATGGCTTCCTCCGGCCTGTGACGGCAGTCCGCCAAAACCATGCCGATCATGGCGTTATTGATTCCGCAGACATTCTGTTTTTTCAGCAGCTCCACACAGGTGTCCACATGCCAAAGACGAAGATGGATGCGGGCAATCTGATTCCGGATTGACAGCTCACTAATCCCGGAATCCGAATTCTGTGCAATCAGTCCACAGGCCTGTTCCAACAGCACCAGCCCACGGGTCAGCGCTTTTCCACTCTGCTCTCCATGTTCCTGTTCTGTGTAAAGCAGGGCACTCTGATATACAATGTCGAAACAATTTGGATATTTTCTCAGTGCCTTTTCCGCTTCCTGTATCCCGTCCGCATACCGTTTTTCTCTGCGGCAGGCTTTGATTTGCTCCAATGCTGCACCCATGCTGCCATTGTGCCATTCATACCCCAGCAGCACATCGGTGGAAGTTTCAAAAAAATCTGCCAATTCCGCAATGAGGCGCAGCTCCGGCGTAGACTGACCGGACTCCCATTTATGCACAGCCCCTACTGTAACCCCCATGGCCTCAGCAAGCTGTTCCTGCGTCATCCTGTGTTCCTTCCGAAACGCTTTAATGTTTTCCGCCAGCTTCAGTTTCATGTTCGTATCACCTCGTGATTGCATTATAACACGACGCACCGTTCCCATGAATACACCATCTCTACAGATACTAAAAATATTTTTATACCATCGGTATCATTTTCATATACATTCTGAAATAGATCCATACAGGTTTAACCACTGATGCAGCATAGGCTGAGAAGATCCCAGAAGCACACACAATCAGTGTGGTATTTCCAATCAGGATAAACACCACAGCCGTCAGGGCGCCACTTGTAATTATGAAGATACAAAAAGCGAGCATTCCAATGGAATGCTCGCTTACTTACAATCTATCAGCTTTTCCACAGCTCCCAGAGCCTGTCCTTTTAAGGGCATACGGGATGTTCCACAGAGCTGCAATTTCAGGGAACCTTTTTCCTGGCATAAAAAAGAGAACATTCTATAAGAATGTTCTCCATTGTGTTGGCATTACCTATCTTCCCGACCAGTCACCCGGTAAGTATTGTCGGCGCA